>ERZ802822.1040-NODE-1040-length-18281-cov-9.660734_pt1 | contig 18281 bp, 20 predicted proteins | sample MGYA00345649_ERZ802822 | MGnify/ENA primary metagenome ERZ802822 (study PRJEB30503, sample SAMEA104212359) | marine metagenome | biome: Westerlies Biome; feature: [SRF] surface water layer (ENVO:00010504) within the epipelagic zone...; material: water...
AAATATTTCTCCTAACAAAATGGATTGTTCTATACCTTGTTGATTAAGATTTCTTTGAGTTTTACAGTCTTCAAGAGAAAAATTTAATGGGTCTCCCACTCCCGGTGCATAAGCATGTCTAATAAATATAATCTTTCCACCCTGGTTCAGTAATTCCCATACTTTTTGATTAGCCAATGAACTTGAAGTGGCACATAAGAAAAAAGATAGGATTAATAAAAAAATGTGTCTCATACTTGAGGTTTATATTGCTTAATAGCTTTTTTCTTAATTTTATTAAAAATAGGCATTCTATGAAAAATAAATTGTTTCATTAATAATTAAAATAGATCGGTTAATTTGTTTTGACTTATATTCATTGAATTGAGAAGTATGGAAATGTGTTTTGAAATTTTAACACTATTTGGGGTGTCGCTATGAAGACAGATTGAGTGAATTTTTGTGGGAAGCAATAATCCTGAGCGACTAATTATACTCCCTTTGTGAATTATATTTTGAATGTGATTTACTGATTTCTCAGGATCGGTTATTAATGATCCTTCGATGTTTCTTGGTGTAAGAGTGGCATCATCCTCATATGTTCTATCAGCATATACTTCTAAGGCCGTGGGCATGCCTTCAATTTCACTAACTTTAGCCAATTTACTTAATGCTGGTGCTAGCATAATAAGTTCGGGGTGATTTTTTTTTAAAAATTTTACTATTTCAAAAGCTAAATCTTCATCACGACTTGCTAGATAATTCAATGCACCGTGAGGTTTGAAATGTGTAGTGGATATATCACATTCTTTAGTCATATCTTTCATAAAATTTATTTGGTCTTTCAGTAATTGATGAATAAGAAGTCTATCCCAGGAAACAATAGCTCTTCCAAAATTTTTCTTATCTAAAAAAGATGCATGGGCTCCGATAGAAACATTTTTTTGCTTACAAGACTTTAATACATCTAACACCACATCTTTATGCCCTCCATGAAAAAGGCAACTAACATTGGCAGAGTTAATTTGAGGTATTAAAAATTGATCAATATCTTCGAAGAAGTCTCTATCTTGCTCCCCTAAGTCAGAATTAAAATTAATTTTATTCACAGACATTGATATTAGATTAAAATAATCTTATGTATTTTAAAGATATAAATCATTATGGAGATAGAGGTCTGATAATAGATTTTGGTATAGAAAGCTCTAAAGATATCTCTCAAGAAATCAATGCTACAATCATCTATCTTAAAGATTTAAAGCTACCTGCTCTTAACACCATACCCTCTTATAATAAAATAGTCTTACATTTCAAAAATACCGAAGATAAACAAAAATCAATTCAAACTTTAGAAATTATGATGAAGGATTTTAGGCCTCTTGATATCAAAAGACCTTATAAAAGTTGGAATATACCCACATGTTACGAACCCCAATATGCTCTGGACTTGGAGAGGGTTCAAAAATTTCATGATTTAAGTATTCAAGAAATTATTAATCTTCATACAAAAAAAATATACTACAATTACTATATTGGCTTTATGCCAGGATTTCCTTATCTAGGAGAGATATCATCTAAACTTATCACTCCAAGGCTTTCTTCACCAAGGGTTAGAATACCAGCAAGGTCTGTAGGTATAGCTAAAGAACATACCTGCATCTATCCTAAGGTATCTCCTGGGGGATGGAATATCATAGCTCAAGTACCATTTGATATCTTTAGTTTAGACCACTCTAGAACTTCATTATTCCTTCCTGGAGATGAGGTGGAGTTCAGTAAAGTCACTCAGAGTGAATTTGAAAAGATACAAAATAAAAATTTTCTTTTCGATGAAATTATAAAGGAATTTTCCCAATGAATTCTTTTTCTATTACTCGAACAGGAACCTACTTAACAATACAAGATTTTGGTCGTTTCCATTTACAGCACCTAGGTATCTCTTCTAGTGGCGCCATGGATCAAAGAATTTTGGAAGAATTAGCTCAAGTTATTTCTGATCACCAAAATCAATTTTTAGAGTTTGCTTATGTAGGACCCTCTCTTAAAGTTCAAGAAGGGGCAATAAAAGTTAGCGTTGGCGGTCGTTGTAAAATCTTTGTCCAAAAAAAAAATAATACTCAAATGGAACACCAAACTTATACTAGTATTAATTTATTTGAAGGCGATGAACTCACCGTTCATAATACTATTAGCTCTGTTTATGGTTATATTGCTATCGAAAATGGACTAGGCTTAAAACCTTGCTTGCAAAGTCATTCGACGGACACGAAAGCTCAAATTGGAAGTATCAATCGCCCTTTGCAAATTGGAGATGCTTTCCAAATTAAAAAAGATGTTAGCTCCTGGGAACTTCAATCAAGTGAAGGACTTCAAAATTTAAATCAAACCCATTTTAAAGTCTATCCTGGTCCTCAAATTTCATATTTTTCTGATGAAGTTATTAAAACCTTTATTTCTCAACCTTTTAAAATCACTTCTCAAAGCGACCGAATGGGTCTTCGACTAGAGGGGCCCTCATTATTGAGCCATCTATCACACGATATTTTATCAGAAGGTATCCTCCCAGGTAGTATTCAGGTTCCAAGTAATGGCAAACCTATTGTTCTAATGAGAGATATTCCATGCACTGGGGGTTACCCAAAAATTGCAATTCTTTCTAGCGAGGATATATCCAAAATAGCCCAATTACTTCCAGGCACATTCATCAATTTTGATCTTGAAAGTCAATCTATTTGATCTCCTCTTCTGTATAAAGCCTTGTGAGAATTCTAAGCTTTCAAGATTTATTTCCCAATTTTACCTCTCAGTCATCTTGGCCCACTAGGCAAGAGTCTTTAGAAAAATTTCAAAAATTCAATCCCCTCAAATATTCGAAAACAAGAAACTATCTTAACGGACAAGTTTCAAAGCTTTCCCCTCTAATTAAACATGGAGTAATTACTAATAAGGAGTTATTAGAAATGACTCGGGATAAATTTAGTTTTGAGGAAAGTGAGAAATTTATTCAAGAGTTAGCATGGCGTGATTTTTGGAGAAGCTATGCTTATCATCATCCAGATCAAATTTGGACAGATGTTGAAAGCTATAAAACAGGTTTTCAAACTTCAGAATATCAAGATAAACTTCCTGAGGATATAGAGTCTGGTCAAACTCCCACTCAAGTCATCAATGTTTTCATTAAAAATTTAAAAGAAACTGGATATCTTCACAATCATGCCAGGATGTATTTGGCTTCCTACGTAGTTCATTTTCGTAGAGTTAAATGGCAAGCTGGAGCTAAGTTTTTTTTAACGCACCTTCTAGATGGCGATATTGCCAGTAATAATTTTTCATGGCAGTGGATCGCCAGCACCTTTGCAGGAAAGCCTTATATATTCAATTTAGAAAATGTTCAAAAATACTGTAATAGAACTATTAGTATTGAACCCAATCACAATGAAGAAATTAATGGAAGTTACGAAGAGATCACCCAGAGGCTATTTCCAAATTTATGAAACTGATCTATTTATATGATGAATTTATGCGAGTTCCTGACGGTGAAGAGGGTCAGCCTGTTTATATAATCGATGGTGAATTAAACGAAGGATATGAAATTAGTCAAAAAGTTCATGAATATCGTTATTTTTTAGCTAAAAAAGCAGGTGCTAAAATTTTTCAAGGCAACACTTTGGAATTATTCAATCAAATTCATCAAGAAACCCCAATTTCTTCAATTACAACCAAATCCTCATTTCGACCTCTTTATCAAAACCTCTTTCATAATTTGGGAAAAAGTTACAAAGTTGATATTTTAGAAGACTATTTTTTATCAACAGATAATTATCTTCATCCAGCAAAACGCTTCTTTCAATATTGGAACAAAATTAAGAAAAACCTAAAATATTAGCTAATGGCTGAAGCATGTAAATATTGTGAAGCTGATCTTTCGACTATGGATATTGTATATATTGAGTCTGAAGTTCGCACCGCACCTAAAAAGGTTCAAAATTTAATTGCCACTCATCGTAATATGGTCTGCTATAACTGTTTTAAGAGATTAAAAAATATGAAAATAGTCAACGTGCCTGACAAAGAGAAAAGAGATAAAATTTAGTTAAAGAGTTTTGACGACTTCACGGAGCTCAAACTTTTGAATTTTTCCTGTAGAGGTTTTTGGTAGATCTTGGAAAACAAAAGTCTTTGGCATTTTAAATCCAGCTAAGTGTTCTCGACAGAAAGTTTTTAGCTCATCTTCTGATACCTGTTGACCATCAATTAATTCAATAAAGGCACACGGCGTCTCTCCCCATTTCTCATCTGGTCGAGCTACGACCGCCGCCAATGATACAGCTGGATGCTTAATAATTATATTTTCAATTTCAACGGAAGATATATTTTCTCCTCCACTAATAATAATATCTTTTGATCGATCTTTAACTTGAATATAACCATTGGGGTGAATAACAGCAAGATCACCTGAGTGAAACCATCCTTCTTTCATAGCTGCTTGAGTAGATTCTTCATTTTTATAATAACCTTTCATGACTGTATTTCCTCTAATCATAATTTCTCCCATAGTCTCCCCATCTGATGGTACGGGTTGCATAGTGTCTGGATTCAAAACTGTGACTACCTCCGTGTGAGGATAGCGAACGCCTTGAAAAGATTTTCTTTCAGATCTCTGTTCCTCCGGTAAATCATTCCATTTCTCGTTCCAAGCACAATGTGTTACGTGTCCATAAGTTTCTGTAAGTCCATAAACGTGCATTACCTCAAAACCCAAAGACTCCATTTTTTGAAGTATAGAAGACGGTGGTGGAGCACCAGCAGTCATTACATAAATCTTATTTTTCAACACTTTTTGGTCCTCTTTAGGTGTATTGGCAATCATATTTAAAACAATGGGAGCACCTCCAAAATGAGTTACTTCATATTGGTCAATCAGATTGAAAATATCCTTAACAACTATGTTTCTTATAAAAACTACCCTTGCATGAAGCATGGCCAATGTCCAAGGATAACCCCAGCCATTGCAGTGAAACATGGGCACAGTATAGAGATAAGTTAAACGATTAGGCATATTCCAAGCACTCACACTACCCATGGACATTAAATAAGATCCTCGATGGTGGTAAACAACTCCCTTGGGATTGCCTGTGGTTCCTGAAGTATAACTGAGTGAAATAGCTTGCCACTCATCTTTTGGTCTTAGCCACTCAAAATCTTCATCTCCAGTTAATAAGAAGTTTTCATATTCTTGTTTTCCTATTGCAGGGACATCTCCCAATCCTGCATGTCTATCATCTATATCAATGACAACAATTTCACGATCAACTTGAGATAGGGCTTCGCTCGCTACCTTTTGAAATTGTCGATCTACTATAAATACTTTGCAGTCACTGTGTTCGAGTATATATGCAACAGTTCGGGTATCTAGTCGGGTGTTAATAGTATTAATTACACCTCCTGTCATTGGTACTGAATAATGAGCCTCAAATAATTCTGGAGTGTTAGCTGCCATTATTGAAACAACATCTCCTTGTCCTATTCCAATTTTTGTTAAGGCACTGGCAAATCTAGTGCATCGATCATAGACCTGTCTCCATGTATACTTTCGGTCCTGATAGATAAGGGCCTCATAATCAGGGTAGACGTCTTTGATGCGGTCAAGAAAACTTAAGGGAGTTAAAGGAACAAAGTTTGCACCATTTTTTTGCATTCCTTGTTCAAAGTGGCTCATTAGTTTTTTAATCTTCTTCCGTTTAATAGCATCGCATGGATCCTATCACGTGTTTTATTTGATTGTATTAAATTTATCAAAGACTGTCGCTCTAAATTATAAAGATCGCTTTCTGATAAAGTCTTAGCTTTGTTTGTATCTCCACCACTTAAAACATCAGCTAAATGAAGTCCGATATCTACGTCATAGCCAAAAATAATGCTTTTTTTCTCTAATTCGAGAAGGACTTGATGCATTTTCTCTTTTACTTCTGGGCCACTAAGGCAAAATTGTGGTTTAGAGGGAGCAACATAATTATCTTTCAATTTTGCAACTTGCTCAAATGCTTCAACTAATAAGTTGTCTCGATTTAACACAACTACATCATGGGATTGAAAAAATTTATGTTTTTTTGCTTGTAGAGGTGAGTGAGCCATTAACCCATATCCAATAATATCAAAAACATTGAGTGCTGCTTTGTCGTGATCATTATTAAACTCTGGGTCTTGAACCCATCGCCATAATAACTCCTTACATCCACCACCACCTGGTACTAATCCTACTCCTGTTTCTACTAAGCCTAATGTACTATTCATATGAGCAATCATACGAGAGGTTTGACAGGCAACTTCAAATCCACCACCAATTGCTAAACCTCCTACAGCACTTACTGTAGGCTTCGAGGTATATTTCATTTTTCGACAAACCTGTTGAAAGTGAGAAAGATATTTATCAATACCATTCCAATCTTTTTTATCTGCTAAACCTATCATTGTATTTAAATCAGCCCCTGCAGAAAAATTCATAGCTTCATTATAGACAACAAGACCCTGGTAATCATCTGCCTCTAGTCTATCGATCGCTTCTTCTAAGACCTTCATTGCATCTCCATTAAGAGCGTTTGCTTTAGTATGAAATTCACAAACTAATAATCTTTGTTTTCGGATATCATCAGTAAATTGCCAAACAGTTGAGGCGTGATTACGAAAAACTGGATTGGCATATTTTTTATGATCACCTAATCTTCGAACGCCCTCTCCTCTATTAATAAATTTCATTCCTGCTTCATGGTTATAAGCACGAGAGGAGGTAGAGTCGTAAGGTTCTTGTTTCAAACGAGTCATAGTCACAAGTAACTCTGGTACTTCTATTCCTTCATCTTGGAGACGATGGATATAATTATCTAGACCATATTCGACAAGTAACTCAAAAGGACCTTCGTTCCAATTAAAACCCATTCTTAAAGCATCATCTATATCTGTAATTTTAGAGGATACTTCTGGGATACAAAAAGCGCTATAATTAATAATTTTAGATAGAACAGCAAAAGCATAACGACCATATTCACTCTCATCATTTAAAAGAGCTTTAATGCCTTCTTTTTCTACGCGACGAGCAATGTCTAAATCCACTTTATCAAAATCATAATAACTCATGTCAGAGGTATTGAGAGCTTTCACTATTTCATTGTCATCAATTATCTTAGTTTCATAAAAACCCCCTGGTCCTTTATTACCTGTAAAGCCCTTTTCCAGAAGCTTCTCTACAATAATATGGGGTTTGACGACTTCCATGAAAGGATCGTTTTCTTGAAGCTCTTTTTTAAAGGATGCTAAAACATCCTTCATCAAATCAATACCGATAAGATCATACAAACCAAATACTCCAGTTTTAGGAATACCTAAAGGTCGACCAAAGAGGGCATCAGCTATCTCTACATTGAGTCCTCTATCTAAAGCCTCATACATTGCAACTTGCATTGCATACACTCCAATTCTATTTCCAATAAAACCTGGTGTGTCATTACAATTGACGATTCCTTTTCCTAATTCATTTTTACAAAAGTCTCGAAGGCTAGATATTTTTTCAATATTCATTAATGGTGTTTCAACAATCTCTAGTAATCTCATAAATCGAACAGGGTTAAAAAAGTGAGTAATACAAAAATCTGATTTCATAGAGTCAGACATCTCTTGAGTTAAAACAGATAAAGGAATTGTGGAAGTATTAGAGGAAACAATAGAGTGTGGGCTTCTGACTTTATCAATTTGGTTATAAAGAGTGTGTTTTATATCTATTCTTTCTACTACTGCCTCGATAATCCAATCAGCATCTTTAATTTCGTCAAAATCATCTGTTAGATTTCCTGGTTTAATGAATCCAAGACGTGATCTTTCTACTAGAAGAGGTGGATCAGACTTTTTAATCAAGTCGATAGCTTTCTCTGAAATTTGATTTGGAGATTCTTTTCCTTTTAAATCGAGAAGGATCACTTGGCGCTCAGAATTGGCTAAATGGGCAGCTATGCCAGAGCCCATTGTTCCAGCACCAATTACAACAATTTTTTTAAATTCAGTCATATTATTAAGGACGAGATAATAGCAAAAAAAATACCCAAGTTAATCATAATCGCAGTTTTCGAAGAACTATTCTTTTATTTAAAAAAGTTATAAATATCAGTAGTTCTAAAGCTCAATAATCTCTAATAATCAAAGGTTTGCTAAAATAGCATACCTGAACACCACCTATAATCCGACATTCATCAAGATAAGTAATTATTTTTAAAATAAGGAGAATTATTATGAGTAAAATTAAACTTAATATACTTAAAGAATCAAAAGCATCTGAAAGCTTTCGTTTCTCTTCTTTAAATACCCAAAAGATTGTTTTTGCAGGTTACAACAAACCTCGTATTCAAAGTAAGAGAATATATTTATAATTTTAGGTTCAGGATATCGGGGGGCACGGCTCCCCTAAAGCCCTACTTATAAAATTTTATAAATTCTAGCAGCTACATTAAAAATTATTGCATGACGTGAAGCTAGCTCTTCAGTATCACTACTGTAACCTCCCCCTATAACTGTGGCCACTGGAATGTTCCTAGATTGAAAGTGTTCCAGAACTATTTCATCTCTTTTTATAATACCTTCTTTTGTTACTTCTAAGTTTCCCAATCCATCTCCTGAAAATACATCAACTCCTGCATCATATAATACAATATCTGGAGAGATACGATGTTTAATATTCTCAAGTGTTTTTTGAAGTTGTGATAAATAGAAATCATCACCTGATCCAGCTGGGATTGCTACATCCATCCATCCCTGTTTTTTTTCAAAAGGGAAATTACTTTCGCTATGAATTGAACAAGTATAAATCGAGGGATAATTTTGACAAATATCAATTGTGCCGTCACCTTGATGAACATCTAGATCTAAAATTAAAATAGATTTTGCATAATTCTCTTCAATTAAATTAATAGCTGTATAAGCCAAATCATTGAAAACACAAAAACCATAGCCATGACTGTAGTGAGCATGGTGGGTCCCTCCTCCAACATGGCATGCTATACCCGTTTGCAAGGCTAGCTTTGCAGTATTCAAAGTACCCTCAATAGCCAGAAAAGACCTCTCTTTTAAGCGGTTTGACCAAGGTAAATTTATTTTTCGTATATCTTCTTTACTAAGATTATCTTCTTTAACTTTCTTAATATAATAAGACGATTGGGATCGCTGAAGTCTTACTTCATTAGCTTTTTGAGGTTGGGTAATTTCGCAATGGGAAAAATAAGATTGTTTCTGTAAGTAATCGAAGAGATCAGAGAATTTAGATCCAACAAAACGGTGGTTAGTTGGCACAGGAATATCGTAATTAGGATGGTATGTAATGTTTAACTTATTCAATAATCAGGCTTTTCAAATTTTAAAGATCGTCAAAAGACTCAATCGATGAAACTACCATTAAAGACTCGATATATCTTTTTTTTCCACAGTCATAACAAATTGTAACCAAATCATCATTTAATTTATTTATATATTTCTTAGAAACCTCTTTATAATCACCACAATCAGAGCACTTATAATAGGGCAAACTGCTTTCTTCTAGAACTTCTTCCTCTTTTCCTGTCCACCATCCCATTATTCATTTTAACATAAATTTTAATTATCTTAGTTAGGTAATTCTTTAAATGAATAAAATTCTGTTTATAAAATTTTTTTAACAATTTTTGCAAATATAGATTTTTTTTTAAATTGATATAAGTTATTTATTAATAATTAAGTTTCAAACACTTGAAAGATCGCTCAAAGGAGGATGAAGTGGCTGACATAAAAGTAAATAACGTTAACAAGTACTATGGGGATGTCCAAGTTATCAACGACGTCTCTCTTGACATAAAAAGTCAATCATTCACAGTATTAGTAGGACCATCTGGCTGTGGTAAATCAACCATGCTCAGAATGATTGCAGGACTAGAAGACATTAACTCAGGAACAATTTCTATTGATGGGAAGGTGGTAAATGATCTTCCACCTAAGGAAAGAAACATTGCAATGGTTTTCCAATCATATGCCTTGTACCCCCACATGACAGTTTTTGACAACATGGCATTTGGTTTAAAATTAGAAAAAAGATCTAAAGAAGAAATTGATGAACGCGTTCAAGAGGCAGCAAAAATTCTTCAAATAGAAGATTATCTTCTTCGAAAGCCAAAACAACTATCCGGTGGTCAAAGACAAAGGGTTGCAATTGGAAGAGCTATCACTCGAAAACCTAAGGTATTCTTATTTGATGAGCCTTTATCTAATTTGGATGCTGCGCTTCGTGTACAAATGCGTGTTGAGCTTGCAAAACTTCATGACAAGCTAAATGCCACTATGATTTATGTAACACATGATCAAACAGAAGCTATGACCATGGCTGATGATATAGTTGTTCTTAATAGTGGTATCGTTTCACAAAAAGGATCTCCATTAGACTTATATAACAATCCAAATAATTTATTTGTTGGAGGTTTTATTGGGTCGCCTAAAATGAATTTTATTTCTACTAAAATAACTAGTAAAAGTAGTGACAAAACAGAAGTAGATTTAATGGGGTCTTCAACAATAAGTATACCAAAAACGTTAGCATCTGCTAGTGAAGGTGATGCGGTTAAACTAGGTATTAGACCTGAGCACCTCACAGTCAACAAGGAAAGTGACGGGAGTTGGGAGAGTAAAGTTTTTGTTGTAGAAAAATTAGGATCTGGAACATTTCTTTATCTTGAAAAAGAAGGTGAGCCTTTGGTTGTCGAAACTAAAGGTGACTCAGATATTAAAGTTGGCGATACTGTTAAAGTTGGTTTTTCAGCTTCACACTGCCATATCTTTAATAGCTCAAATCAAGAAGCTTTTAAGTAATAAAATAATTTTAATATCAGATGTCCTCAAACAAGGGCATCTGATTTTTCTATTTATTATCTGGAAGTATATCCACCATCGACAACTAAGACTTCACCAGTGACATAACTGGATGCAGGACTGCACAAAAAAAGAGCTGCAGAAGCAATCTCATGAGGTTCTCCCATTCTTTTCATGGGTGTTAGCTCATTCCAAGTGGGATACCAATGCTCATTTTCTTTAGGTAAATTTGTCATCTCTGTTCTCACATAACCGGGGGCAATTGCATTAACTCTAATATTTTGATTGGCGTAATCACTTGCTAAACTTTTTGTCATCATATGAACTGCGGCTTTTGAAGCATTGTAGGCTGTTTGAGGTTGAGGAATGTTGGAGACTAAGCCCGAAATAGAACCAATATTTAAAATGACACCCTCTCCTTGTTTTTTCATAGCAGGAATAGCAGAGCGACACATACGAAAAACTGCATCTACATTGAGATCCATAATTTTATCAAGTAAATCGTCGTTAAATTTTTCTGTGTCCCCATGCTGAGCCACGCCTGAATTATTTACAAGAATATCAATTCGATCGTGTTTTTCTAAAGTGAAATCAACGATTTTTTGAGGTACTGAGCGATCAATTAAATCCCCCTCATAAAAAGAAACATCGTAATTAGCTTTTTTTAACTCTTCAGTTGCTCCATTAGAGTCAGACCTACTAGTTAAAACTAATTTTGCCCCAGCTTCACCAAGAGCATGAGCGATGGATAAGCCTATTCCCCTAGACCCTCCAGTTATAAGAGCGACTTTATTATCTAAATTAAATTTATCTAAAAACATTAATTTCCTCCAAAAGGATAATCACCTTATATAATTTTGAAATATATTTCAATCTAGAAATATATTTCATTGTTTAAATATATTTTATATAAATAATTAATTAAATGAAAGTTCAAGATCATAAACTTATAGATGAAGTATTTCTGTCCAAAAAATCTGCTTGGCTTTACTACGTTGCTCGCTTGAATCAAAATGAAATAGCAAGAAAAATTGGTATCAGCAAAATGCGTGTCCACAGACTTATAGCTTATGCAGAAAAAAATGGTTTTGTTAAAACTTTTGTTGAGGGTGGTTTTGATCAAACATTTAAATTAGAGAATGCGTTGAAAGATAAATACCAATTAAAGATTTGCGAAGTCATACCCAACGAAGATCAGTACAGTGACCCTGTAGAAATGTTAGGAGCTGCAGGAGCTAGATTTATAATGAATCAAATTAATGAAAATAATATTTCCGAATTCGGGATAGGAACGGGAAGCACAATAAATTCTATTGCTAAATGGTTACCTAAAATAAACCAAAAAATTGACTTCATTACATTGAATGGATCTTTAACTTCTCATAACTCCATACAAACTGAAACAGGCATAAATCAAATCTCATATAAAACAAATGGTGAATGCTATAATGTTGGAATTCCATTGATGCTTGTGTCAATAGAACAAAAAGAAATTGTTGAAAATATTTCATTTATTAAAGAAATAATGGAGAAAGCAGAAAATACAAAAGTTAAGATACTAGGAGTTGGTGGTTTATTTGAAACTTCTCAAATAGTCAGATCAAATATTTTTAGCGCTACATCAATTGATAAATTAAAAAAAGCTGGGGCCTTGGGTGAGGTTGCTGGTAATTTTTTTGACAAAGATGGTGGACTTATAAAGATTAAAGAAACAAAAAAGATATCTAGTGCGAATATTGACTCCTTTAAAAAATCTACAACTGTATTAATTGCCGGTGGTAGTGACAAAATTCCTCAATTAAAATCTGTGCTAAAAAGTGGCTTATTTAAAGGTTTAATAACAGATGAAGAAACTTCAAAACAGCTTTAACAGTCAATAAAAAGTATATTTATTTACATTATTCCTATTTGTTATATAATGAAATTTGTTTAACCATGTGAAATTTATTTCACAGATAAACAAATTTCTTATTAGGAGGAAATTTATATGAGAAAACTACTATTTGCCTTCGTGGCAACTCTATTTTCCTTTTCAGCTATGGCCGGCGGTCATGCTGAATGGTGGAAAAATGCTGGTGCTCCTTACGCGGGTACTACACTTCAAGGTATTGCTGAAAATACACCCCCAGGACAATTTGCTGGTGATGTTTTAGCAAAAGAATTTGAAGCATTAACAGGTATTAAAGTTAGACTTGAAAATACTTCATGGGATCAAATGTATGACAAAGCTATCAAAGATATGGAAGCTAACTCAGGTATCTATGACTTCGTTTATATTGAGCAAGATATTGTTTACGATTACTTAAACAGAGACTTCTTAGTTAATATTACTGAAGGTCTTGCAAACAATCCTGATCTTCAAGCTCCTGGTGTAAGTCTTGATGACTTTACAACATTCATCGATTACTTCAAAGATGGATCAGGTGATGTATTTGGTGTTCCAATGGAAGCTTTCATTAAAGTATACCTTTATAGAAAAGATCTTTTTGGAAGAGCAGATGCAAAAGCTCAGTTTAGATCACAGTATGGATATGGCCTTACTCCTGCTACTTCATTTGATCAATGGAGAGACAATGCTGAATTCTTCACACACTTTTGTGCAGAACAAGGTATGGAATGTTGGGGAACAACTGTTCAAGGACACACTGGTCACCCAGCATCTACATATGAATTCTTAGAGTCAATCGCACCATCTTTTGGTTTATATAACTGGGGTGTAAATATGGACTCATATCAATCATGTGTTGAAAATGGTGGACAGCTAAACGGTGGACGAGCAAAAGCTGCTCTAAACTTCTGGACACAACTATTACCTTTTGCTCCACCTGAAGCACTTCAAAGTACTTGGAGTGAAGTTGGATCATCTTTTGCTGCTGGAAGAGCTGCACAAGGTTGGGTTTATGGAGAAAACGCTGCATGGATTGCAACTGATGCTGAAAAATCAGCTGTTGTAGGAAACGTTGGTGTTATGTTTCCTCCTACTGCACCAGGTGTTATGACTCAAGCTGCATCAGGTAACGGATATATTGGATATTTTGATGGAGGTGCTTATGGTATTCCTCACTCATCAAAAAATATCGAAGCAACTATGCTTTGGTTACAATTTGTTGCTATGAACGATCACCAAGCTGATTGGGCTATTGCTGGCGGACGTATCACACACAAAGATACATATGCTGACCCTAAGGTTATGGCTGTTGACGAGCAAGCTGATGGATACTTCTCTCTAATGAGAGATACTGGCTTCTTATATGCCGGTGCTCCTCCATTCCCATTCCACGGAGCGGGTAGAGGTGCTATCGATCCATTCATCTATAGTGCTTTAGCTGGAGATATGACTCCTGAAGAAGCTCTAGATGGTGCATGTCAAGCTCTTGATCAAGTTATGGCTGATCTTGGCTACCAAGACTAATTAAATACTTTATTAAGGGAGGCTTTTACGCCTCCCTTATTTTACTGATGTTTTCAAATAATAAAAAAGGCTGGTTACTTCTCTCTCCAACTATTTTTATATTAATAATAGTTGGTTTAGTTCCTTTTTTTTATGTTCTTTATGTTGGATTTTTTAAATGGAATCCCCTAGCAGTTGACCCTTCAATGCAATTCGAAGGTTTTGGTTTTAATTATAGGAGATTGATTTTTGATGGTGTTTTTTTAGAATCCATATGGCGTTCTATAAAATTCTCAGTTGTAACTTTAACTCTGGAATTAAGTCTTGGCTTTTTATTAGCACTTTCTTTATTAAGTTCCTTTCCTTTTAAGAAATTCTTTAGAGGGGTTCATACTTTACCCCTAGTTATTGCCCCTATAGTAGTAGGATCAATTTTTAAATTATTTACAGTTCAAGGTTTAGGTCCACTCCCCCATCTTTTAAAAGATTACTTTGGCTATACCCTAAATTATGGGATGAATGCCGATCAGGCTTTTTGGATGATTGTCATAATGGATATCTGGCATTGGACTCCCTTTGTTACTTTGACTTTATTAGCAGGCTTGAGTGCATTACCCCAAGATCCCTATGAGTCAGCTAAAATAGATGGTGCTAATAATTTTCAAATATTTGTGTACATAACCATACCGATGATGGTGCCTGTTTTAATTGTCGTTATATTCATCAGATTAATGGACTCTCTAAAAATAGTTGATGAAGTTTGGATGCTCACAGGAGGGGGACCTGGTTACGCAACAAGATTTACTGGCATACACATTTGGAAAGAGGTATTTGAGAAAAGATACTATGGACTAGGTTCAGCGATGTCGATTTTATATTTATATATTACGATTGTTATTTGCTGGATTTTATACAGTGTTATGGTTTCAAGGGGGAAAAGTGAAGACTAGAAAGTTATTTGCTAAATTCGGTACTACGTTTTTATGGAGTATTTTAACTATTATCACTCTTTTTCCTATTTATTGGATGATTTTGGTTTCTACTAGGACACCGGTAGAATTATTTGGTAAACCAGATTTAAGCCCAACTTTTTTAGAAAAGGTTCATTGGAAAAATTTTACAAAACCTTTCCTCGATGGGGTTTACTCTGATTATCTTTTTAACTCTATAATAGTTGCTACTTCAAATGCTGCTTTAGTAACGGTTCTTGCTTTAATGGCTACCTATGCTCTCTCAAGATTTAAGTTAGCTGGATCTGAGAGTATATTTTTTTGGACCATGACTAATCGAATGGCCCCTCCTGCTGCTTTTTTATTACCTTTATTTTTATTATTCTCGCCTGTCTTTAAATTTGGTGATTCTACTTTGTTTGATACAAAAATTGGATTGATTCTATTATATTGTGTTTTTAACCTACCTTTTGCCATATGGCTTTTAAAAGGAATAATTGATGGAATACCCAGAGAATTGGATGAGGCGATGGTAGTTGATGGTGCCAATTTATTTACCATATTTAGGAAATTAATTATCCCTCTAGCTGCCCCTGGTATAGCTGTTACATCTTTGCTGAGTTTTCTATTTGCATGGAATGAGTATTTACTAGCATCAACTTTAACAAGTGTTTATGCAAGAACGATACCTACTGGATTATCAGAATTCGTAACTACCACTGGTACTAACTGGGGAACGATGGCTGCGGTTGCTTTAGTATCTATGATTCCTGCCTTGTTATTTTTATTCGCAGTTCAAAAACATATTGTGGCGGGTTTAACTTTTGGAGCTGTGAAAGGTTAAAATGAAAAAGAAAGGTTTTATCCCTCTAAATACTAATTGGTTTGATAGATTGTTTATTGGGGTGATAAGTTACATTGCATTACAGTTATTCTGGATGAGATTTATGGAAAGCTTTATTTCTATAAATTTTGCAATGGGAATAGGTATAGTCTGGATAATTTACGTTATTTGGAAAGGTTAAAAAGGAAAGGATAGAATAAGTATGAAGGCACTAGTATTAGAAAAACAATTAGAATTAAAATTACGTGATATTGATTTACCCACAGAAGTTGGTCCAGACGATGTAAAAATTAAAATGCACACAGTTGGTATCTGTGGATCTGATATTCATTATTATGAGCACGGGAAAATTGGACAATGGAATGTTGATGCGCCTATGGTTTTAGGACATGAGGGATCTGGTACTGTAATATCTGTTGGTGATAATGAAAAAGTTTTAAAAGTGGGCGATAGGGTTTGTATTGAGCCACAAGTAGTGAGCAAAAAATCAAAAGAGTATAAACTAGGTATGTATAATTATGATCAAAAGGTTAAATTTTGGGCTACACCTCCCATCCATGGATGTCTTGCGCCTGAGGTAGTTTTTCCTGGAGACATGGTTTTTAAAATACCAGATAGTCTATCTTACGCTGAAGGAGCAATGGTGGAACCTCTCGCAGTTGGAATGCAAGGTGTTACAAAAGCAAAAATAAAGCCTGGTCAAATTGGTTTAGTAATGGGATGTGGTCCTATTGGTTTAGTAACAGGATTAGCAGCTTTAGCAGGCGGATGTTCGAAAGTTTATATAGCTGATGTGCTTGGTGATAAATTAAAAATGTGCGATCATTATCCAGATTTAATTCCTGTTAACTTAACCCAAGAAAATTTATCAGAAAGAATTATGGATGAAACTGGTGGTTGGGGAGTTGATCGTTTCTTTGAATGTAGTGGAGCTGTTAAAGCTTATGAGTCTATTTTTACTTGTTGTTCCCCAGGTGCACATGTTGTGCTAATAGGTAATAATGCAGAACCAGTTCCAATGAACTGGGCAATTTTATTTGCTAAAGGTTTAGAATATCAAACAGTTCATAGATATTCTCATCAGTATGAGCCTTCAATAAGATTGTTAGGTAGTGGTAAAATTGACGTCAAACCTATGATCACCCATACATTTAATTTTGAAGAAAGCGTTGAGGCGTTTGAAAGAGCTGCCGAACATAGACCAACTGATGTAAAACTTCAAATTAAAATTGATGAAGAAAACTAATATAGTAATTAAATAAACTTTAAGAGTATTATTAAAAGAACTATCTTGTAGTGTAGCCACCATCAACTACTAAGACTTCCCCAGTGACATAACTGGATGCTGGGCTACATAAAAAAAGAGCAGCTGAGGCAATCTCATGAGGCTCTGCCATTCTGTTCATAGGAGTTTGCTTATGCCAAGTAGGATACCAATGCTCGTATTTTTTTGGTAAGTTTGTAATATCTGTTTTAACATAACCAGGAGCAATAGCGTTAACTCGAATATTTTGATTGGCATAATCACTTGCTAAGCTTTTAGTCATCATATGCACAGCTGCTTTTGATGCGTTATAGGCCACTTGGGGTTGGGGTATATTAGAGACTATTCCAGACATTGATCCAATATTTAAAATAACACCCTCTCCTTGTTTTTTCATAGGAGGAATAACAGAGCGACACATACGAAAAACTACATCCACATTAATATCCATAATTTTATCAAGCATGTCATCGTTAAATTCATCAGTATCACCATGTTGAGCAACACCAGCATTATTTACAAGAATGTCGACTTTGCCGTATTTTTCTAAAGTATAATCAATTACTTTTTGTGGAACAGATTTATCAAGCAAGTCTCCCTCATAGAATGAAACATCATAATTAGCTTTTTTTAGTTCTTCTACTCCAACATTTGTGTTTTCCCTGTCAGTTAAAACTAATTTTGCCCCAGCTTCACCAAGAGCATGAGCAATGGACAAACCTATTCCCTTTGCACCTCCAGTGATGTGGGCAATTTTACCGTCTAATTTGAATTTATCTAAAAACATTTACCCCCCAGAATTAAAATTAATATAATATTAAATATAATACATGAAAACTTTTGATTTCATAATTATTGGTGGTGGAACGTCAGGCACTGTCACTGCAGCAAAATTAGTTAGAAATGGACATTCTGTTCTTCTTCTAGAAGAAGGAGGGAAGAATAGTAATCCTTTGTTATCTATGCCTGCTGGATGGA
>ERZ802822.1041-NODE-1041-length-18272-cov-14.477824_pt1 | contig 18272 bp, 16 predicted proteins | sample MGYA00345649_ERZ802822 | MGnify/ENA primary metagenome ERZ802822 (study PRJEB30503, sample SAMEA104212359) | marine metagenome | biome: Westerlies Biome; feature: [SRF] surface water layer (ENVO:00010504) within the epipelagic zone...; material: water...
GATGCCACTAAAAGGGCTGAGATCCAGATCGACGTTGAGTGACAGGCCGTGATAGCTGCGCCCTTTGCTGACCTTCAGACCCAGGGCGGCGATTTTACATCCATCGACATATACGCCCCGCGCATCGGGATCACCATAGGCCTCGATGCCCCACTCGCCCAACACCTGCACCAGTGCGGCCTCGAGCAGGTTAACCAACTGTCTGACATTGACATTGGCCCGACGCAGATCGTAGAGCACATAGGCAACCCATTGGCCGGGGCCGTGATACGTCACCTGGCCGCCGCGATCGATCTGGATAATGGGCACTTCACCGGGATCGAGCACGTGTTCCGGCTTGCCAGACAGGCCCTGTGTATAGACGGGCGGGTGCTGTAACAGCCAAATTTCATCTTCAGTGTCGGGGGTGCGCGACGCGGTAAAGGTCTTCATCGCTTCGAAGGTCGAATCAAAGTCGACCGTGCCTAAACGCCGACACAACACGGTATCAGAGCACCATGGATACCAGACCGGTATCCATTAGATCCTGATGAATCAGACGCAGCTGCTCCTCGCTTTGCGCCTCAATGGTGATGGTAATCGACTGAAAAGTGCCATTGCGGGAGTCCTTAACCAGCACGTCCTGCTCCGAAAATCCCGCTGCACGCTGATTGAATACGGACATCACTGCTGGTTGAAATGCTGATCCAGCCCTGCCCAGCACCTTAATGGGGTACGCACAGGGAAAAACAATCTTTGGCGGGTCCTCACTCACTGCCGATCAACCCAGTAGCTGCTGAAACCATAACACTATGGTGTCCCACAGCCGCGCAAAAAAACCGGCGGACTCCACCGCTTCGAGGACCTCCAACATCGCTTCACCCACTGGCTCTCCGGCTCGGGTCAGCACCACCCGCCCCACTACATCACCGACCCTAAGGGGGGCAATCAGCGGCGCATCAATCTCGACCGTTGGCTTTATCTCGGCAGCGATTCTGGGCAGCGTCAGCACGATATCCGTCGTCACCCCCAACGCGACTTGCGATGCCCGACCTTTCCACACTCGACCCTGAGCGAGTTCAGCTCCGCCCCTGACCGGTGTCGCAGTCTCATAAAAGCGAAAACCGTAGTTCAATAGGCTGCGGGTTTCCGATTTTCGGCTCGATGTGGAGCTACTGCCCATCACCACCGAGATCAGGCGCATACCCTCGCGCTTCGCCGAGGCCACAAGACCATAGCCCGCCACGCTGGTATATCCGGTCTTTAACCCATCCACGGAGTCGTCTTCCCGCAGTAAATGATTACGGTTGTACTGCGTGATGTCGTTGTAGGTGTAGCTCTGCTCTTTATACACAGCATAACGCTCGGGGTGGTTGCGAATAGCGGCGGCGGCCGTCAGGGCAAGATCGCGCGCCGTCGATAAATGCTCGGGGTGGGGCAAGCCATGGCTGTTTTCAAAGTGCGTGCCCGTAAGCCCCATTTCTTCTGCGTAGCGATTCATCAGATCGACAAACGCCGCCTCACTGCCGGCAATATGCTCGGCTATCGCAACCGTTGCGTCGTTGCCAGATGAGATCACAATGCCGCGCTCCAGCTCCGCCACCGTCACTGGCTTGCCAGGCTCGATCCACATCAACGACGAGCCCTCAAATACGGGATTTTGCGACCAGGCATTGCGACTCACCGGCACAACGTCATTCAGGCCCAGCCGACCCAGCTCGACCTCCTGAGCGAGAATATAGGCGGTCATGAGCTTGGTCAGACTCGCAGGCGGCAACTGCAGGTCGGGATTGTGCTCGACCAGCACGGCCCCGGTGTCGAAATCGACGAGCAGGTAGGAATCGGCGTTGATCGCCGGCGGCGTGGGCACCAAAGCTGAGTTGGCCGATCCAGCCAGCAGTAGCCACAACATAGTGATCAGGCACCAAACTGAGCGCTTCATATTCGCTCTCGCTCCTGTCATCGACGGGTTCTCCTGAGGGTCAAAACGGGACCGCGCCAGTTTACGCGTGCGAGGCGTCTGATGAAAATCACCTCTCAAGGTAATGGCTGCGGTGCCGGATAGCCCGCCTCGATCAATACTGCCCGGGCCTGCTCTAGCGCCTGCATGTTAGAGAAGGGTCCGACTCTAACGCGGTGCAGCCGCCGGCCACCGCTGTCTACGGCGCTGACAGAGACGGGGTAAGCCCATGTACTGCTGATCTTGCTGCCGAGCTCGCCCGCGGCAGTCTCGGAGGTATACGCGCCCAATTGCAGGTAACGGTAGGTGGCAGCCTCGAGTTCACGACGGTCATCGACCCCCGCCAGATCAACCGATTCCACCAATACGGTCGCAGTGCCCTGTTCGGCGAAGCCAAGCTGCAAAGCCGCGCCATATGACAGGTCGATCAGACGGTCCGGGTGAAAGGGGCCACGGTCGTTCACCCGTAATACCACAGTGCGATCGTTGCCCAAGTTGGTCACGCGGACATAGGTCGGTATCGGCAGTGAGCGATGCGCAGCGGTGGCGCCGTAAACGTCAAAGGTTTCGCCGTTGGCAGTGGGTCGGCCCTGAAATTTCATGCCATACCATGACGCGATACCCCGCTCGCGATAGCCCCGCGCACTGCCTCGCACGGTATAGAGGGCGCCATTCACTTCGTAAGGACTGCGATTACCCTGGGCCAAGAGGGGGTCAGGCTGTGGAATGGCGTCCTGCCATGGAACACGATCGGAAGGGGACGGCGCAAAATCCGCCTGCTCTGTCGGTGCGGCATCGCGATGAGTGGAGCACGCGGTCAAAGCAACCGAGGCGCAGCACATTGCGCCAATCAACAGGCGCCTCAAGAGCCCTCGCGCGCCACCGCAATCGCCTGACTGAGCTCCCATACCGCCATGGCATACATAGCGCTGTGGTTGTAACGCGTGATGACATAGAAATTTTGCAGTCCCAGCCAGTAGCGCAGACCGTCCTCCTCTTCGAGCCGGAGCGGTGTTGCCAGACCTTCAGGGTCCAGTGGATCGGTGGGTTCGAGCCCCTCGAGCGCCAGCGCGGCGACCGTTTTCTTGGGCTTCAATCCTCCCTCGAACATCGCCGGGTCGGGATCATCGGCGACGCCATCGATCACTACCTGCTCACCCGAACGCCAGCCGTGGGCCTCAAGATAATTTCCCACACTGGCAATGGCGTCGGCGGGGTTGTCCCAGATATCCGGCGCACCATCGCCCTCGTAACTCCGTGCATAGGCGCGATAGCTCGAGGGCATGAACTGGCCATATCCCATAGCGCCCGCATAAGAGCCTTTCAACGCCAGTGCATCCTTACCCGACTCCCAGGCCAGCACCAGAAATTGCTCCAGTTCTCCGGTGAAAAAAGGCGAGCGTCGCGGATAGTCGAACGCCAGTGTTGCCAGTGCATCGACCACGCGATAACTCCCCGTGATCCGGCCGTAATAGGTCTCCACGCCGATGATCGCCACCACCAACTCCGCCGGTACGCCGGTGCGGACCGCGACCGATTGCAGCGTGCCTGCGTGGTCGCTCCAGAACGAGACGCCCTCGCTAATCCTGCGATCAGTTAAAAAGATTTTTCTATACTCGTACCAGGCCTTGGTTTTTTCGGCCGGTCGTGAGATGGCATCGAGAATACTTTGCTGCCGTTCCGCGGCGTCGATCAACTGCTGGGCCCAACCAGGATCCACACCTGCTTCCTGCGCGGCAGCGATCACTTGCTGCGCAGCTTCTCGGTCGCTGTACTCTCCGGCCAGAGCCACGTTACACAGGCTCAGTCCTATGAACAAAAGCAATATGCGACAGCACAACCAACACCCCCGTGCGAACCTCGATTGCTGGAGTCGGTTTGTCGTGATCATCTTGAAAGGACCCTCTTTTCAGTGCTGATAGCGCTGAGAATACCGAAACTCAGCAACAAGGTGACGATCGACGTGCCACCAAAGCTGACAAAAGGCAGCGGCACGCCCACAACGGGGAGGATCCCTGCGACCATACCCATGTTCACCACGACATAAACCCCAAACGTGAGCGTGATCGCACTGGCCAATAACCGGCCGTAGCTGGTCTGCGCCGTAAAGCTAATCCACAGGCCCCGGGCAACCACCAAGCCATAGAGGAGCAACAATAAAAGAACACCGCGTAGCCCCCACTCCTCGGCCAGCACCGCGATAATGAAGTCGGTTTGACTCTCGGGCAAAAAATCCAGGTGGGACTGGGTGCCCTGCAGATATCCCTTTCCTGACCAGCCACCCGAGCCAATGGCGGTCTTGGATTGAATGATGTTCCACCCGGCGCCTAGTCTGTCCGCTTCCGGGTCGAACAACGTCAGGATGCGTTGCTTTTGATAGTCCCGAAGCAGGAACAACCAAGCGGGCCATATACAGACCATCGCCGCCAGCGCTCCCGAGAAAATCTGCCACCAGCTGACGCCCGCCATGAACACCACAAACGCGCCGCTGGCACCGACGAGAATGGCCGTGCCCAGATCCGGCTGGGTTGCGATGGCGGCAGCCGGCAGCACAATGATCAACAGTGCCGTCACAGTGGTGCTCGGCCGCGGCGGCAATGCATGCCTTACTACCCAAGCCGCCACCATTAACGGCATCGCAATCTTCATGATCTCTGAAGGCTGAAAGCGTATAAACCCTAGGCTGAGCCATCGCTGCGCGCCCTTTGCCCCCACCCCAAAGAAGGAGACTAGTAGCAGCAAAAGCAGGGCCCCGAGATAAAGTGTCGGGGCCCACCGCTTCAGGGTATCGATGCGAACCTGGGCCACGAGCAGAAGGACAGCAAAACCCACCACGAAATTGCGGATCTGCCGATTGACCGTGTCCCAATCGCCATCGGATGCACTAAAGAGCACGAACAAACCCGTGGTCATAATGGCCAAGATGGGCGTCAGTAAAACCAAATCGAGATGGAGTCGCTCGGCAGGCGTTTGTGCTCTCGCTAAGTCCCGGTCAGATCCCTCCAAAAAACGGGTGTACTCAGGCATCGCTCGCCTCGCTCAACCAGGCATCCATAATCCGCCGCGCTACCGGTGACGCCGCACCACTGCCCCCGCCGTTTTCAGCGATGACCGCGACCACAATGCGCGGATTTTCAACCGGCGCAAACGCGACAAACAGGCCGTGGTTGCGGTTACGCTCGCTAATAGCGTCTTCGTCATAAATAGCGTCCTGCGCGATGCTGACCACCTGTGAGGTCCCAGTCTTACCCGCAATTTGGTATCCGACACCCCTTGCAATCCCCGCCGCGGTCCCCCGAGGGGAATGGACCACATCCACCATACCCTCCACCACAGCCTGCCAAGCTGCCTCATCCATCGGTATGCGCGGTCTTTGCACACCACCGACCGTCAGATCATCGACGCGATGAACAACCGAGGGCACAAAGCTCTCGCCTTTATTTGCCAGCACCATTGCCGCCTGTGCCAACTGCAGCGGGGTGGCCAACATATATCCCTGACCGATCCCAGCGCTGATGGTTTCGCCCGGGTACCAGGGCTCGCCCAATGCGGTGCGTTTCCAATCAGTGTCGGGCAGAATGCCATCTTGCTCACCGGTGGTGTCGATTCCCGTGCGATGGCCAAGGCCAAAGGGCCGCAGCACCTCGGCCATCACGTCGATACCCATACGGTGCGCGAGGTCGTAGTAATAAGTATCGCAGGACTCTGCGATGGCCATTCTCAGATCCACCCTCTCGGCATGACCCGTGCCGCGGATACGGAGCGTCCAGTCCCGGTAGCGGCGATCATCGCCCGGCAATCGGTACCAGCCAGGGTCGGGTACCTCTGTGTCAGGGGTGATGAAACCCCGGGCCAATGCGCCCAGACTGATCAGCGGCTTGACCGTGGATCCGGGCGGGTACTGCCCCTGAACGGCGCGGTTGAGGAGCGGCGTATCCAGTGAGCCGCGGAGCTCTGCATAATCGGAGTAGCTGATTCCCTCGACAAAGAGGTTGGCGTCGTAGCTGGGGTTCGACACCATGGCCAACACGCCCCCGGTGAGAGGATCTAGGGCTACCACCGCGCCCCGTTGGTCACCCAGGGCTGTCACCGCCTCGCGCTGCAAGTCCAGATCGAGATATAAGCGAAGATTCTTGCCCGGCACCGGCGCTTCCTTCTCCAACACACGCAAGACTCGCCCGTGCGCATTGGTCTCGACATGCTGATAACCGGGTTTGCCATGAAGCAAGGGCTCGTAGCGCTTCTCAAGCCCCACTTTCCCCGTGTGTAAAGTGCCTCGATAGCGCTCTGCATCAAGCTCAAGCAGATCCTCAGCGCTCACTCTGCCAACGTACCCCAATACATGGCTGAGTGCCTCACCGAAGGGGTAATCGCGGGTCAATTGTGCGTCGACCACGACTCCGGGAAGCTGATGCAAGTCGACTGCGACCGTCGCCAAGGCCGCGTCGTCCAGACCCAATTTAATCGGCACCGTTTCGAAGGGTCGGCGACGCTCGGAACGCTCCTGAAACGCCTTGAGTTCGCCATCCGTCAACGAGAGACGCTCAGTGAGAGTATCGACCAATGCGGCGGGATCCTCACTGCGTTCTCTGACAACGCCAATTACAAAAGTCGGTTTGTTCGCGGCCAGCAAACGTCCTTTGCGATCCACAATCTGCCCACGCGTGGGCGGAATCACCTCGACCCGGATCCGGTTTCGATCCGACTGGGTCATAAAATCATCGTGCTGGACAATTTGCAGGGAGTAGTAACGGTAGACCAGCACACCGAGCACAATGGTGATCGCTGACACCGACGCAATCAGGCGAGAGCGATTGATCATCCACTCCCGGCGGGTGTCTCGCAGTGCATCAAGGGTTCTGGCCATCAGCTGCCCCGGTGGTAAGGGTGGCCGGCCTGAACCGACCATGCCCGGTAAAGCTGCTCCGCGAGAATCACCCTTACCAATGGATGCGGCAGGGTGACCTGCCCCAGCGACCAGCGCTCCTTCGCGCCTTTGAGAATGTTCGGGTGAAGCCCATCCGGACCGCCGATCACAATGCTGATCTGTTCACCCTGCATTTGCCACTGGTCAAAGCGCTCCGCGATCAGCTCGGTGCTGACCGCTTTACCCGAGATATCCAGCGCGACAACATAATCCTTGCCGCTGAGCTTTGCCTCGATCGCCTCCGCCTCTTGCACACGATACTTTTCTCGCGTTGCCGATCCGCGTTTGGCTGGCGGGATATCGAGCCACTCAACCGATATTTCCCGGGGCATACGACGCGCGTATTCTTCCACTCCCTGATCCACCCATGCCGGCATTTTTTGCCCTATTGCCAGCACTCTGAGCCGCATCAGCTACTCTCGGGTTGAGCAGCCTGCACCGACCACAGGCGCTCGAGGTCATAAAAACTTCGGGCGGTGGGTTGCATCACGTGCACCACCACATCACCAAAGTCGACCAGCACCCACTCTCCGACTCTCTCGCCCTCTACGCCCAGCGGTCGCACGCCCTGCTCTTTTGCTCTCATCATGACGTTGTCGGCCAGTGATTTGACATGTCGACTGGATGTCCCGCTGGCAACGATCAGCCAATCCATGACAGAGCTGAGCTCTCGGACATCGAGCACCACAGGCTCGACGGCCTTGAGGTCCTCGAGTGCCTGTTGCGCGATGGCGAGCAAGTCAGCCTCCTCGGGAGTTTCCGGAGCGGCGATTTCAGTGGTCATACGAGGTCGCGACTGAACAGTGCATGATTGGAAATATACTCCATAACGCCGTCGGGTAGCAGGAATCTGGGGTCACGACCTTCCGCGATCATCGTCCGGATATCACTGGATGAAATATCGAGCAAGGGCTGCGCCAGAGTGAATACGCCGCCACCGGGTCGCGACAGCAGGCCGGCTTTATCGACCTTGTGTTCGCTCAACCAATCCGATACCTCTGACGGATGCGGCTCGGCATCAGGTCGGCCTATCACCACCACGTGGCCAAAATCCAACAGCGCTCGCCATCGTGACCATCGTGGCAAGGTCGCCAGAATATCGGCACCCATAATCCACACTAATGAGCGCTCCGCACCATACTCGTGACGCAGACCCTCCAGCGTATCGACGGTATAAGACGGGCCCGGTCTGCCGAGCTCACGGGCATCCACAGCAATACCTTGCAAGTCAGCCACCGCCAATTCCAGCATCGCCAAACGATGCGCGGCATCGACTGTCGCCTGATCTTTCAGAGGGGATTGCGCGGCAGGTATCAAGTCGACTCGCTCCAGATCCAGCGCGTCGCGCGCAGCCATCGCGCCACGCAGGTGGCCAATGTGGACCGGATCAAAAGCGCCGCCCAGAAATCCAAGGGGGAGTTGCGGGTTGTTCATCGCTGCGGCACTCACTGGCGAGTGTGCCCGTCCCCTTTCACAATGTATTTTCTGGAGGTGAGCCCTTCCAGACCAACGGGACCCCGCGCATGCAGCTTACCGGTGGAGATACCAATTTCTGCGCCGAGACCGTATTCAAAACCGTCGGCGAATCGGGTCGAGACATTGTGCATCACGGACCCCGAATCCACCTCGCGGAGGAAACGCTCCGCAGTACGCGCGTTCTCAGTAACGATACTCTCGGTGTGATTCGACCCGTACCGGGCGATATGGGACATGGCCTCGTCCACGTCATCCACCATCTTCACCGAGAGAATCGGCGCCAGATACTCGGTTGACCAGTCTGCCTCTATAGCGTCGACAGTGATATCAGGGGCCGCCTGACGAGATGCCTCACAGCCTCTGACCTCCACACCCTCTGACTGCAGCGCAGTGACCAGCCCGGGCAACATCTCCGCCTGCGCTCTGGCCACCAGCAAAGTCTCCATGGTGTTGCAGGTGCCGTAACGCTGCGTTTTGGCGTTGAAGGCGATGCGATGAGCTTTATCACGATCAGCGTCTGCATCGACATAAACATGACAGATGCCATCGAGGTGCGCCAACACCGGCACTTTACTTTCCGCCGCAACGCGCTCGATCAGCCCTTTGCCACCGCGCGGCACCACCATGTCAATGTAGGCGGGCATGGTGAGCAACGCCCCCACCGCCGCACGATCCACCACCGGCACCACCTGAGCCGCCTCCACTGGTAAACCGGCTGCTGACAGCCCCGCTGCGAGCGAGTCACCCAACCGCTTATTGCAGTGGATCGCCTCCGAACCCCCTCGCAAAATCACCGCATTGCCGGCCTTCAGGCACAGTGACGCTGCTTCGATCGTCACGTTCGGCCGGGATTCATAAATCATGCCGATCACACCCAGAGGCACGCGCATGGTGCCAACGTCGATGCCCGACGGCATCTTGCGCATGTCCGACACAGCGCCGATAGGATCAGGTAGCGCCGCCACTTGAGAGAGTCCTTCCTCCAATACATCGAGTTGTGCTGGCGTCAACGCGAGGCGGTCGAGCAAGGCGGCCTCAAGTCCGCTCTCTCGGCCCTGCTCCAGGTCCTGCTCATTCGCTGCCAGAATGGCGTCCCGATCAGCGGCTATCGCGGCGCGAATTTGCAGCAACGCCTCATTGCGCCGCTCGACACTCGACGATGCCAACACCCGCGCAGCAGCCCGGGCTGATCGCCCCATCTCCGTCATGGCCGCCTGAATGTCCATCGCCGTCTTTGCCGGCCCCGCAGGGCTTAGTCTCCGGCCTCATCAGAACCGGCAGAGACGAGCTCCTTCAATTCACCGGAGGCTTCCATGTCGCAGACGATGTCACAGCCACCAACTAACTCACCGTCGACCCAGAGCTGAGGAAAAGTCGGCCAGTTGGCATAGGTGGGCAAATTCGCCCGGATCTCTGGGCTGCTCAACACATCGACGTAGGCGAATTTCTCCCCACAGGACATGAGCGCCTGCACGGTGCGCGCAGAGAAGCCGCATTGCGGTTGGTTGGGCGAGCCTTTCATATAGAGGATGATACGGTTTCCCTCTACTTGCTCGCGGATGGTCTCCATGATGTCCATAAACTGCTCCGTCTTGAAGTTGGCCAGCCTTAATTCGGCCGGCGCAGAGACTGACATTGTAATACGACAAAGGCGCGTCAAGCGCGGTGAGGGATGTAAAACCGCACATACTGTTGATTTGACTCAAGCGGACGCTCCGCTACTCTTGCTCCCCCGCGGACATAAGGGCTGATCCCCGATGCCAGACGCTTCGCCCGCCATCATGCCGACATACGGTCGCCTGCCCGTCACCTTCGCCAGAGGAGAGGGCGCCGTGCTGTACGACACGAACGACCGTGCCTATCTGGATGGCGTGTCGGGCATTGCGGTGACGAATCTGGGACACCAGTATCCGCGTGTGACCCGGGCTGTCGCCGAGCAGGCCAGCCGCCTTATTCACACCTCTAATCTGTTTCACATTGGCTTGCAGGAAGCCGTGGCAGAGCAACTGCGCGCCGCGACCGGCATGGAAAACATGTTTTTCTGCAACTCTGGAGCAGAGGCTAACGAGGCGGCCATAAAACTCGCACGTCGGTATGGCGATCAAAAAGGGATCGCGTCACCCCAGATCATTGTGCTCGATGGCGCCTTCCATGGCCGCACCCTCGGCGCACTCTCTGCGACCGGCAACCAAAAAATCCGACAGGGATTTGGCCCGCTGCTGGAGGGTTTCCAGCGGGTGGCGCCTGACGACCTGCCCACAGTCGAGGCGCTGGCGGCTGAGCGTCAGGATATCGTTGCGGTGCTGGTGGAACCGATTCTAGGCGAGGGAGGCATCAGGCCACTCGCCATTGACTATCTTCAAGGTCTGCGTCGACTGTGCGATCAGCACGGATGGCTGTTGATATTCGATGAGGTGCAAACCGGCAACGGTCGCTGCGGATCAACCTATGTGTTTGAACAGTTGGGCGTTGAACCAGATGTATTGCTGACCGCCAAGGGTTTAGGCAATGGTCTGCCTATTGGTGTTTGCATGGCGAAGGGTGTCGCCGCAGAACAGTTGGGCCCGGGCGATCACGGCTCCACTTATGGTGGCAACCCGCTCTGCTGTGCGGCAGCGCAAGCCGTGCTGACCGCGCTGGCCGAGGACGATGTGATGCAACAGGCCACACTGATCCGCGAGGCGCTGGTCAGCGCCCTGCGAGACGATCTGCGCGACACCAACCTGATAAGCGAAGTACGAGGCAAAGGGCTCATGATCGGCATACAGCCCAACACTGCGACCAGCGAGATCGTTAAGCGCGGTCTGGACCACGGTTTACTGCTGAACATCGCAGGCGGCGATACCATCCGCGTGCTGCCGCCGCTAGTGATGACCCTGGAGCAAGCCGGCGAGCTGGGCGCGGGCATCGCACGAATTCTCAACGATGTGGCAGAGCAGGAAGACAAAACATGACTGCGCCAAGACACCTTCTTACCCTGATGGATCTCGCGCCCGATGAAATCAGGGCGCTGATTGCGCGTGCCATTGAATTGAAAGCACACCATCGTGCGGGTACCGCACCGCGCAGCCTCGAGGGCAAGGTGTTGGCGATGATTTTCACCAAAGCCTCGACCCGCACCCGCGTGTCATTCGAAGCCGGCATGGCGCAGCTAGGTGGTAGCGCGCTGTTTCTCTCTGGTCAGGACACCCAGCTGGGACGTGGTGAGCCTATCGCGGACAGCGCCCGCGTGATCTCCTCAATGGTCGATATCGTCATGATCAGAACGTTTGCTCATGCCGACGTCGAAGATTTTGCCGCACACTCCAGCGTGCCTGTCATCAACGGCCTGACCGACGACTATCACCCTTGCCAAATTCTGGCTGATCTACAGACCTATTTTGAAATCAGGGGAGACATCAGCGGACGCAAGGTCTGCTGGTTAGGAGACGGCAATAACGTCTGTCACTCCTGGATGAATGCCGCTCGCCAACTAGATTTTGAGCTGGTGGTGGCGTGCCCCGAAGGGTACGACCCAGACCCCTCGCTACTGGCGGCCTGCGAGCAGCATGCCCGGGTCGACCGTGATCCCGCTTCCGCTGCAGAGGGAGCGCACCTGTTAGTCACTGATGTCTGGGCGTCGATGGGTCAGGAGAGTGAGCAGGCGGCGCGCGAGGCCGTGTTGGCGCCTTACCAACTGAATCGGGCGCTGCTCGATAGCGCGTCTTCGGACGCCCTGTATATGCATTGTCTGCCCGCTCATCGGGGCGAGGAAATCACGGCGGAGCTCATGGACGCTCCCGATTCCGTCATCTGGCAGGAAGCGGAAAATCGCCTGCATGCGCAAAAAGCACTGATGGAGTTGCTGATCAGCGCCTGATTGCCCTGCCGAGTCCGAGGCTGTGGGTATTACCGTTTTTTCCGAGAAAATCACAGAAATCTTCCACGCTCCCGCATTCGCGGGGATAAGCCTGTTTTCAATATAAAACTCAGTGGCTTAGCTCGACAGAGTCGCCGACGGCGATCGTTTACCCACAGAATGTCCACAAAAAAGACCCAGCATCCTCTGCTTGCATTGTCGGTCATACCCGCCTATCTTGGGGTTTCCGGAGCTGTGAACCCCTACATATAGAGGTTGAGCCAAAAAACCAGAAAAAGCTCAACGGAGACCCGTTTCCGGAAATAAAAGGACCAGCACACCACAACAAATTGGCGTTTCAGAGGCAGCTCAAGATATGCAAACAGGCAGTGAGTCATTAGAACAAGAAAGCGTCGCGTCCACTCCAGCTGCGACTCGAGAAAACCCCAATCCGACAAGATTGTCCGCCACAGCGCCCGGCCAGTTGCGGGTCATCAAACGCAACGGCACGGTGGTGCCTTTTGAAGACAGTAAAATCACGGTTGCGATTACCAAAGCCTTTTTGGCTGTGGAAGGTGGCACCGCTGCCGCCAGCAGCCGCATTCATGAAACGGTTGCCAACCTGACTGCGCAGGTCGTCGCGACCTTTAAGCGCCGCATGCCCTCGGGCGGCACGCTGCACATCGAGGACATTCAGGATCAGGTCGAGCTGGAATTGATGCGCGGCGGCGAGCACAAAATCGCGCGCGACTATGTGATCTATCGAGAAGCGCGACGCCAGGAACGCGATGCTAAGGTCGAGCTGTCCCCTGAATCACAGGCCGCGGCAAAGGGCATCAACATTGTCCAGCCCGACGGCAGCAAAGCACCTCTGGATATCGAGCGCATTGGCACCATCGTCACCGAAGCCTGTGCCGGACTGAAGGATGTTAGCGAGTCCGCCATCATCGATGAGGCCCTGCGTAATCTCTACGACGGCGTATCGGCGAAAGAGTGCAGTACCTCACTGGTGATCACGGCACGCACCTTGATCGAGCAGGAACCCAACTACAGCTACGCGGCCGCGAGGCTGCTACTCGACGATCTGCGCGCGGAAGGTCTGAGCTTCATGGGGGTCGCTGAGAGCGCCACGCAGGGGGAGATGAGCACGTATTACCCGCAGGCACTCAAGGCGTTCATCCAGCGCGGCATTGAGCTGGAGCTGCTAGCACCAAATCTTGCCGAGTTTGACCTCGACATGCTGGGTGAAGCGCTGGAAGCAGAGCGAGATCTGCAGTTCACGTATCTCGGGCTGCAGACTTTGTATGACCGCTACTTTATCCACAGCGACGAGGTGCGTTTCGAGCTGCCGCAGATCTTCTTTATGCGGGTCGCAATGGGACTTTCCGTGCGGGAAGACAACCCCAATGCGCGAGCGATCGAATTTTATCGACTGCTGTCGTCCTTCGACTACATGAGCTCGACACCGACACTGTTCAACTCTGGCACCCTTCGGCCGCAGCTGAGCTCCTGTTATCTGACGACCGTGCCCGACGATCTGTTCGGCATTTACGGCGCGATTCAGGACAACGCCATGCTCTCCAAGTTTGCCGGGGGCCTCGGTAACGACTGGACACCCGTGCGGGCGCTGGGTGCTTACATCAAGGGTACCAACGGCAAAAGCCAAGGCATTGTGCCCTTCCTGAAAGTCGTCAATGACACCGCAGTAGCGGTGAATCAGGGCGGCAAGCGCAAAGGGGCGGTATGCGCCTACCTTGAAACCTGGCACATGGATATCGAGGAATTCCTCGACCTGCGCAAAAACACCGGTGATGACCGTCGCCGAACCCACGACATGAATACCGCCAACTGGATCCCAGATCTATTTATGAAGCGCGTATTCGAGGATGGTGACTGGACCCTGTTCTCGCCCAACGACGTGCCGGACCTGCATGACCTGTATGGCACTGCCTTCGAGGAGCGCTACGAGCAGTACGAGCAGATGGCGCGGGATGGCGAGCTCAAGCTGCATAAAACGCTGAAGGCACAGAACCTGTGGCGCAAGATGCTGGGCATGATCTTTGAGACCGGTCACCCCTGGATGACTTTCAAAGATCCCTGCAACCTGCGCTCGCCCCAGCAACACTGTGGCGTCGTGCACTCATCTAATCTTTGCACCGAGATCACGTTGAACACCAACTCCGAAGAGATCGCGGTTTGCAATCTGGGCTCGGTGAATCTGCCGCAGCACATCGAAAACGGCGAATTGAATCTCGACAAGCTCAGGGGCACCGTACGCACGGCGATCCGGATGCTCGATAACGTGATCGATATCAATTACTACTCAGTGCCCCAGGCGGAGAGATCGAACTTCCGTCATCGCCCGATTGGCCTTGGTCTGATGGGCTTTCAGGATGCGCTATACAAGATCGATGCGCCCTACGGGTCAGAGGGCGCAGTCACGTATGCGGATCGGTCCATGGAGGCCATCAGCTACTTCGCCATAGAGGCGTCGAGTGAGTTGGCAACTGAACGCGGCAGCTACTCATCCTATGAAGGATCGCTGTGGAGCCGCGGCATCTTCCCGCTCGATTCACTGGACATCCTGATTGAGCAACGCGGCGAAAAGTACATCGACGTCAATCGAGACAAGACTCTCGACTGGGATGCTTTGAAAGCCAAGGTGGCCTCAGCGGGCATGCGCAATTCGAACGTGATGGCCATTGCGCCAACGGCGACCATCGCCAATATCACCGGCGTATCGCAGTCCATTGAACCCACGTACCAGAACCTTTACGTGAAATCGAATCTGTCGGGTGAGTTCACTGTCGTGAACCCGTACCTGGTCAAAGACCTGAAGAGCCGCGATCTGTGGGACAAGGTCATGGTCAACGACCTGAAATACTTCGACGGCAGCGTGCAAACCATCGACCGTATTCCAGCCGACCTGAAAGCCAAATACGCCACGGCGTTTGAAGTCGAACCCCGCTGGTTGGTCAACAGCGCGAGCCGTCGTCAGAAGTGGATAGACCAGGCGCAGTCTCTGAATCTTTATATTAATAATGCCAGCGGCAAGAAGCTGGACGTGACCTACCGCATGGCGTGGTTCAGCGGTCTCAAAACGACGTATTACCTGAGATCCCTGGCCGCCACCGGCACCGAAAAATCGACGGTAGATACGGGCAATCTCAATGCCGTGTCCAGCGCTACCGAAACCCCTCAGCCAGCACCAGTGCCTCAGGCCTGCTCGCTGGACGATCCAGACTGTGAAGCCTGCCAGTAAGAGCAGACCACACGTTGTAATAGGAGAACGATGATGTTGACTTGGGACGACTACAATCAGGAAGAGAGTTTGGCTGCAACGGCAGCCCCCGAACCCGCCGTGGTGGCGGCCGCCGCAGCGGCGCAGGAGATCGTAACCGCACCTGAGCCCGCGGCTACTGAGCCCTCACCTGCCGAGCCTTCGCCCGAGGCGATGCAAGCGGCAGAAGCGGTGATCGCCAATATGGACGCCTCGGCAGGCGTCGAAGAACTCGAGATGGGGGCTTCACGCCTATCGGTTGATGAGAAAGCCATGATCAACTGCCGCGCCGATCTCAATCAGCTCGTGCCCTTCAAGTACGACTGGGCTTGGCAGAAGTATCTGGATGGTTGTGCCAACCACTGGATGCCTCAGGAAATCAACATGACCGCCGATGTGGCCACCTGGAAGAGCAGCGACGGTCTGAGTGAGGACGAGCGCCGCATCGTAATGCGTTCTCTCGGATATTTCTCGACAGCGGATTCTCTGGTAGCCAATAACCTGGTGCTCGGCATCTACCGTTTAATCACCAACCCGGAGTGCCGACAGTATTTACTGCGGCAGGCCTTTGAAGAGGCCATCCATACTCACGCTTACCAATATTGCATCGAATCTCTGGGTATGGATGAAGGTGAAATCTTCAACATGTACCGCGAGGTGCCGTCGGTAGCGAAAAAGGCCGCGTGGTCCCTCAGCCATACCCACGAGCTGTCTGACCCCAACTTCAGCACCGGCACTATCGAGGCTGATCAACAGCTACTGCGCAATCTGATTGGTTTCTATGGTGTTACAGAAGGCATCTTCTTCTATTGCGGCTTCACGCAAATCCTGTCCATGGGCCGCCGCAACAAGATGACCGGCGTCGCAGAACAGTTCCAATACATCCTCCGCGACGAGTCGATGCACCTGAACTTCGGTATCGATGTGATCAACCAGATAAAATTGGAAAACCCACATCTCTGGACCAAAGAGTTCAAGGAAGAGGTCACGCAAATGATTCTCGAGGGGACAGCACTCGAAATCGAATATGCGCGCGACACCATGCCACGAGGCGTGCTGGGCATGAACGCGGCAATGATGGAAGAGTACCTGCACTTCATCGCCAATCGGCGTCTGAACCAACTGGGGCTCTCCGAGCAGTTCTCGGGCGCACAAAACCCGTTCCCGTGGATGTCCGAGATCATGGACCTGCGGAAAGAAAAGAACTTCTTCGAGACCCGAGTCATTGAGTACCAGACAGGCGGCGCGCTCAGCTGGGACTGAGCAGTCTCGCACTCAAAAAAGGCGCACTCTGTGCGCCTTTTTTTATGGTAATTCACAGTCCACTAACAACCATGCCCGCGAGGCACTGAGTGGCGCCATTTCCGAGTGATTAACGTTACACTCCGCGCTCGTCATAAGGGAGCAACGCACCATGTCTTTGTGGGATCGTATCGATGAAGAGAGTAAGCCCGCATTGGATATCCTTTGGGGCGCACTGCCCGGTGGACTAAACGGGATTCCAGATATTGTCGAGCGCCGCGCAGCCTATGAGGCTTTCCGCGCCGCGGCCCCGAAGGGGGAATTCCCCAATCTGAACGTGTCGGACCACACCTTTACTGGACCCGAGAGCGACTTGTCACTGAGGTTGTATCAACCAAAAAGCACCCCCGCGCCGGCTCCCGGCCTCATCTACATCCATGGCGGCGGTATGATCATGGGCAACCTCGAGAGTCAGGATGAGGTACTGAAAATCACCGCCTCTGAGCTGGGCATCCCGATTGCGTCTATTGATTATCGCAAGGCGCCTGAGGACCCCTACCCCGCTGCACCAGAGGACTGCTACGCCGGCGTCTGCTGGGTCTTTGAAAACGCCGCAGCGATGGGAATGGACACCCATAACATCGGCCTGATGGGGGCGTCCGCTGGTGGAGGCCTTGCGCTGGCCGCCGCATTGATGCTGCGCGATCGTGACGGACCTCAGCTTAAGTATCTACTCCCCATCTACCCTATGATCGACGATCGGCATCACACAGCCTCCTCTAAAACCGTGGTAGATATCGGCATCTGGGATCGCGAGGGCTCTATTGAAGCCTGGAACTGGTATCTTGGCGATGCGGCACCCGACGCCTATGCAGCGCCTGCCAGAGCAGAGGATTTATCGGGGCTGCCGCCCACCTACATCGACGTGGGCGACCTTGACCTGTTCCGAGACGAGGACATTCTGATTGCGCAACGGCTCTCTGCATCGAGTGTCCCGGTAGAATTTCATCTGTGGACAGGCGCTTACCACGCCTCCGAATTGTTCGCGCCCGAGGCAGCCTTGAGCCAACGAATCTGGGCAACCCGCTATGCTGCCATCCGACGATTAGCTGGCATACAGGGCTGATGTCGAATATCGACTTAGCCACACTTTTCGTCGCCGAGCTGTAACCTTTGTACGCGGTATCTAGCCTGATACAGTTCTCAAGACTCAAAATCAAAACGGGAGTGCATGATGCAAAAAGGTCATTGTTTGTGCGGCAGCGTCCAATACGAGTTTGACGAGACGCAGGCCGCGATGAAACTCCATTGCCACTGCAAAGACTGCCAGCGTGTCACCGGGTCAGGCAAGGCCACCGTCATTATGTTTCCCCAAGACGCCGTCAAGATTGAGGGCGAGTACAAGACCTACGCCTCACGTGGTTTTGATGGTTCCCACGTCAACCGCGGGTTTTGCCCCACATGCGGCAGCCAGATGTTCACCTTCGTCGATGAGATCCCCGGCCAGATGTTCATCAAAGCGGGTGGTATGGAAGACACCAGCTGGCTCTCGATAGACTTCACGTGCTGG
>ERZ802822.1048-NODE-1048-length-18194-cov-5.462715_pt1 | contig 18194 bp, 19 predicted proteins | sample MGYA00345649_ERZ802822 | MGnify/ENA primary metagenome ERZ802822 (study PRJEB30503, sample SAMEA104212359) | marine metagenome | biome: Westerlies Biome; feature: [SRF] surface water layer (ENVO:00010504) within the epipelagic zone...; material: water...
ACCATCAGGCAACTTTTTCAATAAAGTATCTAAACCAAGCTCTTTACAAATATTTTCTAAGTCTTGTTTATTAATATCAGTACTTAATTTTAAGTTTTCTGCAACATCACCACTGAAAATAAACGTATCTTGTAGCACAACACCAAGCATATTTCTAAGTCTTGCTATTGGTATATCCTTAATATCTACATCATCTATCAAAATATGGCCTTCCTGAGGCTCATATAGTCTACATAACAACCTTATTATGGTTGTTTTACCAGAACCAGTTGGGCCAACAAAAGCTACATGTTCACCTGGATTAACTAAAAAGGATAGGTCTTTTATTACATGTTCACCATCGTTATAAAAGAAATTTACATTCCGAAATTCAATTTTCCCTTTAAATTTATAATCCTTATTTAAAATTCCTCCTGAAAGTTGTTGAGTAGAAATAGAGTCTTTAATCTCAATTTCTTCATCTAACAATTCATTTATCCTCTCTACAGCAGTAAGTCCCCCTTGAATCTGTGTAAATCTCTCTGCTAACTGTCTTAAAGGCTCGAAGAGTCTTTGGGAGTAGAGAATAAAAGTTGTTAATGTTCCTAAACCAATATTGCCCGAAGTTACTAGATACCCTCCCACAGCCAATACTAATGAAACTGCTGCAAGGGATATCCATTCTATAAAAGCAGATATACTACTATCGTAAAAAATGGTCCCATTAACTGCTTTCTGGTAAGCAATACCGGTATTAGAAAATTTCCTACTATTGAAAAATTCTCTCCTAAACATCTGAACGACCTCTAAACCTTGAAGATTCTCTTGGAAGTCAGAGTTAAGTTGAGACAATTCCTCTCTTACTTGATAATTTGCTTTTCTATAGCGTTTTTGAAGCCAAATAATAAAATATGAAACCGGTATTTGAGTTAAAAGAAGCAAAGTTGCCAATCCTTTGTCTATAGAAAGCATCGTTAATGAAATGACTATAAGACTGACAAAATCGGCAATAACTCCAACGGCGCCACTGCCAAAAACCTCAGCCAAGGCATCCACATCATTGGTAAGTCTTGTTAGCAATTTACCGACAGGCATTTTATCGTGATACTTAAGAGAAAGAGAAATAGAATGTTCGAAAAGTTCTCTTCTAATCCTTGCTGTTAATCTTTGTCCAACCGATTGAATATTATATGATTGATATCCTTGCAAAACTAATCTAAATAGAACAGTTATAAACAAAGTGATAATAATTATATTTATAGATTGCCCAAAGAAGGTTTTACTTAACCAGACATCTGTGCTCTCATTTTTTAAGATTGTTATCGCTTGACCAACTAATAATGGTTGAATAGCCCCTGCGAAGGAAACAGGTAATAAGACTATTAAAATTAGATAAATGGTTTTTTTATCTTTAGTTAAATATCTACCTAATTTTTTTATTCTATCAAAATCATTCAAAAACATTACTTTAAATATTTAATATATCCTTAGAAGATTCTATTGATAAAATCACATCTCGGAGAGGGTTGCTATCTAATCTAAGAGAGAGAGGATTAGCTATTAACCTTGCAGTTGAATAAAAAAGATCGTCAATTTTACTTAAACCGTTTTCTTTAAGAGTCTTACCTGTAGCGACCAAATCTATTATGGCTTCTGCCATTCCAGTAATAGGGCCAAGCTCTACTGATCCCGTTAGATGAACAATCTCAACTGGTATATTTAAATCATCAAAATAGGCTCTTGCAGTTTTTGTAAATTTACTTGCCACTTTACAATTAGCGGGAAGATCCGTAGGTTTTGAATAATTACTATTATTTTTTACAGCAAGTGACATATGACATCCACCAAAACCTAAATCAAGCAATTTAGCAACTTTCAATTCAGATTCCTGTAATACGTCGTATCCTACAATTCCTAAATCTGCTTGCCCATAACTTACATAAACTGGGACATCTCCATTTCTTACCAGTAAGGCTTTGGCTCGTTTACATTTCGATTCGATAGTTAATGATCTACTATTCTCTAGCAATGCATCAGAGAAGTTCAATCCTGCTTTTTTAAAAATAGAAATTGAATCTTCTAACAGAGCTCCTTTAGGTAAAGCTATAGTAATCATAGATCAATTTATTTTCAAACAATTTTTTTAATTCTAAGGTAATAATGGAATTTAATAAAGAGCATAAAATAATTGGGATTAGAGTTCTAAGGGATAATGTAATTTGGCTCTGGAAAAAAAATAGATCAGCAGTAGTTATTGATCCTGCTCTTTCTCTACCTGTAAAAGAATACCTAAAAACTAATAATCTAAATTTAGAAGCTATATTACAAACTCATCATCACTCAGATCATATTGGAGGGACTAGAGAGCTTATAAAAGAATGGCCAAATGTTAAGGTTATAGCCTCCTTTAAAGAAAAAGATCGTATACCATTTCAGAATTCATCAGTTAAAGATGGAGACACACTAGAGTTATTAGATGAAGAAGTTAAAGTCCTCGAAGTAATAGGACACACAAGATCTCATATAGCCTTCTATATAAATAACAACGTTCCTATTCTATTTATTGGTGATACTTTATTTTCTGCTGGATGTGGAAGAATCTTTGAAGGTACTTATAAACAAATGTATTATTCTCTCAAAAGAATTAAGTCATTGCCCATAAACACTCTCATCTACTGTGCTCATGAATATACGAAATTAAATCTTTTGTGGGCATTAAATCTTGAACCAGAGAATCAAAATATTAAAAATAAACTCATTGAAGTTGAAAAAAAAATTGCTTTAAAAGAACTTACAATTCCATGCCTACTTGAAGAAGAGATGAAAGTTAATCTGTTTCTAAGAGCGGATGATTTAAAAGGATTTTCTTTTTTAAGAGCAAATAAAGATTCATGGGTTTAAATTTATATAAATATCCCTATTTAAATGTCTTCAACAAAAGTAATTAAGACTGCTAATGCACCAGACCCTGTTGGTCCCTATAATCAAGCAATCAAAGCAGGAAATTTTATTTATTGTTCGGGTCAAATTGCCATCGATCCAGTTTCAAATAAAATAAATTGCTTAGGTAATATTGAGAAAGAAACTACTCAAGTTTTAAAAAATCTTTTAGCTGTTCTTAATGCTGGAGGAGCAAGAGCAGAAGATGTAATAAAAACGACTATTTATTTAACTGATTTAAAAAATTTTAAAACTGTTAACGATATTTACAGTGATTTTTTTAATGTAAAGAACCCACCGGCAAGAGCATGTGTAGAAGTTTCTTCTTTGCCAAAAGGCGTTTTAATTGAAATAGATTGCGTGGCTTTTCTAGATTAATTTATTATTATTTAGAAATTTGAAATAAGGACCAATTGTGCGCCATATTTGTATAGATTATTAAATAACAAAACTTCTATGATCTATGACAGCAGCAAAGCTAAATATAGACGAACTAGAAGCAGGCTACCCTTTATTTTGTAAAGCGCTAAGGTTATTAATTTTAAAAGGAAATTCACTAAAAGAGATTGAAAGGACAGTTTGTTGGGGTCATCTTGAAACATTAAACAGATGCCTTCCAGGAAGATATAAAGCCCCTACTTATTTGATGGCTCTAATTAAAAGAGATATTGATAAACCAAATCATTATTAGGTAAATTATTTTTCTAAAAAGTAATTATCTAATCTCATAGAAAATTCTCTTTCATTACTTGGTATTTTCTCAGAATCTAAAAAGATAGATACACTTACAAAATTCTTACCGAAACTAATATTGGGATAGATATTTTTTTCTTTACATAATTCATCTATTTTTTTCAAAAATATACTAATTTTTTGATATTCTTCAAACTCAAATCTTTTTTCAATTCTTGAAGGCGACTCCCTTTGGTTCCACATTAAGACGTGATTTATAACGGCAATTAATACTATACATTTATTTGATATTTTTCGTAATTTTTTGTCAAACAAATCAGGACAATCAAATGCTATAAAAGTCTAATTAGATTCCCAGTAATCTATAATTCCGCCAATAGTTAAATCAGTTTGAACTCCTGGATTAGGGCAAGCAAACCTTGCTGCTGAGCCACTAGCGGTAAAAACCCAATTCCCCTCTCTAGCTCCAACAGGATCAACTGCAACAACTTTTTTACCTTTATTATTTTCTAAAATTCTCAAATTCATGTGTCCAAGGCCAGCTACTCTTTGCGTGCAAACCATTCTTCCACATACCTTCATTATTTCCAAAATTTCTACACCTCAATTTGTTTTGGACTATCGGGATCCCAATGATCAATAATTCCAACAATCGTTAAATCACTTGGATATGATTTACTTCCTGCAGCTTCTCTAGCAGCAGAACTGCCAACACAAATAACCCAATCACCGGGCTTACATCCCACAGCATCAACGGCAACCTTATTAGAAGAGCCATCTAAAACTACTTGAAGATGCTTATGCTCGAATCCCGGTATTCTATTTGTTGAAACAAGTGGTTTCAATACCTTACAAATAAGCATGATTTAATGGGCCTCCTTTGTTTTTTGATCTAAAGACATTCCAATAATTTGGGCGGAATGAATGTTGTCCCTATCTCTAATAGTAAGACAAGTGTGCAACAACCCTTTATCAACTAAACTTTTATATCTAATTGATATCGCATTATTAACTCTATAACAATCTTTTGCAGCCCTTTCTTTCGCCCCAGGTACTTTACCAGAATAATCAAATCTTATTACTACGGGAATAGGTAGATCTTGAGAAACATTTAATCCTGTAAAAATCTTTACTCCTACATCCAAATCAGGAGCCCCTTCTTCAACTGTATCAAGATGAGCAAAATAAGTTAAGTTTCTTAGATGAACTTCTTTAAAACCAATCCCAACTCCAATAAATCTCTCAGCATGACCAATATCTTCATAAGATCCTTTATGAAATTTCTTAACATAATCAATCTGAGAAATATTATTAACTATTAATTTAAAGACAAACTTGTCCAAGCCCTTAAGTTGGTCCTTACTAACACTTCCTGAAATAATCTGAGAAATTTCTTTTTCTGCTTCGTCTTTTGAAAAATTTATTGTGGAATTATAAATGTCTAAACTAGAAATAGTATTTTCTAAATCAATCTTTCCGTCACTTGAAGATAAATGAATCTTTAACGAATCAGTATCAGTATCAAGACCAATTAACATTAGATCTACTGAAGCCCCGCAGCAGAAGCTATTTTCAACAGCCTCCTTAAAAGCTAGTAATTTTTCACGACCCTCCTTAGCTGCTAATTTATCATCACTACCATGAGCCGCACATCCCTGATGTAAAGGGTCAACAGAACTAAAATGGTATGTGACGATTTTTAAATACCTTGTATCTTTATGGGCTTCATTTGGCTTGTTTTCTCTATATCTTTTATGTTCAGTTTTTACCCATCTATTAACAGTATTTTCAATATCAAAGAGTGCTCCAGCATGTGATCTTCTTCTAACTGCACTAAATGGAATTCTCATTACATAAGCTATGGAATGAGCTAATCTCCCATCAGAGCAAGGTGTTATGTCTAACAAGTGAATTCCACAATCTAGCAATGTTGTCTCAAAATCATTTGCGTTACTACTTCCAGAAGAACCCTCTAAAGGATCATTTTCAAAAAAATTATCGCTTAATTTCTCGTGCTGCTTAAAAGCGCACCAGGCATATAAGGCCCTCATATCTAATGGTTTAACCCAAGATTTATCTAAAATATGTATTGGCAAATCTATTTCTAAATTTTGCTTAGATATGGATTGAGCTGTATTTATGAAATCCTCATGATGCTGTATACGAGCAATTTCTTTCAAAGTAGGGACAATTCTGTCAAAACTACTTTTTATTTGACTCTCATATTTATAAAGTTTTTCATTCTGAGAATTATTAGTTAACTTATGAGTCTTATCAATATTTTTTAAATTATTTATTTCATTATTCTGAGAATGAACATTTTCTGTAAAGGTTTTCATTGGAGCGGTTGGCCCCAATGTGAAGTTCTTGGCTTTAGCCAGTCCTCTCAAAGGCATTATTCAATTATCCTCTTGCACCACCTGAAAAGGTAACGAGTTGTCCATCACGAGTGTTACCACTAGATCCAGTTATAAGAAAATCAGGTTTTTCTGTCTCATCATTTCTCTTATTATCAACAGGTGGCATTGCTCCCATAAATCCCGCTCTTGATGGATTCCTCTTCCTAGCAGAAACTCCTTCTGTCCCCGTAACTTTATCTCCTCTATCCCAGTCATCACCTGTTATGTTCCCCGCAGACTGACCCTCACCTGTTATTCTAGAAGGCTCTTTTTTATCTGTAGGAATATCAATATTTTGACTTTCTTCTTGTTTCATTTTTTGTTTATAAGTCATATTTTTATTAGGTTCAAATCTAAATTGCTCAGTACCCGTGACTTTATCTTCTGCCATATCAAAAGGTCCTGTAATCTTTGAACTATCTTCATACCTATTACCTGTTACTCCTTCTGTATTTTTAGCTGAATACTTTTCTCTTGATGGTGAATTAACAGAAAATTCTTTCCAAGTATTTGAGGCTGACTTCTCTTGATTTGCATAAGAAGCATCGTTTGGTGGTGTTTCGCAATTTGATAAAAACTGATCTCCTCCAATATATGGGGTTCCAGTTAAATTTTTACAAGAACCTTTTCTTGCTCCAGTCATTACTCCACCAATACCTGGCTGCAATCCAGTTAATCTTGCATTTGAATTATTTCCAGAATTGACTGTCGCTCGAGATTTCATATCATCAGCAATTTCAGCATTGCAATTATCATTAATCTGATCTAAGCCTGCATAAGGAGTTCCTGTTAATACCTTGCATGACCCAGGCTCATCGCCTGTTACGATTTTTGATCTACCTGTCATTGTTCCACTTATCAAATTAGATTTTGAAGAGAGACTCAAACCAACTTTCCTAGCCTCAGGCTTTGGAGTAGATCCACAGAATTTTTCATATTGCTGGGAACCAATATATTCATCTCCCGTCACATTTTTGCAGCTACCATGTTCATTACCTGTTACATAATCAGATCTTCCTACACCAGTTCCTGTAACGTTATTTCCATTTAAAGTGTCATAACTTCCAACTTTTTCAAATGATTTTCCTTTTGGGCTAGGCTCTGATCCCAGATATTGATCGCCAGTCAACTGCTTCCCAGATCCTGATTCATCTCCAGTTACTAAGGATGATCTTCCTGGCAAGGAACCAGATACTTTTAATCCATCAGTTGTTATACTTTGCTTTACCTTTGATGGTTTTTTTATTACTTCCCCACAATATTTTTTTGACTGATTAGCAGAAATATATTCTGTTCCAGTCAAGTTTTTACAAGTCCCAGGTTCATCCCCAGTAACTTTTTCAGATCTGCCGACTTCATTACCAGTAACCTTATTCCCGGATGTTGTAGTTGTAACAGAGGCTCTTATAGGTTGTTTATATTTTGGTTTGTCTTGACAGAATTGATCAGTCACTTCAGCTCCCATATATTGTGTCCCAGTTACTGTTCTACAGGTGCTAGCTTCATTACCTGTTGTTTTCAAAGATCTGTTTGCTTGTGTTCCTGTAACAGTTTGTCCAGAATCTGTTTCACTTTTTCCAACTTTCCAACTTGCATCAGCGATATTTAATTTAGAGCCATTTTTGTTTGGACCACATGGTCTACACTTACCATTACCTTGTTTTGATGTAGATCCTGTTTTACTTCTAAGTTCTCTTACCCTTTGAGAAATTTCCCTACTAGACAAATCCGGGTCTCCTCTTCTCGCTAAAGAAGCAGCACTTGTATTTTGTTTTGATGCTGATTTTCCATGTTTAGATTGAGCTTCTCTTCTTGCTAAAACAATATCTCTGCTTGTATTTGTTATGGGTTTTCTCTTTTGATTAATTCTTCTTTTGATATTTTGTTTAACTACTTGATTATCTTTAATATTGTTATTGTGGTCTTTTGAGGTCTGAGATTTTTCTGTTGAAATAACTTTATTAACTTTAATATCACTTTTAACATCAGTACGTGTTCTATCTGAAGAATTAATAGCTGATTTACCATGTGTAGACATTGCTTTTCTTCTTTCTATACCAAGTTCTTTACTCGATAATTTTAATGAAGTAGATTTTCTAGCAATTTTATTGGCAGGTATATTAGATTTACTTGGTGATGTTAAAACTTTTTTATTTGAAGAAGTTGCTCCAGTTGAATGTATATCTTGAGATGATCTAACCCTATCTTTAGTAGAAGAAGAATGTAAGGCAGCTTTTTTCCCGCCATCACTCATAGCCTTTCTTCTTTCTAGTGCAATCTCTCTACTTGTTTTTGTTGACATAATCTTCAAATTAGTAACTCTTAAAAAAAACTTTCTCCAATAAAAATTTTAGTTTTAAAAGGAGAAAGATATTGACTGTTAAATAAAAATTTAGCGTCCTTGGAAAACTGCAAAAGCTGTACCTTGACTTTGTGTATAAGCGTCATAACCAATGATTCTTACGTGATGATCAGGGTATGCTCTATGGCATGCTTCTAACTCACTTACAACCAAGTTAAGATCTTTTTCCCCAAAGAAAGGGAGCTTCCAATAAGACCAATAAGTTTGCATACTTCCACTTGGATGTACATGCTCAATAACAGGACTCCATCCTTGAGCAATAATGTAAGCAATTTGGTCGTATATTTCTTCCTGGGTCATCGGTGGTAAAAAACCGAATGTTTCCAGGGTAGCAACTGTTTGATAGTCACCAACTGAGCTCTGGAAAGGCATAATTAAATGATTTGTGAATGATATTCTCGTAAAAACGAGGTTTGAAAAATTGAGGAGAAATAATTTTCTCCTCTTGTTTGAAATCTGAGTTAGCCTTGAACGTCGAGCTTATCAACGGTATCAAACTCAAACTTGATTTCTTTCCAAGTTTCGAGTGCAATAGCTAATTCAGGACTATGCTTAGCAGCTTCCATTAGAATGTCTCTACTCTCTTTTTCGATTTCGCGACCTGCATTACGTGCTTTCACACAAGCTTCTAATGCAACACGGTTTGCAGCAGCTCCGGCAGCTGAACCCCATGGATGACCATGAGTTCCTCCTCCGAATTGAAGACAAGAATCATCTCCAAATATTGCAAGCAGTGCTGGCATATGCCAAACGTGGATACCACCAGATGCAACAGCAAAAACTCCAGGCATTGATCCCCAATCTTGATCAAAGAAGTTACCTCTTGATCTATCTTCGGGAACAAATGATTCTCTTAAGTTATCAATGTAACCAAGAGTAGTTTGACGATCACCTTCTAGTTTTCCAACAACGGTTCCAGTGTGTAACTGGTCTCCTCCAGAGAGTCTTAAACATTTCGCTAGAACTCTGAAATGGATACCATGCTTTGGATGTCTATCAATAACAGCGTGCATAGCTCTGTGTATATGCAGAAGCATGCCATTTTTACGACACCAGTTTGCAAGGCCAGTATTTGCGGTAAATCCACCAGTTATGTAATCATGCATGATGATTGGCATATCAAGCTCTTTAGCAAACTCTGCACGTTCGTATAGTTCTTCAGGGGTATTAGCGGTGCAATTTAAATAATGACCTTTTACTTCTCCAGTTTCTTGCTGAGCAAGTTTAACGGCTTCAGCAACGAACTCAAATCTTTCTCTCCAACGTTGGAATGGCTGAGAATTGATATTCTCATCATCTTTAGTTAGATCAAGACCCCCTCTTAGGCATTCATAGACAACCCTTCCGTAGTTCTTACCAGACAATCCTAATTTAGGTTTGATGGTACAACCTAGAAGTGGTCTTCCATACTTATTAAGTCGATCTCTTTCAACTACTATTCCGTTAGGTGGTCCACCACAGGTCTTAATAAAAGCAATTGGGAATCTAATATCTTCAAGACGGAGATGTCTTAAAGCTTTAAATCCAAATACGTTACCTACTAAAGAGGTTAATACGTTTGTGATTGAACCTTCTTCGAAAAGATCTAGAGGGTATGCAATAAATGCATAAAATGCTTCTGGATCACCAGGAACGTCTTCGATTCGATAACAACGGCCTTTGTAAAATTCAAGGTCGGTAAGTAACTCGGACCAAACAGTTGACCAAGTACCAGTAGAAGATTCAGCCGCTACCGCTGCTGCAACTTCTTCTCTTGGGACACCTTCTTGGCCTGTGCATTTGAAACAGGCTAACAAATCAGTGTCGAGGGGGACATATTCAGGAGTCCAGTAGGTATCTCTGTACTCCTTTACCCCAGCGTCATACTTCTTACTCATAAGGATAAATTTAGGTCTATTAAGGGAAATTATTTTTTGGCAAAATTAGATTTTGCTTTATTTAATTAGTCCTTTTGACCAAGGAAATCGCCATTACCAAGTGCTGGCTCAACTTCTCTATGAGGGCGAGCAATGATGTGAGCTGCGACAAGACCGTCACCAACTCTCTCACAAGCATCAGCTCCAGCTCTTACTGCTGCGTTAACAGCTCCTGTTTCTCCTCTAACCAAAACTGTGACATAACCGCCACCTACGAATTCACGACCAATAAGACGAACTTCTGCTGCCTTGGTCATTGCGTCTGCTGCTTCGATTGCAGGTACAAGTCCGCGTGTCTCGATCATGCCGAGTGCGATACCCATTGTTTCTGTAGCCATTGCCTACTAATTACTAAATGTGGAATGTTCAATTCGAAGAATGGTCCATAACGTACTGATAAGTCAAGCATTTTTCACTAAATACTCTATTAATGTTTTTTCTATCATTGATAAGTTAAACTTATCACCCTTGCTACTATTGATATGTCAATACTTATCGAAATTAGTTAGTGCATCAAAACATACGGTTGTGTTAATAAAAAATTTACATTATGTTGTGCGCGTACGAGACAGGCCCTGTCTACACAGGTGTGGAATGTTCAACCCCTCCTGTCTCTGTATCAAGTTTTAAAGTAAGATAATATTCACATATTTTTTACATTATTTTGAATTCTTCTTCTGTTCTTACTATTGCAAGCGGAAATCAAAAGAAGGTATCTGAAATATTAGAGATGTTAGATGTTCTATCTTTGAAAGTAAAAAAACAACCCGAATATTTAAATGTAGAAGAGACAGGCAAGACTTATTTTGACAACGCTTTTTTAAAAGCAAAAGCAGCTTCTTTAGAGACTAAGACTTGGGCCTTAGCGGATGACTCAGGGCTTGAGGTTGATTATTTAGATGGAAGACCGGGTATATATTCTGCAAGATATGCCAAAAATAATGATGAAAAGCTTATTAAGTTAATAAAAGAGCTCAGTGATATCCCTTATAGAAGCGCAAAATTCATTAGTTGTATGGTTCTATGTGATCCAGAAGGAAATTTGGTAAAAGATGCAACGGGTATTTGCTGGGGGGAAATTCTTAAAGAACCAAAATATCCTAACGGAGAGTTTGAATCTATTTTTTGGGTTAAAGAGGCTAATTGTGTATATGGAGAATTAAGTCATTCTCAATTGAGTAAACTTGGGAGTAGAGGTAAAGCCGCAAAAAATATAGCTCCTTTTTTAAAAAGAGAATTTGGAATAGATTAAAAATCTATTTAATAGTTTGATATTTGATCAATTGCTCTTATTGCAGCCGCTGCGGCCTCTTCAACATCTCCCTCTTTCCCTGCAAGAGTGAGTCTTCCAAAGGCTCCAACGGCTTTTACATCAATGATGGTTATATTAGCGGATTTTTCAGCTTCATTAGCTGCCTTAAGTACATATCCGGCTGGTTCGGTCTCCAAAATAAACATGCTCATTCCAGATTGAATCATAGATCCACTTCTGTTTTGCCTATTGATTAAAACTGCATGATCTGGAGTAATTGCACGAATAACTTCTGTCCAACTTGTTGATGGCTTGGTTCTTTTCCTCACTTCACTCCCAATAGCATCTAAAACCACATCTCCTGAATGCAAAACTGTACTTTGGTCCTTATGGTAAAGAGCTAAAGAGCCAAAGGCTCTTTCCACAATCATCTGACCTAGCCTTACATTACTTGCCTTTAAAGCTATATCAGTAACCCTATGAACTGCCATTCCTGGAGAAACTTCCATCCATAGGCAAGAATCACCTGGAATTGGTAAAAAACCTCTACTCACAGTCCCCATATATGCAGCTAACTGAGGTTGTAAAGAGTCTAAAAAAACATATGTTCTTAATTCTATTTGCTCAACTTGACTTGCTTGTCTTGAAACTAATGACTTTTCAGAGTCAGTTGTTATAAAACAGCTAGCTCCATTGGACTGAGATTGAACTTCAGATCCAGTAACAAGAGAACTTCCTTTTTTTCGATCTCCTCTATTTAAGCTAGAAGTTGGTTCCATTCAGGAGACTATAACGGATTAGGGTTCTTTTTTTTCTATTAAATTAACTTGCATGCTTCGTACGAACCGATAACTTCAAATTAAAGATATGAAATTTTATGGTAACTTCTCAAAAAAAAGCACCAGATTCTTCTGCCTCTGAAAATGAATTAAGTCCTGATCAAACCCTCGGTTTAGTGAGCTTAAGTTTAATGCAAAAGTTATCTCAGAAAGATCCTTCATTTAGTTGGTTGGGAGAGATGAAACCAGATCAATTAAATCTTAAAAATCTTAGAGATAGACTAGAGTTAACCGAATTAGCTATTAAGACAGGAGCACCTCTAACAACTTCCGAAGTCTCAATTTTAATGGGAGCAAAGCCTGGCAAATCAAAGATAGAGAGAGGTGGATTACTAGCCATAAAAGTTGCCAGGAATGTCTGGAAATTATCTAAACTTGGCCAAGGAAGTTCTTATTACAGAAATTAAATTTCAGAGTAAATAAATTAGTTTAATTATTCTTATTAAAGTTTTTAAACTTTCATATAAGTTTTTTAAATGTATACATTTTGTAAGAGAACTTATCAATTAGTGCTTAAATCCAAAAGTTTATGCAAGCTTGAAGAATAAGCTCTAAGTATTTTAATGAGTAAAGTAGATCTTAATAAAGAGACTGGTCCTAGAGAAGTCTTTTGTGGCCTTACTTCAATAGTTTGGTTACACAGAAGGATGCCAGATGCATTTTTTCTGGTTGTGGGGTCGAGAACATGCGCACATTTAATTCAAAGTGCCGCAGGGGTTATGATTTTTGCTGAGCCAAGATTTGGGACAGCTATTCTTGAAGAGAAAGATCTAGCAGGTCTTGCCGATGCTCATGAAGAACTCGACAGAGTAGTCAATGATCTTATTTCTAGAAGGCCTGAAATAAAGACCCTCTTCCTTGTTGGTTCTTGTCCTAGCGAAGTGATTAAACTTGATCTCGCCACCGTTGCAGAAAAATTAAACTCCCGATTTTTGGGTCAAGTAAGGTTCGTTAACTATTCGGGCAGCGGGATCGAAACCACCTTTACCCAAGGCGAAGATGGAGCATTGAAAGCTCTTGTTCCCTTAATGGAATCTACAGATGATGAGAAATTATTATTAGTTGGGACATTAGCTAATAATGTGGAAGATAGGTTTAAGAAGATATTCAATAATATTGGAATAACAAATGTTGAAAGTTTTCCTCCTAGGCAATCAACTGAATTACCAAAGATTGGAAAGAATACAAAGGTCCTGTTAGCTCAACCATATTTGAGTGATACGGTCAGAGACCTAAAGCATCGTGGTTGTGAAATAATTCAGGCTCCATTTCCACTAGGTGTAGAGGGAAGCACAAAATGGGTTTTAGCCGCTGCAGCTGCCTTTAAAATTAATGAACTAAAAGTTCATGAAGTAATTGCTCCTTTAGCTAATAGAGCCAGGCAGGCAATAGAAAAACACAAAGAAATATTAAGAGGAAAAAAATTATTTCTTTTACCTGAATCACAGCTTGAAATTTCATTGGCAAGATTTTTACATAACGAATGTGAAATGGAACTCATTGAAGTTGGAACACCTTATTTAAATAGAGATTTAATGGAAGAGGAGCTTAATTTATTACCGGATGATACAAAAATTGTTGAAGGTCAGCATGTAGAAAAACAGCTTGATCGTGTAAGAGCTTCCAACCCTGACTTAGTAGTTTGCGGAATGGGTTTAGCAAATCCTTTGGAGGCAGAAGGGATTAGTACTAAATGGTCTATAGAAATGGTTTTTAGTCCTATACATGGAATTGATCAGGCGGCAGACTTGGCTGGGCTCTTTTCAAGGCCTTTAACAAGGAATCAAATACTCACCTCCAAATCATTAGCAACACATTAAATTATGGAATTAACTCTTTGGACATATGAAGGACCTCCTCATGTAGGTGCAATGAGAGTTGCATCATCAATGAAAGATATTCATTATGTTCTCCATGCTCCTCAAGGAGATACTTATGCAGATCTTCTTTTCACAATGATTGAGAGAAGAGGCCAAAGACCACCTGTAACTTATACAACATTTCAGGCTAGAGACTTAGGAGGAGATACAGCAGAACTAGTTAAAAGGAATATTACTGAAGCAGTTGAAAGATTTAAACCAAAAACTCTTTTAGTGGGTGAAAGTTGTACTGCTGAACTAATACAAGATCAACCAGGAGCTCTTGCTAAGGGTATGGGTTTTGATATCCCAATAGTGAACCTTGAACTTCCTGCCTATAGCAAAAAAGAAAACTGGGGTGCTTCAGAAACCTTTTATCAAATAATAAGAACTCTTTTGAAAGATAAGGTAAACGAAATTGAAAAGATTAACCCTAAAAGATGGATGTCTTTAGGTCGAAGACCTAAAGTAAATATATTAGGTCCTACTTTATTAGGATTTAGATGCAGAGATGATGTAATCGAGATTCAACGTATACTTTCAGAGCAAGGTATTGATACTAATGTTGTTGCACCGCTCGGTTCAAGTCCAGATGATATTGCAAGATTAACTGATGCTGATATTAATATTTGCATTTATCATGAGATTGCTGAGACTTCTTGTGAATGGCTTAAGCGTAATTGCGGAATGGAATATACAACTACCATCCCAATTGGTATAAAAAATACAATTAATTTTATTAACGAAGTTCATGAAAAACTTGACCTACCATTAACAAATCAAGAGGAACTAGAGCACAAGTCAAAACTTCCATGGTACTCGAAGTCTGTTGACTCAAATTACTTGACGGGGAAAAGGGTTTTTATTTTTGGTGACGGTACTCATGCTATCGCAGCTGCCAAAATTGCCAAAGATGAACTAGGTTTTGAAGTAGTAGGATTGGGAACTTACAGCAGAGAAATGGCAAGGCAAGTAAGAGCCGCAGCTAAGGAATTAAATATAGAAGCACTAATTACTAATAGCTACCTAGAAGTAGAAGATGCCATGAAAAAAGCATCCCCCGAATTAGTTTTAGGGACCCAAATGGAAAGACACAGCGCAAAAAGACTTGGTATCCCATGCTCAGTAATTAGTACTCCAATGCATGTTCAAGATGTTCCTGCAAGATACAGCCCTCAAATGGGATGGGAAGGAGCAAATGTGATTTTTGACGACTGGGTTCACCCTCTAATGATGGGTCTTGAAGAACATCTTATTGATATGTTCAAACATGACTTTGAATTTGTTGATGGCCATCAAAGTCATCTTGGTCATACTGCTACAAAAGGTCTTGATAATAAAGAAGATGAGCATGCCCAAAGTAATATAAATATTCAAAAAAAGGGGAATATAATTTGGACAGACTCTGGAAGAGCAGAACTTACAAAAGTTCCATTTTTTGTTAGAGGTAAAGTTAAATCAAATACTGAGAAATATGCTCTTTCAAAAGGTCTTCCTGAAATTAGCGACGAGACCCTATACGATGCGAAAGCCTATTTTGGTTAATCCTTATAAATAAATTATTATTCCAACATGAGTATTTTCACTCATAGTAACAATAATAATCGCGGAATATCTAGTTATAAACATATATCTTGTATCTTTAATCTTAATAAATAACTATTTGTTGAGAAATACATTTTAAAAAGCATATACCTGCAAGAATATAGTTATGAATTAAGTTAATTAGCTTTAAATGACAAGTACAATAAATAAACCTCTTGATGGAGAAGGCAGTGTTCAAGTCAAGCAAGATCCAAAAGTAAATATTGAAGAAGGAGCATTAGTAATCGCTGTATATGGCAAAGGGGGTATAGGTAAATCAACAACGTCTTCCAACCTTTCAGCAGCTTTTTCAAAATTAGGTAAAAAAGTTCTACAAATAGGATGTGACCCTAAGCACGATAGTACTTTTACTCTTACTCACAAGATGGTTCCCACTGTCATTGATATTCTGGAGGAAGTAGATTTTCATAGTGAGGAATTAAGGCCTACTGACTTTATGTTTGAAGGTTTTAATGGAGTAATGTGCGTCGAGAGTGGAGGTCCTCCCGCTGGTACAGGTTGTGGTGGATATGTAACAGGACAAACAGTAAAGCTCTTAAAAGAGCATCATTTACTAGAGGACACAGATGTAGTTATTTTCGATGTCTTGGGTGATGTCGTTTGTGGAGGTTTTGCTGCTCCCTTACAACACGCTAATTACTGCCTAATTGTTACGGCTAATGACTTTGATTCAATATTTGCAATGAATAGGATTGTTTCTGCAATTCAAGCAAAAGCAAAAAATTATAAAGTTCGATTAGGTGGAGTAGTAGCAAATAGATCCAAAGATACCGATCAAATTGATAAGTTCAATAATAGAACTGGTTTAAGAACCATGGCTCACTTTAAAGATGTAGATGCCATTAGAAGATCAAGGCTTAAAAAGTGTACGATTTTTGAAATGGAACCAACTGAAGATGTGGTTGAGGTGCAAAATGAATATTTATCTCTCGCTAAAAATATGTTAGATAATGTGGAGCCACTTGAGGGTACTCCACTAAAAGATAGAGAAATTTTTGATTTATTAGGATTTGATTAACTACCTAAGCTAATCCAACCAATTTTCTAGTTAATTCATAAGTTTGTCTTGAAATATTTGAATCAATAATTCTCTTAGACAATTTTTGAGAAAAAGCTTTTCTCCCTAACTTTTGGCGATTTCCCCAACTCCAATGGACTGCAGGCTTAGCATATTCCTTAAGCGTCGCTACTTGAGCGACTCTTTCTCCAGCTAATCTTTGAGATACATATCCTTTTGTGATGAATTTCTGAAAGATTGGGAATAAAAATCTAAAAAGCCAAGGGGTATCCCTAAAGAGTTTTGTATCGGCCACACATCCAGGGTAAAGGGAATTAATAATTATTCTTTCTTTAGGATATTTTTTTGATAATTCTTGTACTGTTACCATATTGCACAGTTTGCTATCTTTATAGGCTTTCCCGGGTTTAAATTTTTTTCCATTTGCCATGCTAATTGGAGATAAAAATCCATTTTTAAATCCAGATAAATTACCAAGATCAGCTGGAGCAGGTATAGGAATTCTCCCGCCTAGTTCTGAATAATTTGCCGTAACAGTTCCTAATACGGTTATTCTTGGTTTGAATTTAATTGTTCTACCATTTAAATCAATTTCTTTCTCAGAGGACAAAATATTATCAAGAAGAAGATTAATCAAGAGAAAATGACCAAAATGATTAACTGCCATAGAATTTTCAAATCCTTGGGGAGATCTTTCAGGTTTCCGTAATCTTGGCTTATAAACTGCAGCATTACAAATAATAGAATTTATGGGGTTTTGAAATTTTTTCAATATCTCATAACAACCATTTCTTACATCATTCAAATCAGACAAATCAATTTCTATAAAATGAATATTTTTCATTTCGGAATCTGTTAAGGATTTCTGAGCTATTTCTACTGCCCTTTTATTTGAGCGATTTACCGCTATAACTTCCCACCCAAATCTCAACAATGGTTTTAAGGTATTTAAACCTACTCCTGATGTTGTTCCTGTTATTAGAACTAAACCTTTAATACTCTTACCCACTAGCTATAAAAATTAAAATGAAAAATTCGATAATTAAATGACTTTATAGTCACACTTATCAACGCCATATTACTCTGATTATGTCTCTGGAAATCATTTGATCTTGATCCTTCATAAATCTTTGCTCGCCTTCTAAAGAGATTAAATTATCAAATCTACTACTTAAATTATCAAACCTTAATTTTTCATATAAATAAGAATTTTTAATCTCCCTCAATCTAGTTAATCTAACTTTTGAGCTATATCCAATTTTTAATAAACTCACTATTGCTAAAAGAGAAAAACAAACTTTTAACCCTAGAAAAACAGAGCTTACAAAATCT
>ERZ802822.1049-NODE-1049-length-18170-cov-8.847621_pt1 | contig 18170 bp, 19 predicted proteins | sample MGYA00345649_ERZ802822 | MGnify/ENA primary metagenome ERZ802822 (study PRJEB30503, sample SAMEA104212359) | marine metagenome | biome: Westerlies Biome; feature: [SRF] surface water layer (ENVO:00010504) within the epipelagic zone...; material: water...
ACTGTGACGGCTTTCCCATTTCCGCAAGGTATGGGTAGGGATGCCGGTAAGGCGGGAAACGGCGCCGATGGTTAATCTGTCCATAGTGGTCCTCGCAAATTAGTAAACGCCTAGTTGGGCGCAGGTGTGTCGAACTTTTTCAGCGTTGCTAAGTACTGGGTGAGATAATAGTCAACGACAGTCAATGTTTATGGTGTGAAAAAGGCTTTTTCAACAGCTAAAGGAGTATAGTTTTATAAATGGCTATATTTTGTCTAAGTTTTTTTCAAATGAAGGCGACAAAACTAGGGCTAAGCTGCGAAATCATTTAGCCGTCGAGATTCGTGTGTATGGAAGCAATCAAAGTATTTGTTGCGGGCGGAACCGGAGCAATCGGCAGCGCGCTCATAGGTCAATACCAGCAATGGTCTCGATCTACCGGGCGGCCTTTGGAGCTTTACGCGACCTGTAGGCGGCGACCCACGCATTTAGAGCCGGCGACAACATGGCTGCCCGTTGACTTCAGAGACTCGGATTCGATTGCCGAGGTGGGTAAGCAACTGGCGAATAAGACAACCACCCTTGATCATTGGATATGTTGTACGGGCTATTTGCATGGTGAATTTGGTCTTCCAGAGAAGGCGCTCAAAAGCGTGCAAGGGGATAAATTAGCGGGCGACTTCGCGGTCAACACTGTCGGTCCATTGCTACTGTTACAAGAGTGTTTAGGTTTGCTTAAAAAGGCGCGTTTGGCCAAGGCGGTATTTCTTTCGGCCCAAGTGGGAAGCATTGAAGATAACAGTAGTGGCGGATGGTACGGCTATCGAATGTCCAAAGCGGCGCTAAACATGGGAGTGCGCTGCGCAGCGATTGAATGCGCACGATGGCGACAACCGCCGGCGATCGTTGCAATACATCCAGGCACGACGATCAGTGACCTATCTCAGCCTTTTACAATGCGCCGTAAGGCTGCCCCGCAAACGGCTGAACAGTGTGCGGCGCAATTATTTAGTCGTATTCACGCGCTGGAGGCGAAAGACAGCGGTACTTTTCAGCGTTTAGACGGCAGTGTATTGCCTTGGTGAGCCAGCGGCCTACCGGTTAAGCGTCAGGGCTTACGTTTGCAGACCGCGACCATGATTTCGTTCTTACGCCAAAACGATGGCGTTATAGGGGGATTGTGTCGTGCCCATAACGCCTCCCCGCAGGGCGTATAGGCGGTCGCAGCCAGCGCGGTATAAAGTTCAGACTCGTGTTCGTCATACAGGCGGCGACTCCAGCCACCTCTGTATTGGATCACGGCCATTGTGGCAGCGGGTTGAGCGGTGACGCTGACGATGTCAGAGGTAGGCGCTGGAATTGTCGCCAGATCAAAGCTTTGAGGCATAACGAACGATACGACCCAACTGTTGGCGGGTGCATCAGGACTCTGCAGCACCGGTGCGGTCATTGCGATTTTTGCGTCGCTGTCATTGTCGCCGCTAATGAAGTTGAACAGCGGGCGAAAGGCGCTATTACTCGCGTTTTTAAAGCCGCCGCTTACTTTTACCGACGCCAGTAGGTGTTCGTCGTAGCGGCGGATTTCGATGCCGGGGAATTCTTCGAGGGTTTCGTAACCCAAAGTTTCGATAGCCCTTGCAGGTTCAATTGTGGCAATGAGCGCGGTAACCAGTGCTAAGCTGCGTAAAAAGTTCATTTCGCCTCCTCAAATCGGGTTCCACAGTGGAGCGCTGTCGTTGGATGAGCCGTGAACAACAAGTGAAGAAACAGTGACGAACGGACCCGGGTGACGATGCAGGAATGACGAACATGAAGTGGTATAATTGCAAAGCGTTCGAGCCAAAGAGCAAAATAAGACGAGACAAGACAAGCTAAGAAAATGAAACATCCAAAGAAAAGTCGCTCAGGTGTTCCGTTGCAGTTCAGCGACAAAGCGGCGCGGTTACCGTATGCAGGAGCCTCGGCAGATAATGCGCCTGAAGCGGGTTCGGCAAGTCAGGCAGCCGCAGCCCAGGTAACGGGCGCGGCGCAAAGCGTGGGCAAAGCCCAAGACGCAACAGCGCATGAGATTGCAGCCGTAGCGGTGATGGCAGAAGGGGCAATGGGTTTTGTGTCTCAACTCAGCAGTTTCCAGCGCAGTGCCAATCTGGCGATTATCTGCACGTGCTTACCGTTATTGAGCGTCTACGCTTATTTCGGACTGACGAATATTTAGGTTCGCAAGGCGGCGCTAGGATAATTTAGATGGTGGTTGCGAGAGTTAACAAAGAATGTTGGCAGAGGGAGTCTTTGAGCAAAAGATGCTCAACAGGCTGAATCATTTACGCGAGTCGGAGCGGCATTAAGCGGCTATCGTTGAGATGGTGCCTAGTGATGCCGCCGAGAATGGTGCCCAGGAGAGGACTTGAACCTCCACGGGGTTGCCCCCACTAGCACCTGAAGCTAGCGTGTCTACCAATTTCACCACCTGGGCAAGCGCGATTCGATAGGGCGGCGGACTTTACTTAACTCAATAACAAGGTGTCAATCTTGACGAAACCCACCGGCGATAAAACGCCACCCCCGCCGCCGCATAGCCCGGTAAAGCTCAATGCCCGTTCTTTGCTGACGCTGTTGTCAGATGATCAGCCGCAATCGTGGCAGGCCATTACCGCCGCGCTTGGCGCCAAGGCGCCGCACGAGATTAAGCGAGCACGACAATTACTCAAGGGCCTGGTCAGGCAGGGCGAGATCACCGAGCTAGATGGTCGTCGCTATGCCTTGGCCAAGGCGCGGGCGAATAGCCAAGGTCGAGACAACGTGCCCCGGGCGCCTGAAACCGAAGCGCAAATCGATTCTTTGCAAGGTGCGGTGCAGGGCGCGGTGCAAGATGCGGTGCAAGGCGAAGTAACAGGTTATGGCGGCAAGCTGGCGGTAGATGGTTTGCCCATCATCAGGTCGCAAGATCGGCGCAAAGACGTTCCTGCCGCCCGGCTGGGCGACACGGTTGTCTATCGTCGAGTCGAAGAGGCCAGCGGCGCCGCTGCCTTGGTGCTGTCGATTAGTCAGCGCAGCAGCCGTCCAGTGGTTGGCATACTTAAGCAGCGAGGCCGCTACCCTCACGTAGAACCGATTGCCCGAAGCTTTGAAGGCCGCATTAGCCTGCCGCAGGGAACTGGCGCCGCTGTGCAAGGCGATGCGGTGCGCGTTGAGATTACCGATCATGACCGTTTTGGGCCGGTTGGCCGAATTCTGGATGTGATGCCAAATGCCTCGGTGGTCGCCCAAGCCATAGAGGCGACGCTAGAGAGTTTGAGCATCCCTCGGCATTGGCCAGATGCAGTGCCTCGAGCCGCCCAGCGGCTGCCCAAGCAAGTTGACCCCAAACAACATCAAGACCGGCGCGACATCACTCAGTTACCCTTGGTGACGATTGATGGGGCTACCGCCAAAGACTTTGATGATGCGGTTTTTGCCCAGTCCCTCGGCGGGCAAAAGGGCTGGCGGCTGGTGGTAGCCATCGCCGATGTTGCTAACTACGTGAAGCCCCGATCTGCGTTGGATAACGAGGCAGCCGAACGCACGACGTCGGTCTATCTGCCCGGCCATGTCGTACCCATGCTGCCCGAAGCCATTTCAAATGAGCTGTGTTCGCTCAAACCCAATGTGCATCGCTTGGCCTTGGTCTGCGATATGCAAGTGTCGCGCAAGGGCATGGTGCGCACCTTTACCTTTTATGACGCTCTCATCCGATCCCATGGTCGATTGACCTACGAAGAGGTGCAGGCTCATATCGATAACAACGCACTGCTGCCGTGTCGGGACGAGGATCGCGGTGCCGTTAATAAGTCCGTCGCGGCGCTAGCAGAGGTACATGAAGCCTTTCGCGGCGCCAAGGACGAGCGCGGCGGCCTCGACTTCGATAGCCGCGAAGGCGTCATCGACATTGAGCAAGGCCATGTTACCGGTGTTCAGCAGGTTGCCAGACTGCAGGCGCACCAGATCATTGAAGAAGCCATGATCAACGCCAACGTCTGCGCCGCAGCCTTTATCGAAGCCAACGACAGTCGCTCGCTTTACCGTCTGCACGAAGCCCCTGATGTGCTCAAGCTGGAGACCTTGCGCGAGGATTTGATGGCCGTTGGTCTGCGACTGCCAGCGGGGGTGCCCAGTTCCAAAACCTATCAAACCCTGCTGCGAGAGATCGCAAGCAAGCATCAAGGCTGGCTCTATCAACAGTTGGTGCTGCGCAGCATGAAACAAGCGGTCTATGGCCCAAACAATGTCGGCCACTTTGGCCTCGGGCTAGAGCGCTATATGCATTTCACTAGCCCCATCCGACGTTACCCCGATCTACTCGTGCACCGCGCCATCAAAGCGATTTTGCAGGGCAAAACCAATCGCGGCGGTTGGGTACCGTCCATGGAGCAGCTTGGAGACCTTGGTGAGCATTGCTCGACCAATGAACGACGCGCCGAATCCGCCGGCTGGACTGTCGAAGCCTGGCTCAAGTGCGATCTGGTCAAACAGCGCCTCGGCGAACAGCTGCCTGGCACCATTGCGGGCGTGACGGAATTCGGTCTGTTCGTCGATCTCGATGGCTTCTTTGTACAGGGGCTACTGCACATATCCGACCTCGGGCATGACTACTTTCGCTACGACTCGCGCAAGCAAAGCCTCATCGGTGATCGTAGCGGCAAGCGCTTTACCCTGGGTGAATCTTTGCTGGTTACCGTCGCCAACGTCGAGCCACCCCAAGGCAAAATCGAGTTGCAGTTGGTGGCGACGCCGAAGAAACCGAGCAAGCAAAAGTCCTCGGCCTCAGCAAAAACAACGGCGGACAAGAAGCGTCAGGCCAACACACAGGGCGGGGGGCAAACCAAGACAGCAAACAAAAAGACAAAAAAGCAGACGACGCCCAAGGCAATAAAGCGTCGCAAGAGAAAGAACGATGGATGAGGTGATCGGCATACAGGCCGTGCGTGCAGCGCTGCGCGATACACCAAGCTTGGCGCGCAACCTGTATTTAATGAAGGGACGCCGCGATGCGCGATTCAACGAACTCATCGGCATGGCTCGTGAGTGCGGCGTGCGCTATCAGGTCGTAGAAGAAGCGTGGTTCAAACGGCGTGACATTGAAGGTGCTCACCAAGGCGTATTGCTGGAATGCCACACGCGCGAGCTGGCCGATGAGCAGGCCCTGCAGCAGCGCTGGGCAGAGCTCGGGCCCGCGCCCTTGGTCTTGGTGCTTGATAGCATCACCGACCCGCGCAACTTTGGTGCCTGTCTGCGCACGGCCAACGCTGCGGGTGTCGACGTGGTGATTGTGCCGAAGCGCAACAGCGCGCCGCTCAGCGCCGTAGCCATGAAAACCGCTCAGGGCGGGGCAGAAGATTTGTTCATCGTGCAGGTTACGAACCTGGCGCGGACGCTGACGTGGCTTAAAGAGCAGGGCGTCTGGCTCTTTGGTGCCGATGCCGATGGTGGCGAGGTATGGCAGTCGCTGGACAGTGTTACCGCCACAGCCCTCGTCATGGGCAGCGAAGGGCGGGGATTGCGACGCCTAACGCGCAGTCTTTGTGACAAGCTGGTGAGCATTCCCATGCTCGGCAAGGTGGAGAGCCTCAACGTCAGCGTAGCGACGGGGATATTACTGTATGAGGTCGTTCGTCAACGGCGCCAGTGACACTGGCTTGTGTTTACGGGAGCCGAGTCCGCCCGAGACATGGCGGTTGCGTGAACATCCCGCCGCCCCTAGAATGCGCGTCCGCGAAAACCTACGCGGGGCGAACGAAAGTTCGTTTACATCCTTGCTCCACAGACGTTGAACGCTGGGGGCTATAACCATAAGGAAGCGCAATGCGACATTATGAAATCGTTTTTTTGGTGCACCCTGATCAAAGTGATCAAGTGCCCGGCATGGTTGAACGCTATCAAGGCGTGATCGAGCGGGGTAATGGCGTCGTGCACCGCACCGAAGATTGGGGCCGCAGACAGTTGGCCTATCCCATCGCTAAAATCCACAAGGCTCACTACATCTTGATGAATGTAGAAGTCGGACAAGAAGCCATTGAAGAGTTGGAAAGCGCCTTCCGCTTTAACGATGCGGTGATCCGCAACCTGATCATCCGACGCGATGCGGCGGAGACCGGCAACTCCAAGCTGTATGAAGAAGAACTGCGTGAGCAGGAAAAAGATCGTGAGCGCGATCGTCGTCGACAAGAAGAGTCAGCGTCACGGGCCGCTGCTGCCGACGTGAAAGAAGAAGCGCCTGCCGAAGCACAGGCGAGTGAGTCAGAAGCCACAGAGGAGGCCGAATCATGAGAGGCGGAAGAAGACCACAGGTTAATTTCAAAGATCTCGAGGTTGATTACAAAGACCTCGACTCCCTGCGCCAGTTTGTTGGCGAAACCGGAAAAATCGTACCAAGCCGTATTACCGGCGCGTCGGCGCGCTTTCAACGCAACCTAGCGAAGCAGGTCAAACGCGCCCGCTATCTGGCGTTGATTCCGTACACCGACCAACACAAATAGCGGACTGAGGAAAAATCATGAACGTAATTTTGTTGGAGCGACTGAATAATTTGGGCGACCTCGGCGACGAAGTTTCGGTAAAGCCCGGATTCGCACGTAATTTCCTGATTCCGCAGCAAAAGGCGGTACAGGCCAATGCGGCGAACCGTGAAGTATTCGAAGCACGCCGCGCCGAACTTGAAAAGAATGCCAACGATAAGCTGGCTATCGCGCAAAGCCGCGCCGAAAAGCTGCAAGAGCATATCGTCACCATCATGATGAAGTCTGGCGAGGAGGGTCGTTTGTACGGCTCAGTGGGCACGCAGAATATTGCCGATGCCTTGGTCGCCGACGGTCATGAAGTGGAGCGCAGCGAAGTGCGTATGCCCGAGGGCGCCATCCGTGCGTTGGGTGAATACGACATCGCGCTGCAGCTGCATTCAGATGTCATGGTCGACATTAAGGTAGCAGTGGTCGAGGAATAGCGAGTCATCGCACCGCACCAAGCAGAAAAAGCGGGCATGGCCCGCTTTTTTTTACGGCGGGTTTTTCCACGCACAGTCTGCCAAGCGCTGTTCTTGGCTGCCAAGGCCTGCAAACGCCGTTCAAGTCTTGCAAATTTCTTGGGATAGGAGGAATCTTCCAAGCCCTCAACGCATCACCGCACCGCCAAGCAAAACGTCATGTCCGAATACGCCCCAGACAGTAATCCGGTTACCGCACTGAAGGTTCCACCGCATTCCATTGAGGCAGAGCAATTGGTGTTGGGCGGGCTCATGCTGGATGACCAAGGGTGGTTCGATCTGGTAGAGATACTGGCGGCGTCAGACTTTTACCGCACGCAGCACCAAATTATTTTTGAAGCCATGAACGATCTGGCGTCAGATGACAACCCGCTGGACGCGGTCACGGTGGCGGAACGCCTAACCTCCAAGGGCCTGCTCGACAAGGCTGGCGGCATCAGCTATTTGGCCGAACTGGCGGAGTCGACGCTCGGTGCGAGCAACGTCTTGGCCTACGGCAAGATCGTGCGCGAACGCTCGGTCATGCGCCAGTTGATTGGCGCCGCAAACCAAATTGCAGATTCCGCCTTTACCCCCGACGGTCGTGATACCGACACGCTGCTCGAGCTGGCGGAGCAAGCGGTCTTTCAGATTGCGGAAAATCGCCTGAAAGACAGCGGACCAGAAAAAGCCGCCCCGCTACTGGCTAAGGCCGTGGAGAAGGTTGAGTTTTTGCGCCAAAACAAGGGTGCCCTCACCGGTCAAGCGTCGGGCTTCGCTGACCTTGATCGTATGACCACGGGCTGGCAGAAGTCCGATCTGGTCATTGTGGCGGCGCGTCCATCCATGGGTAAAACCGCCTTCGCTGTGAACATGGTCGAGCATGCCGTAATGACCGGTAACTCGGTACTGGTATTCAGTATGGAGATGCCGTCGGAACAAATTGTCATGCGGATGCTGTCTAGCCTGGGACGCATCGACCAGACCCGCATGCGTACCGGCGACCTGACAAACGAAGACTGGACGCGCTTCGCCAGTGCGGTGAGTCAGCTAAAAGATAAAACGCTGTATATAGATGACACTGCGGCGCTTACACCCGGTGAGGTGCGCTCCCGCGCCCGCCGCGTCGCGCGAGAAACGGGTGGTCTCGACATGATCATGGTCGACTACCTGCAGCTGATGCGCACCGCCAAGGACAGCGAGAACCGCGCTACCGAAATCTCAGAAATCTCCCGCTCGTTGAAGGCATTGGCAAAAGAAATGAAGTGTCCGGTGATCGCGCTGTCCCAGCTGAACCGGGCACTGGAATCTCGCCCCGACAAGCGTCCAATGAACAGCGATTTGCGCGAATCTGGAGCCATTGAGCAAGACGCCGATGTGATCTTGTTCATCTATCGCGATGAGGTATACAACGAAAACACCGAAGATCTTGGTATCGCCGAGATCATCATCGGTAAACAGCGTAACGGGCCCATCGGCAAAGTGCGGCTGAAGTTCACGGGTAACCTCACCAAGTTCGAAGACCTCGCCCACGAGATGTATAACGACTTTGTGCAATAAGTTGCTGCAAGGCTGAGCGTTATGGCCAAGGCAAAAACCAAGTCAGCCTACGTATGCGACGACTGCGGCGCCGAGCACGGTAAGTGGCAGGGTCAATGCAGTGCCTGTGGCGCTTGGAACACCCTCAGCCGTGTCAACATCACACCCGTCGCCTCCGCTTCCGTGGGTTACGCCGGCGTTACCGCACAGGCGCGCAAACTCAGTGAAGTAGAGGCGGTTGAAGCCCAGCGTATCGGCACAGGCTTTGCCGAGCTGGATCGAGTGCTGGGGGGCGGTTTTGTGCCCGGTTCGGTCGTGCTCATTGGCGGTGACCCTGGCGCGGGTAAGAGCACCTTGCTGTTGCAGGCCTCCACCGCATTAGCCCAGCATCAGGGCGTACTTTACGTTACCGGCGAGGAGTCCTTGCAACAGCTGGCCCTGCGCGCGCAGCGACTGCAGTTGCCCATGGAGCATCTGAACGTTGCCGCAGAAACCCGCGCGGAAGTCATCGCCCAGTTGGTTGAACGCCAGCGGCCCAAGGTGGTCATTCTTGATTCGATTCAAGTCATGCAAATGGAGGGGCTGGATTCCACGCCGGGCTCGGTTGCCCAAGTGCGTGAAACCGCCTCTTTTTTCACACGGCTCGCAAAACAACACGACATCGTCATTGTGCTGGTCGGGCATATCACCAAGGAAGGCGGCATCGCCGGCCCCAAGGTGCTAGAGCATATGATCGACTGCTTCATGATGTTGGACAGTCCTGCAGGCAGCCGCTACCGCACCTTGCGTGGCCACAAAAATCGTTTTGGCGCGGTGAACGAACTCGGCATTTTTGCCATGACCGACCTGGGTATGAAAGAGGTCGCCAATCCCTCGGCTATTTTTTTGCAGCGCGGCGATGTGGATTCTCCCGGTAGTATCGCCACAGTAACTTGGGAGGGCACGCGGCCACTCTTGGTTGAGCTGCAGGCCTTAGTCGACGATGTGGCGGCGGGCCATCCAAAGCGGGTGGCCGTAGGTCTTGATCAGCAGCGCTTGGCCATGCATTTGGCGGTACTGCATCGGCACTGTGGTATCGCCCTTGGCGATCAAGATGTGTTTGCCAACGTGGTGGGTGGCGTGCGCATTACCGAGACCGGCGCAGACCTTGCGCTGCTTCTAGCCGTGCTCGGGTCGTTTCGTGATCGGGTGCTACCTAGGGAGCTGATCGTCTTTGGTGAGCTTGGTCTGACCGGCGAGCTGCGGCCGGTGGCCAACGGCCAAGAGCGCCTGCGCGAGGCTGCCAAGCATGGGTTTAAGTATGCGATTGTGCCCTTTGCCAACCGACCCAAGGAGGCGGTTGGCAAGATGAAGGTGCATGGCGTGAAGACACTCGCGGCAGCCCTCGAGGTGCTGCAGTCTCTCTAGCTCAAACCCATGCGGCCATGGGTGCCGACAATCCCCGCGCTCGTTTTACCGGTGAATCGGCTTGTACTTCACGCGGGTTGGTTGGGCGTCCCCTAGGCGCTTTTTGCGATCCGCTTCGTACTCGGTGTAGTTGCCTTCAAAAAACGACACGTCGCTGTCGCCGGTAAAGGCAATGATGTGGGTGGCAATGCGATCTAAGAACCAGCGATCGTGAGAGATCACCAGCGCCGTACCGGCGTAAGACAGCAGTGCTTCTTCTAGGGCACGCAGCGTTTCCACATCCAAATCGTTAGTGGGCTCGTCGAGCAGCAGCACATTGGCGCCGCGCCGCAGCAGCTTGGCCAAGTGCACGCGGTTACGCTCACCGCCGGACAGTGTGCCGACAAATTTTTGTTGGTCGGTGCCCTTAAAGTTAAAGCGTCCGCAGTACTGCCGGCTGGCAATTTCATGTTTGCCCACGCGGATGATGTCTAGCCCGTCGGAAATCTCTTCCCATACGGTTTTGTCATCGCCCAGGGCATCGCGGCTCTGATCGACGTAGGCAAGATCGACGGTGGTGCCTTTATCGATGCTGCCGGAATCTGGCTGTTCTTGCTCCGTCAGCATTTTGAAAAAGGTCGACTTACCGGCGCCGTTGCCGCCGATAATGCCCACAATGGCGCCGCGTGGAATGATCGCGCTGAAGTTGTCGATCAGCAGTCGATCACCGAAGCCCTTGGAGAGATTGTTGATCTCGATCACCTTCTCGCCCAAACGCTCGCCGGTGGGAATAAAAAGCTCCGTGGTTTCGCGCCTGGCTTCGCCTTCCTCCGCCACCAGCTCGTCAAAACGCGCCATGCGGGACTTGCTCTTGGCCTGCCGCGCCTTGGGGTTGGAACGCACCCACTCCAGCTCAGACTTGATGGTGCGTTGGCGCGCTTCATCGGTAGAGGCCTCTTGTTCGAGGCGCTTTTCCTTAGCCTCGAGCCAAGTGGAGTAGTTGCCCTCGTAGGGCAGTCCTCGGCCACGGTCCAGCTCTAAGATCCAGCTGGCGACGTTATCGAGGAAGTAGCGATCGTGGGTGACCGCGACCACGGTGCCCGGGTATTCGTCCAGAAAGCGCTCTAACCAAGAAACGCTCTCGGCATCTAAGTGGTTGGTTGGCTCGTCAAGCAGCAACATATCGGGTTTGGATAACAGCAGTGCGCACAGGGCGACCCGGCGGCGCTCACCACCAGACAGGCTATTTACCGGTGTCTCCCATGCCGGCAGCCTTAGCGCGTCTGCGGCGATATCCAGAGTGCGGTCGATCTCCCAGCCTTCTACCGCATCGATCTGGGTCGCGAGATCACCCTGACGTTCGAGCAACCTAGTCATCTCGTCGTCGTCCATGGGTTCGGCGAAACGATCAGAGATCTCGTTGTACTCATTGAGAATACTCATCACCTCGGCAACACCTAGCTCTACATTGCCGCGCACGTCGAGGTCATCATTCAAGGCGGGCTCCTGAGGTAGGTAGCCAACCCGAATGTCTTTTTGTGCTCGGGCCTCGCCGTCAATCTCGCTATCTTGGCCCGCCATAATGCGTAGCAGGCTAGATTTGCCCGAACCGTTCAAACCCAACACGCCAATTTTTGCGCCGGGAAAAAACGACAAATTAATGTTCTGCAGAATGGTTCGTTGCGGCGGCACCACCTTGGTGACCCCTTGCATGGTGTACACGTATTGCGCCATGAGTACTCCTGAAGGCTAAAGCGGCGCAGTATACGGTGCCGCGCAACCTTTGTGCGAAAAGGGCGGCGATTTCCTGAGATTTTTCCCTCGTCGAATCCGTAGCGATACCCCGCATGAGCGCTGTTTTAGCAAAAGTCACAGTTCTTTCAGGGCGACTTGATCGCTTCTTGGTTTATACTTTCGCGCTTCGCGGCAACGCCGAAAATCCATACGAGAATGCCCATGTTTGTAGGAAACGAAACCATTGCCGAGTTCGACGCGGAGCTGGCAGAAGTCATCAACGCCGAAACCCGCAGGCAGGAAGAGCATATTGAGCTGATCGCCTCTGAGAACTACGCCAGCCCGCGCTCCATGGAGGCTCAGGGCAGTGTGCTCACCAACAAGTACGCCGAAGGATACCCCGGCAAGCGGTATTACGGCGGCTGCGAACATGTGGATAAGGCCGAGGTGTTGGCGATTGAGCGTGCGAAAGCGCTGTTCGGCGCCGACTTCGCGAACGTGCAACCGCATTCAGGCTCCCAAGCAAACGCAGCGGTTTATCTTGCCTTGCTCGAAGGAGGCGACACGGTGCTGGGCATGAGCCTTGCCGATGGTGGTCACCTAACCCACGGCGCGACGGTGAATTTCTCCGGCAAGCTCTATAACCCGGTGCAGTACGGTATCGATACTGCCACGGGTGAGGTCGACTACGAGGACATCGCGCGCCTGGCCAAGGAACACCAGCCGAAAATGATCGTCGCGGGTTTTTCTGCCTATTCGCGTCGATTGGATTGGCAAAAGTTTCGTGACATCGCCGACTCGGTTGGCGCCTACCTGCTGGTCGACATGGCGCATGTTGCCGGACTCGTCGCCGCGGGCGAATACCCAAACCCTGTGCCCTATGCCGATGTGGTGACCTCCACCACGCACAAGACGCTGTGCGGCCCGCGGGGCGGCATTATTTTGGCGCGCTCAAATCCTGAGATCGAAAAGAAGCTGAATTCGGCACTTTTCCCTGGCAGTCAGGGCGGGCCACTGATGCATGTGATTGCTGCAAAGGCGGTGGCCTTCAAAGAAGCCATGACGCCGGAGTTCAAAGACTATCAAGTGCAAACGCTGGCCAATGCTCGTGCCATCGCCAAAGGGCTGATGGATCGCGGTTACTCGATTGTTTCTGGCGGCACGGACAATCACCTGCTGTTGCTCGACCTCGTCGATAAAGACATTACCGGCAAGGCTGCTGATGCAGCACTAGGTGCAGCAAACATTACGGTGAATAAGAATGCGGTACCCAATGACCCGCGCTCACCCTTTGTAACCAGCGGTATTCGCATTGGTTCGCCAGCGGTAACGCGTCGCGGTTTTCAAGAAGCCGAATGCCGACAGCTTGCCGATTGGATTGCCGACATTCTGGATGACATTGAAAACGAGGCAACTAACAAGGCGGTGCAGGCCAAGGTAGTTGAACTCTGCCAGCGCTTCCCGGTGTATCCTAAAGGGGCTTAAACAAGCACAGGACGGGTAAGGGCACCCGTCTTTTGGGAGCCAGATACATGCACTGTCCTTTTTGCAGCGACCTCGACACCAAGGTGATCGATTCCCGATTGGTGGCCGAAGGCGATTCGGTTCGACGTCGTCGCGAATGCCTGAGCTGCGGCGAACGCTTTACGACCTTTGAAACCGCCGAGCTGGTCATGCCTCACCTGATCAAACGCGACGGGCGTCGCGAACCCTTTGACGAGGAAAAGCTGCGCTATGGTCTGTCGAAGGCGCTGGAAAAGCGCCCGGTCAGCGTTGACGAGATCGAAACCGCCGTGACTCACATCAAGCATAAGCTACGCTCTACGGGTGAACGCGAGCTGCCGGCGCTGCAGGTGGGCGAAGCGGTGATGGCAGAACTGCGTGCGCTGGACCCTGTCGCCTACGTGCGCTTCGCCTCGGTGTATCGAGACTTCCAAGACATCAGCGAGTTCGCCGCTGAGATCAATAAGCTCGCCAACAGCCGCAAGTCTGGCAGTTCCTGAGCGTTAGCGGCCTAGCGATGTCACGCCAATCAGATATCTTGTTTTTACAGGCCGCCCTAGAACTGGCGGCCATGGGGCGTAACAGCTGCGCACCGAACCCGCCGGTGGGCTGCATTATCGCCCGGCACGGCGCAGTGATTGGCCGAGGCTTTCACCAACAAGCCGGTCATGCGCATGCTGAAGTCAATGCGTTAGCGGACGCGGGTGGCGACGTGGCCGGCGCGACGGTCTATGTCACCCTAGAACCCTGCGCCTTTGTAGGTCGCACACCGGCCTGCGCCCAGACCCTGATCGATGCCCAGGTCAGTCGCGTCGTGGTGGCCACCCAAGACCCGCATCCGCAAGTGGCGGGCAAGGGTTGCCAGATGCTGCGCGATGCCGGCATCGAGGTCGCCGAGTTCGACTTACCTGAAGCGCGGCAGATGATCGCGGGCTTCGTTTCTCGCATTACCCGTCAGCGCCCTCGAGTTGTGCTGAAATCTGCCAGCAGCCTAGACGGTGCCGTGGCGCTGGAGAGCGGCGAAAGCCAGTGGGTTACCGGCGCCGCTGCACGCCAAGAAGTGCAGCAACTGCGCGCGCAAAGCGATGCGGTGATCACTGGTGCGGGCACGGTTGCTTTCGATGACCCCCAGCTCAACGTGCGTGACCAAGGTCTGCTAGCAAAACCCCTCCAGCAGCCGCTGCGTGTGGTGTTAGATAGCGCGCTGCGCGCACCCAGCAATCGACAAATTTTTTCCGACCACACCTTGGTAGTGCATGGGTTGGGCGCAGGCGCCCGTTATGCGAACGCGACACCCGGCGCCGTGGAGTATCTGTCCTTGGCCGGTGGACCGCGCAACTTAGCGGGTTTGCTCGAGGTCTTGGCGCAGCGAGGCTGTAACAACGTATTGGTCGAGGCGGGGCCCAAAATTCTTGGCAGTTTTTTGCACCCAGCGCAAGCAACGCCGCTGTGGGATGAGTGGATATGCTATATCGCGCCCATGGCCATGGGCAGTGCCAGTCTGTCGCTGGCCGAATTTGCGCTGTCGCACTTGGCAGATGCGCACCGCGCGAAAGTCGTAGAACACCGTATGATCGGCGAAGATTTACAGCTACGGTTGCAGCCCGCGCAGTAGCCTGCGTCGAATGCGTTACAGGAATCCCATGTCTGAAGAGAATGCTGCGCCGAAAAACAAAACCCATATGTGGGCTCGTCGTAAGGCGCGGCGGGCGCTGGCGCAGGCGGCCTATCAGTGGCAGGTGAGCCAAACCGAGGTGCTGCAACTGCGCAGGGAGTTCGGCGAGAAGGCGCTGGATAAAGCCGACGCGGAGTTTTTCGCCGACATTCTCACGCTCATGGTCCGTCACTGTCAGACGCTGGATGCCCAGCTGGAACCATTGTTGGATCGCTCTGCGGCGCAGTTGGATCTGGTGGAACGCGGCATTCTTAGGCTCGCTGCCACGGAACTGAATCATCGCATCGACGTTCCGTATTCCGTGGTCATCAACGAATATGTCGAGCTCACCAAAACCTTTGGCGCCCAAGACGCCTACAAGTACGTCAATGGCGTGCTGGATCGTCTCGCGCAAGATGTCCGCAGTATTGAAGTCGCGGCGAATCAGAGCCGCTAACTCTCATGCGCAATGAATTCGCCCTAATCGATGCCATCGTTGAAGGCTTGGGTGACCGCGCCACCGGCGACTGGGTGAGCGTGGGACCGGGCGACGACGCTGCGGTTATTAAGGCCACGCCGGGTCTGGCTCAAGTTGCCTCTATCGACACGCTGCTGCCAGATGTGCACTTTCCTGCCGCCGCCCCGGCGCAGCTGATCGGCTATCGCGCGCTGATGGTGTCGTTTTCCGACCTCGCTGCAATGCGCGCGGCACCCCGCTACTGTTTGGTATCGCTGTCGATGGACGAATCCCAAGGCGCAGCGTGGGTGGCCTCGCTTGCATGCGGCATGGCGGACGCCGCCCGGGAGCTTGGGGTTTATGTTTGCGGGGGCAACTTAACCCGTGGCCCGCTGAACATTGCCGTCAGTGTGCATGGTGAGGTGGAACATCAACACCTGCTGCGTCGCTCAGAAGGGCAGCCGGGTCAGCAGTTGTCGGTGACTGGAGCCCTTGGCGCAGCGGCGGCCTGTGTTCGAACGGGTCAAATGCTGCCCGTTGATCCAAAGGCGCTAACGCCACTGCAGCACGCCTATTACCGACCCCGAGCGCGCTTTGACGTTGCTGCCATGGTGCAAGCGGCAAGCGCGGGCCTCGATATCTCCGACGGGCTAAGCCAAGACCTGGCGCATTTGTGCGCAGCCAGCGGCTGTGGTGCCGCCCTACAATCTTTGTCTATCCCCATAGGGGCAGGCGCAACCCTAGAGGACGCCTTGTTTGGTGGTGACGACTACGAGCTGTTGGTAGCCAGTAATGAAGCCTTGCCCGGGGCTTACACCATTGGTGTGCTGACCACTGAGCCGGGCCTAACCTTGGATGGAGCGCCGTTCGCCGCCAAGGGCTTTGATCATTTCGGCAACGACCAATAAAGCATGCTCACGCCGCGCCTGATGACGCAACCCTCCGTGCTGTGGCTGACCGCGGGCGGATTGGGATTTTTGCGGCCCGCCCCGGGTACTTGGGGTTCGCTGGGTGCCCTCGTGTTTTGGTGGTTCTTTTTGAGTTCGCTGTCTTGGTCGGTGCAGCTGGGCATCGTTGTCGCCTACTTCTTGCTCAGCTGGTGGCTATGCGAGGCATTGATTGCGCGCTTGGGTATACAAGATGAGCCGCAAATCGTGGCGGATGAAGTCGCAGGTATGTGGCTGGCTCTGATTTGGCTGCCGCAAGCGCTAGAGTGGGCGCTGGCTGCCTTCGTGCTGTTTCGCCTTGCCGATATATTTAAGCCCGGGCCCATTGGCGTACTTGACCGTAGGCTGCACAGCGGACTGGGTATTATGGCCGACGATCTGTTGGCTGGCGCGCTGTGCGCGGCAGTGCTGGGGCCAATGGCTTTCTACTGGTCGCTATAACCGTCTAGTGGCGGCGCTTAACCGAACGCTCCGCCAAACCTGTCAGCAGCTCAGTGGCTAAGTCGGCTTCCTTGAGCAAGGCCAAGGATTCAGCCAGCAAGGCCTCCGCACGCTGTTGTGCGCCCGCTAGCCCCATGAGCTTGGGAAATGTATTTTTGTGCAGCGCTTGGTCGGAGCCAGCAGGCTTGCCGAGCGTTTCCGAACTTTCGGTATCGTCGAGAATGTCATCGACAATCTGAAAGGCCAGCCCAATACGTTGGCCAAAGGTGCGCAGCAAGGTAAGTCGTGGGTTATCGGGTTCCACTTCCGCGCAATACGCCCCTATCACCAAGGATGCTTCGATCAGCGCGCCAGTCTTAGCGCTGTGCATTGCCTCGAGGCGCGCCAGTGTTAGCTGTTGTCCCTCGGCGGCAATATCCAGGCACTGCCCCCCCGCCATTCCTGGCCAACCCGCTGCCGTAGACAGCAGCGAAATACAGCGAAGCTTCGCCGCGTGACTGAGGTGCGGTGCTTCGGCGAGAGCTTGAAAAGCCAAGGAATGTAGGCTGTCTCCAGCCAAAATCGCATTGGCTTCGCCAAAAGCAATGTGGGTGGCCGCCTGACCGTGACGCAGTTCGTCATCGTCCATGGCCGGTAGGTCGTCGTGGATTAGTGAATAGGCGTGAATAAACTCAAGGCCGCACGCTGCGGGCAACGCGGCCTTGAAGCTGCCGCTAAATGCCTCGCAGGCCGCACAGGCCATGAGTGGACGCATGCGCTTGCCGCCGCCCAACACCGCATGACGCATGGCGTCGACCATGGGTTGGGCGATGTCGGATTGTTGTGGCAGCAGAGCGCCGAGGGTGTCGGCAATGGCGTCTTTGACGCGCGCAAAGGGGTCGGTCATGCGTCGCCTGAACTCAGTGCTTCGATGGTGTCGGCATCGGTGAGGGTCTTAACCCGCAGTTCCGCTTGGCTTAGCGCTTCTTGGCATTTGCGGGTAAGCATGACCCCGCGCTCGAAGGCTTTAAGTGAGTCGTCTAGGCTGAGGTCGCCGTCTTCCATCTGCGACACGAGTTCATCGAGTTCTGCCATGGCTTCTTCAAAACTCAGTTGCTCGTCACCGCTTGGGTCTGTGTTTGTACTCATGAGCTGAGTTTACCGCGCTGGCGCAGAGTTAACAGTTCTATCATTAGCGGCCCGACCATGGGCCGCGGACTAAGACCGGTGATGTTCGACCAGCACGCCTTGGGCGGCGGCGAGCAAATCGATTTTTTCGCGCAGCGCACCCGGCTTTTGCTCCCCCGCTAGATTCAGCATCATCGTGTTGTGGGTCTGCACTGAATAGGGCTCCCAGCTAGGGTGTTCGGCATGGCTTGGGTTGCCTGTCTTGGCAAAGCGCGTCCAGTAATCGCTGATACGATTCGCCATGGTGAAGTCGTCATCGTTCCAGAAGTCGCCGCTGTTACCTACATTGTTAAAGACAAAGGCGAGGTCAGCAGAATGGTAGGCCCCGGCGCTGCGCGGTCCGCCCGGCAGGTCTAGGTCTGGCTGATC
>ERZ802822.1051-NODE-1051-length-18156-cov-14.861165_pt1 | contig 18156 bp, 17 predicted proteins | sample MGYA00345649_ERZ802822 | MGnify/ENA primary metagenome ERZ802822 (study PRJEB30503, sample SAMEA104212359) | marine metagenome | biome: Westerlies Biome; feature: [SRF] surface water layer (ENVO:00010504) within the epipelagic zone...; material: water...
GATCCAGAAGCGTTGTTGGTGTCGGCTTTCGACTTCGGTTTTCAGCTGCATGAGGGGCAATTCCGGGCGAGTGGCGATCCCTACATCGTTCATCCGGTTGCCGTGGCTGATCTGCTGCGGGATATCGGAGCCAGTGCTCCGGTGATCGCGGCGGGCTTCCTCCACGATGTGGTCGAAGACACCGATGTATCGCTCGACGAGATCCAAGAGCATTTCGGCTCGGAAGTGCGAGAGCTGGTGGAGGGGGTCACCAAACTTGGCGGCATTCATTTCAACGACCGCACCGAGGCACAAGCCGAAAATTTGCGGCGGATGTTTATGGCGATGGCCAGTGACATCCGGGTTGTGTTGGTGAAGTTGGCGGATCGGGTCCACAACATGCGCACCCTGGGTGCCCTCAAGGAGGAAAAGCGTCAACGGATTGCTCGGGAGACCCGCGAGATCTATGCCCCCCTCGCCAACCGGCTTGGTATCGGACGGTTCAAGTGGGAGCTCGAGGATCTGGCGTTCAAGTTGTTGGAGCCCGAGGCCTTTCGGGAAATTCAGCAAGAGGTGGCCACCAAGCGCAGCGAGCGGGAGCAACGGCTGGGGGTCACGGTTGGTTTATTGAATGAACGGTTGCAGCGCGCCGGCCTTGAGGGCTGTGAGGTGAGTGGACGGCCCAAACATCTCTATGGCATCTGGAGCAAAATGGAGCGCCAACAAAAGGCGTTCCACGAGATCTACGACGTGGCAGCGCTTCGCATCATTACGCCCAGCGTGGAGACGTGTTATCGCGCCTTAGCCGTGGTGCACGACACGTTTCGCCCGATCCCCGGACGGTTTAAGGACTACATCGGTTTGCCGAAGCCAAATGGCTATCAGTCGCTGCATACAGCGGTGATTGGTCGTCATCGACCGATCGAGGTGCAGATTCGAACCTTGGAGATGCACCAAGTTGCCGAATTCGGCATTGCTGCCCACTGGAAATACAAGGAGGGCGGCTCACCCGCCAGCTGCAGCAGTGATGCCGAACGGTTCAACTGGTTGAGGCAACTCGTCGATTGGCAGCAGGAGGGTGGTAACGACGACCACAACGACTACCTCTCGTCGATCAAGGAAGACCTCTTCGATGAGGAGGTTTTTGTGTTCACGCCCAAAGGTGATGTGGTGGGTTTACGCAAAGGCGCCACCGCCGTTGATTTTGCCTATCGAATTCACTCCGAGGTGGGCAACCATTGCAACGGCGTGCGGGTGAATGATCGCTTGTGTCCCTTGGCGACACCGCTGCAAAACGGGGATTTCGTGCAGGTGTTAACCAGCAAGACCGCACACCCCAGCCTGGATTGGCTCAATTTCGTTGCGACGCCCACCGCCCGCAATCGGATCCGCCAGTGGTACAAGCGCAGCCATCGTGACGAAACGATCGAGCGGGGCAAAGATTTGCTGGAGCGGGAGCTTGGCCGCGACGGCTTCGACTTGCTCTTGAACGGCGACACCATGGTGCGCGTGGCCCAGCGCTGCAATGTCGTCACCACGGAAGACCTTCTTGCTTCCTTGGGATTTGGTGCGGTGACTTTGCAGCAGGTGCTCAACCGCTTCCGTGAGGAAATCAGGCTGCAGGCCCAAGAGGAGGAGGAGCCCCTCAGCAACGAAGAGGTCGCCCGTGCTCTGGTGGCACCGAAGGAGTCGGCCCAGTCTCAGCGGAGTGGATCGGGGGCCATCTTGGGGATTGAGGGATTGGATTACCGCCTCGGCGGGTGCTGTAGTCCGTTGCCGGGCGAGGCGATTGTGGGCACCGTTGCCCTGGGCAATCACGGCATCACGATTCATCGGCAGGATTGCACCAATGTGGAGTCGATCCCGCGGGAACGGCGCTTGCCGGTGCGCTGGAATCCCAAGCCCGATGGCGACCGGCAGAACTTTCCGGTGCAGCTGCGCATTGAGACGATTGATCGCGTTGGCATCTTGAAAGACATCCTGATGCGCCTCTCCGATGGGGGGATCAACGTCAGTGATGCGCGGGTGAAAACGGCCGTGGGCCGGCCGGCCTGTATTGATTTGCGGGTGGAACTTCAGGGTGCTGATCAGTTGACCCGCACCCTCGCCCAGATCCGCTCGATGGCTGATGTGATCGGGATCGCGCGTATTGGCGTGAGTTGAGGATTTTCGGTTGACCAACCCCCTACTGGCGTTGCCATTTGAGGGTTCGATTGAATCCTTGGGTGCGGCGTATTGGGATGTGGTGGAGGCAGCACAGTTTCCGCGCACGCAACTGCGCTTCCGGAACAACCTTGTGCTGCATCAGTTGGGGATGGATGCCCAGCAGGTGTCAGATGCCGACCTAGAGCAGGCCTTCGGACGCTTTGAAGGCCGGGTTCCTTTCCTGGCGCTGCGTTATCACGGCGTCCAGTTTGGGAACTACAACCCCCAACTCGGCGATGGTCGAGGCTTCCTCTACGGGCAGCTGCGCGACCGCCATGGTGATCTTCAAGACCTGGGAACGAAGGGCTCAGGCACGACGCCATGGAGCCGTGCTGGTGATGGACGACTCACCTTGAAAGGAGGTGTTCGGGAGGTGATCGCCTCGGAAGCCTTGTATCGCCTTGGCGTCACAACGAGTCGAACCCTGTCGCTGATTGAAACCGGAGAGGATCTGTATCGCAGCGATGAGCCTTCGCCCACTCGAAGTGCGGTGATGGTGCGTATCGCGCGTACGCACTTGCGTTTTGGCACCTGCGAACGACTTCTATATCTCCGCGATGCCCGTGGTTTGGAGCGATTGCTGCGCCATGTGGTGGCTGTCTATTACCCCGTGATTGCGGCAGACCATCCTGCTGTCGATGGCGACCGTGGGGCCATGCAACGTCAACTTCTGGCTTTTTACGGCGAACTGGTCGAGCAGGTGGCGCGTTTGGCGGCTGAGTGGATGGCGGCGGGCTTCGTCCATGGGGTGCTCAACACCGACAACATGTCGTTGGTTGGCGAAAGCTTCGACTACGGGCCGTTTGCCTTTCTCGACCGTTGGGACCCTTCCTTTACCGCGGCTTATTTCGACCAGACCGGCTTGTATGCCTACGGTCGTCAGCCTGCAATTTGTCGGAAGAATCTGCAAATGTTGCAAGAGCCCCTTGCCTTGCTGCTCCCCCGGGAGGCGATGGAGGAACGGCTCGATCGATTCGCAGAGATCTACAGCCAGCACTACTGCGCCCGGATGCGGCGTCGGTTGGGCTTGCCCGAGGCCGGTGATGATGCGGTCGTGCGCCATACCTTGGCGTTACTAGCGGCTTGGCCGGTGGGGTACGGCGACTTTTTTGCGTCGTTGTGTCGATGTGTCGATGAGCAAGGACTACCGGAGGAAGCGGAAGCTTTAAAGCCATTTGTTCTTGACGCGCCTGAGCCTCCTCGGGATATCTGGCAGTCCTGGCGGGATGTCTGGTGGATCGAACAACGCTCGGCAGCGGATGTGATGCAGCGTTTGCAGCGTTGGAATCTGTTGTGTCCTCCCACGCGGCCGTTGATTGAAACCCTGTGGGAGGCCATTGATCAGCACGACGATTGGGCGCCCTATGGCGCCTGGTTGGACACCGTGATGGGGCGGGGTGGCTGAGCGCTACGGCGCTGAAAGAGCTTGTAGGCCACAAGGCCACTCACGACCGCAAAGATCAAACCCACCAGACTCGAACCCAGCAAAATGCGTTGGGTGAAGCCCCAGCCCTGGAGCCAGAGGTTGCTGCGGTTGATCGAGCTGAGAGTGTCTGCGCCAGCGCTTGGCCCTAGCAGTTGATCTCCCACCAAGTAGTTGAACCAATACAGCGGGATATAGGTGAGTGGATTGCTCACCAATGTTCCGGCAGCGGCCAGCAAATGGTTGCCCTTCAACAAGGAGGCAACGCCAACGCTCACCACGATTTGCAAGCCGAAAAAGGGGAAGCAACCGCAAAACACCCCTGCAGCCAGGCCGCGGGCGCGCTGTCCAGGAGTTCCCTCTTGCGCCCAAAGCCATTGAAGACTCCGTCGGAGTCGGTGGCGACTGACTCGCAGCAGCCGGCGCATCAGCACTTGCCAGACAAAGAGGTTCGGATCTTAGGTATGGAGCTACACACCTTGCCTTTGCTGTGCCCCCTCTCGACACCATTGCGGCGGTTGCCACGGCTGTGGCTCCTGGCCAGGGAGGCATCGCTGTGATCCGGTTGTCGGGGCCGGCGGCTGAGCAGGTTGGTCAGGCGGTTGTGCAGTGCCCCGGTGATCAGGAGTGGGGAAGCCATCGGATCCTCTATGGCCATGTGATGGCGATTGATGGCCAACGTCGGTTGGATGAGGTGCTGCTGTTATTGATGCGCGCCCCCCGCAGTTTCACTGGGGAAGACGTGGTGGAGATCCATTGCCATGGCGGAGTCATGGCTGTCCAGCAGGTGTTGGAGCGGGTTCTGGAGCGCCCTGGGGTGCGGCGGGCTCTGCCGGGAGAGTTCAGCCAGCGGGCGGTGCTGAACGGGCGACTCGACCTCACCCAGGCGGAAGCGGTGAGTGAGTTGGTGTCGGCACGAAGTCGGCGGGCTGCCGATCTCGCGATGGCCGGACTGGACGGTGGGATTCAGGCTCGAATCATGGAGCTGCGGGAGCGGTTGCTGGACCAGCTCACGGAGCTTGAGGCACGGGTTGATTTTGAGGATGATCTGCCGCTGCTCGATGGAACTGCCTTGTTGAACGAACTGCAAGCGGTCCGAGCTGAGTTGTTGGCTTTGGTGGCGGATGGGGAGCGAGGCGATGCCCTCCGGCATGGCCTGCGGGTGGCATTGGTGGGTCGCCCCAACGTTGGGAAAAGTTCGTTGTTGAATCGCCTCAGCCGTCGGGAGCGGGCGATCGTGACCGAACTGCCAGGCACCACGCGCGATTTGTTGGAGAGTGAAATCGTGCTGGATGGGGTGCCGATCACGCTGATGGATACGGCTGGGATTCGTGCCACGAACGATGCCGTGGAACAGCTCGGGATTGCGCGCAGTGAGGAAGCGTTGATCTCCGCTGATGTCGTGGTGCTGATCGTGGATGGTCACGCCGGTTGGACCGAGACCGACGCCCAGTTGTTGGCCCGCATTCCCAACGATGTTCCCCGCGTTGTTGTTGCGAATAAATCTGATCTCGACGGTCCGCCGTTGCCGGGGCTGGTGGATGTGCAGTTCTCAGCCCTCAATGGAGCGGGTGAAGATGCCTTCGTGCAGGTGTTGCTCGAGCGTTGTGGGGCAGGGGATGCGGCTGGAATTGTGCTGTCATTGAATACCCGCCAGCGCGATTTAGCGTCCGCGGCTGCGGCGGCATTGGAGCGCAGTCACGAGGTGGCGCAGCAGCAATTGCCTTGGGATTTCTGGACCATTGATCTGCGGGAGGCGATCCGTGGCCTTGGTGAAATCACGGGAGAAGAGCTCACGGAGGCCGTTTTAGAGCGTGTTTTCTCCCGTTTTTGTATCGGGAAATAGGCTCAAGGGCCCGACGTGTTGAGCTGTGGACTGGCAGGCCCCGGCAATCAGCCGTGCTTTGGATCGTTGGTTGGATGAGGACATCGGCCGCGGCGACCTAACAGCCATTGCTCTGCAGGGGCAGCACGCGGCGGCGCATTGGCTGGCGAAACAGTCGGGCCGCTTCTGTGGTGGTCCGTTCGTGCAGACGTTGTTCGAACGCTTAGATCCCGCCTGCAAGGTTCAGTTGCTGGTGGCCGACGGGGAGCCCGTGCAGCCAGGGCAGCGCCTGCTGGAGCTTGAGGGCCCAGCCACAGCACTGGTGGCCGGGGAGCGCACAGCCCTCAACCTGGCGATGCGCCTGTCTGGGATCGCAACGGCGACCGGCGAGTTGGTGGCGCAGTTGGACGGCACTGGGGTTCGATTGGCCGATACGCGAAAGACCACACCGGGGCTGCGCTTATTCGAAAAATATGCCGTGCGTTGTGGTGGTGGCATCAACCACCGCATGGGCTTGGATGATGCGGCGATGCTCAAAGAAAACCACCTGGCCTGGGCTGGGGGAATCACCGCAGCCATCGACGTGGTTCGTCTTCAGGCCCCCTGGCCATGCCGGGTGATTGTGGAGGCGGAAACCGGTGATCAGGCCTGTGAAGCGGTGCAAGCAGGGGCTGATGGGGTGTTGCTGGATGAGTTCAGCCCTGAGCAACTGCAGGCGTTGGTGCCGCGCTTGCGCCAGCTGGCTCCGGGCGGTGTTGTGCTGGAGGCGTCTGGGGTGCAGCCCGAACAACTCCGTGCCTTTGCAACCACTGGGATCGACCTGATCTCGACCAGTGCTCCGATGACCCGTAGCCGCTGGCTGGATCTGAGCATGCGCTTCAGTTAAAACGGCTAGCGATTCACGGATGGTGAACGACGACAGGGGATGATCAGAGCCGGATCCTCCCGGCCCTGCACTGAACATGCTCAGCCTGTCCCAGACCCTGGATGCCCAGCTGCGGGCGGCGATGCAACGGGCGTTTCCGGATGCGGAGGCCACCTTGGATCCGCAACTTGCAGCAGCAAGTAAGCCGGAGTTTGGCGATTTTCAGGCCAACGGTGCGCTTCCGTTGGCCAAACCTTTGAAGCAGCCGCCGCGTCAAATTGCGACGGCGATTGTTGACCAGCTCAGCAGCGATGAGGCGTTCAATGCGCTTTGTTTGGCGCCGCAAATCGCCGGTCCAGGCTTCATCAACCTCACCATCCGCCCGGAGCGGCTGGCGGAGGAACTTGCCGCACGCTTAGGGACCGATCGTCTTGGGGTTCCCGTTGTCGAAGACGTGGCGCCGGTTGTGGTGGATTTTTCGAGTCCCAATATTGCCAAGGAGATGCATGTGGGGCACTTGCGCTCCACGATCATTGGCGACTCCCTGGCGCGGGTGTTGGAGTTTCGCGGCCATTCCGTGCTGCGACTAAATCACGTGGGGGACTGGGGCACTCAGTTCGGGATGCTGATTACGCACCTCAAGCAGGTGGCACCAGAAACCTTGGACACCGCCGATGCGGTGGATTTGGGAGACCTCGTCGCCTTTTACCGCGAAGCTAAAAAACGCTTTGATGATGATGATGATTTTCAGGCCACCTCCCGCGATGAGGTGGTGAAGTTGCAGGGTGGGGATCCGGTGTCGCTCAAGGCATGGGGCCTGCTGTGCGACCAATCCCGTCGTGAGTTTCAGAAGCTGTACGACCGGCTTGATATTCGCCTGACTGAGCGAGGCGAATCGTTCTACAACCCCTATTTGCCTGCGGTGCTGGACGGGCTGAAATCGGTCGAGTTGCTGGTGACCGACGACGGCGCCCAGTGCGTGTTCCTTGAAGGCGTGACCGGCAAAGACGGCAATCCGTTGCCTGTGATTGTGCAGAAGCGTGATGGTGGTTTTAATTACGCCACCACGGATCTCGCTGCCATTCGTTTTCGGTTTGCATCCCCGCCAGCTGGGGATGCGGCGCAACGGGTGATCTACGTAACCGATGCAGGCCAGGCCAACCACTTTGCTGGGGTGTTTCAGGTGGCTGAACGGGCGGGCTGGATTCCCGACGGGGCCCGTCTTGAGCATGTGCCCTTTGGGCTGGTGCAAGGGGAAGATGGCAAAAAGCTCAAGACCCGCGCCGGCGACACCGTGCGGCTTCGGGATTTATTGGATGAGGCGGTGGAGCGGTCGGAACAGGATCTGCGGTCTCGCTTGCAGGAGGAGGAGCGCGCGGAGTCCGATGCGTTCATCTCCCATGTGGCCACCACCGTTGGCCTGGCGGCTGTCAAGTACGCCGACCTCAGCCAAAACCGTCTGACCAACTATCAATTTTCCTTCGATCGAATGCTGGCCCTGCAGGGCAACACGGCGCCTTATTTGCTGTATGCCGTCGTCCGCATTGCCGGTATTGCTCGCAAGGGCGGAGATCTCGGCGTGTCCAACGCTGCCTTGCAGTTCAGCGAACCCCAAGAGTGGGCTTTGGTGCGGGAGCTACTCAAATTTGATCGGGTGATTGTCGAGGTGGAAGACGAGCTCTTGCCCAATCGCCTCTGCAGCTACTTATTCGAACTCAGTCAGGTGTTCAACCGTTTTTACGATCAGGTTCCTGTGCTCAAAGCGGAACCCGAAGCGTTGTCATCTCGCTTGGCCCTCTGCCGACATACGGCCGATACGTTGCGTTGCGGTTTGGCGCTTTTAGGGATTCCAACGCTGGAGCGAATGTGATGCAGGGCCTGCCGGAGCAGCCTCAGTTGCTGTCCAAGTGGCAACTCGGCCTTTTCAAGACAGTCCTGCCAGACTTTCTTTAAAGCCACCGTCTTGTGAACCCCAACAGCTCTGCTCCGCCTCCGGCTCGTGCGGCTGTCGAGCAGCTGCGGGCTTACAGCGCTCCGTTAGAAGGGCGGCGGCAACTTCTACGGCTGGATTTCAACGAGAACACGATTGGCCCCAGCCCCCTGGTGGCCCAAGCGTTGCGCAACTTCAGCACCGAGGAGATTGCCGTTTATCCGGAGTACGACGGCCTGCGGGAAGCGTTGCTCCAGAACCTGGTGGAAACCGGCTGCCGGTCGGGATTGAAGCCTGATCAGATTGGCCTGTTCAACGGCGTTGATGCCGCCATCCATGCGGTGTTCCAGGCCTATGGCGATGCCGGTGAGACGTTGCTGACCACAGCGCCCACCTTTGGTTACTACAGCCCCTGTGCCGGGATGCAGGGCATGACGATCGAGGCGATTCCTTATCAAGGTGAGACGTTCGACTTTCCCCTGGCAGCTATTCAGGAGGCGTTGGCGGCCCACTCGCCCCGGTTGCTGTTGATCTGCAACCCCAACAACCCCACCGGCACGCGCTTGCCTGCGGATCAGGTGATCGCCCTGGCGGCTTCAGCGCCGGGCACGCTGGTGGTGGTGGACGAGCTCTACGAGGCCTTCACCGGAGACAGCGCCTTGCCGAGCGCTGATTTCACGGCCACACCAAACCTGCTGGTGTTTCGGTCCCTGGCCAAAACGGCCGGTTTGGCGGGTTTGCGCATTGGCTTTGCCATCGGCCACGCCGATGTGGTCGATCGGGTGAGCCGGGTCACGGGGCCTTACGACGTGAACAGCGTTGCCGTGGCCGCGGCGTTCGCTGCGTTGGCTGATCAGTCGTATGTGGATGCTTACGTGGCTGAGGTGCTGCGGGCTCGCGATTGGACCCTGCAGGCGCTGCGGGACGCGGGGGTGCGCCACCACTGCGATGGCGGCAACTATCTGCTGATTTGGCCCCAACGCCCGGTGACGGAGGTGGATGCAGCGTTGCGCGAGGCGGGAATCCTGGTGCGCTCGATGGCAGGCAAGCCCTTGATTGATGGGTGCTTCAGGGTGAGCATCGGCACCACCAGCCAGATGCAGCGCTTCATGGAGGCGTTCCTCCTCCTGGAGCAATGAACCGCTTGCTGCTGCTGGCCACCGGTGGCACCATCGCCGGCTGTGCAGACGACAGCGCAACGCTGAACGACTACACCGCTGGTGTGCTGGGGGGTGATGCCCTGCTTGCAGCGGTGCCGCAGCTGCAGGACCTGGCGACGATCACGGTGGAGCAGGTCGCCAATGTCGACAGCGCCGACCTGCTGTTTGAGCACTGGCGCGCGCTGGTGGCGCGCATTCGTGATGCCTTTGCGGCGGACCCCGAGCTGGCCGGAGTGGTGATCACCCATGGCACCAACACGTTGGAGGAAACCGCCTGGTTTCTGCAGCTGTTGATCGACGATCCCCGCCCCGTTGTGCTGGTGGGAGCGATGCGGCCGGCCACCGCTCTCAGTGCCGATGGGCCGTTGAATCTGTTGCAGGCCGTGCAAGTGGCCTTGAGCCCAGTAGCCCGCGGTTATGGCGTGTTGGTGGTGATGGATGGCCAGATCCATGGAGCCCAGCGCGTCACCAAGGTGGCAACCCAGGGGGTCGGTGCGTTTGCGAGTCCCGGCAGCGGGCCCTTGGGCCGGGTGGACGACGTTGGCGTTCATCTGCCAACAGCGAGTGGGCCTCGGCAGGTGCCCTTCGCAGGGCTCGCGTTACCCGAGCAATGGCCGCAGGTGCCGATCGTTTACGGCTCTGTGGAGCCAGAGCCGCTCCTGCTCACCGCATGTCTCAACGCCCGTGTTCCTGGCCTGGTGTTCACCGGCACTGGTGCGGGTCAGTTGTCGGCGGCTGAGCGTTCGGCTCTTCAGGCTTGGTCAGGGAAGCGGCCCCTGATGCTGCGGGCCAACCGCTGCGGGTCTGGCCCCGTGCACAGCCATTCCGATGATGAACGGCTTGGGCTGCTGTCCGCAGGAAGCCTTAACCCGCAGAAAGCACGGGTTTTGCTGCTGTTGTGTCTTCTTGCCGGGGTAGATCGCGGTGGTTTATCGGCTCGGTTGCTCAAGCTCGAGCTAGTGAATTGATTCCCTTCGGGGCCAACTGATGTGCATCGCCTCGGCTTTCTCTGCGTCGTCGATCTTTATTTCAGTCCTTTGGCGTCTATGTGAAGCGATTTAGGTCGTTGTGAGGGGGGCATGAATCGGGATCCGCACGCGCTGCACCTGATCGCATTCCACGAGGCAGACCATGCCTGTCTCCACGTCAGCGACTTGAAGCAAGGGCGACGGCTCGCCATCCATGGGTTCGGTCTCCACGCGCAACACTTCTCCCATCCACCAATCTTTCGACTGAGTCGATTTCGCTTCTTGGCTTGCCCAGACGATGACGACATCGCCTGCTTGCACAGACAGCACCAAGGGCCGCTTCTTCCTTGCAGTAGCCCTTGCAGCAGCCGTCACGCCTGACGGAATCTTCACGCCACCAATGCCCATGCCACCTTGTATAAGTACAAGTGTTCTATCGGTTGTGCGTTTGGTGGTCAACGGTTTGCACCTCCACACCATTCATGGCCAAGGAATGGACGCAGAGGGGAGAGCGAAATCACTCAATCTCAACGGCCACGGCCTATTTGCGGCTGAATGGAGGCGATTGCGTATCTGTGAAAGACGACAAGTCCCCCAGGTGCAGCTCAGAAGCTGACTGTGTCGTGATGTTCGGCCATGGACCTCCCTTGAGTAGCTGGGTATAAATCAAGCGTTGAGCACTAAAAAACCGCCTCAAATATGAAGCGGTTATTAGATGCCTGGACGATCCCCATCACCCGGCCATTTGCACCACATATTGTGGTGTTGGCGTAATAGTAATCAAAAATCTCTTTATGTGGTGTGAGTTTTGATTCACTCAAGAATCTGGCCTCTTTTTGTGAAGTTTAGAAAAGCTGTGATTCACAGATGTTGAACCACTGCATCTGGTGTTTATGCGCGTTAATGTGAAATCCCCCATCACCCGGCCTGTCCTTGAGACAGGTTTTTTTTTGGCTGCACGCTACGGGTGGTGTGCGTTGGGGCAGTTTGCATGGGCTTGCCCATAGGCTGAAATCGAAGCTGTCGAAGCAATGGGACACGCTTTCTGCGAAGAACGGATGGGTTGATCAGCTGCTTGCACGCGCCAATTTTCCTCGAAAAGCCAGGTGCTCCAGTTGGTTTACATTTCTGAATCGGCCTTGTTACGAAACAACATGTCGAGGCTTTATTTTTTCTTTAGGTTTGGCAGAACGATTTGGTTGGAGCTCCCAATCTCGCCATGGCCAATTCCCCTAAGGACCTTGGATTGCTGGCAGGTACGTTCCTCGTAGGCCTGGGTGCCCTCGAGATGGTGCTCTACGCCTTTGGGTGACGTTCTAAGCGCAGCTACACCATCACTCAATTCATCACAGTCAATCCATCACGGTCAATTCATCACGGTGACGACCGTTGAATCATCGAGCTGTCCCGGAAGCGAGATTGAGCGCCCCACCTTGCGAACGGTGGTGCCGGCCATGGCATCAAGGAAGGGTTGCACGCCCCCTTGATCGCAGCCCTCGGGAGGCTCACCGATCACATATTGCACAGGGATCACGCGCTTGGGGTTGAGCTGGTTCACAAGGGCCGCGGCTTCATCTCCATCAAAAATTTTGCTGCCCCCGCCAACACCAAGGATCAGCACATCTGGCCGGCCAAGCAGCACCTGATCGGCACCGGAGATTGGGCCAGCCGTGGCCCCGACATGGGCAAAGTTCAAGCCCCCCTGTGACCAGCGCCAGATGGTGGCATTGCCAAAGCGTCGACCACCCATGCGGTCGTGCGGACTTCCAAAGCCTTCGAGGTTGAGACCACCGATCCGGTAGGCCCCTGGTTCCACCAAATATCGGCCACCCGCGATGCCCGTTGCCCCCTCATCGGCGAGCTGAGAGCTCGCCAAAATGATTCCTGCATTCACCCGAGGCTCTGGAAGTCCTGCTGCACAGCCAACAGCCTGATACGGGTTCAGCAGGACGGACTGTCCTCCGCCCTGGATCAAAAGAGCCCGCTGGCCGTAGCTGGTAATGGTCGCCCCCCCGCCGGCATGGGCGGCCCCTTGTAGAGATAGCGCCATGCCTGCGGCGGCGATCACAGCAGAGCGCAGGAGGGTCATGGAAGATTTAAAAATTGAGCTTGAAGCTAACAGCGTTAACTCGCAGCTTCCTTCAAGAAATTGGCGAGGAGCTGGTGCCCAGCGTCTGTGAGCACACTTTCTGGATGGAACTGCACCCCCTGCAAGTGGGGATAGTCCCGATGGCGTAAACCCATCACCATGCCGTCGGCAAGCCATGCGGTGACCTCGAGGCAGGCTGGAAGGCTGTCTCGATCTGCCACAAGGCTGTGATAGCGGGTGGCTGTGAGGGGTTGGGGAAGCCCTGCAAACACCCCTTCACCGTTGTGCAAAACCGGTGAGGTTTTGCCGTGCATCAGTTCTGGAGCACGCACCACCGTTCCCCCGTACACCTGGGCGAGGGCCTGATGGCCAAGGCAAACTCCCAAGGTGGGAGTGGTTGGAGACAGATCCCTCAAAACGTCGAGGCAGACGCCCGATTGGTTTGGATCACCAGGGCCTGGGGATAGGAGAATGGCCTCGGGGTTGAGACGACGAATCTCCGCAAGGCTGAGGGCGTCATTTCGCTCCACCCTCAGATCTGCGGCTATTGGATGCTGCGGGGCGAGTTCGCCGAGATATTGCACCAAGTTGAAGGTGAAGCTGTCGTAGTTATCAATGACCAGCAACATCAGCGAAGAGGTGGCGAAAGGGTGGAGTTAGAGCCCCAAACGAACAATTAGAGGGGGCAAAATCAGGAATGTGGCGATCAGCATCGAACTGATCGCTGCTGTCAGAACAGCAGCTGCTGCACAGTCTTTCGCAATGCGGGCGAGGGGGTGGTATCTCCTGCCAATGGCGAGGTCGACCACTGCTTCCATGGCCGTGTTCAGGAGCTCCAACACCAGAACGGCTGTCACGGTCAGCACCAGTACGGCTAAGCGGATGAGATCAAGCTGAAGCCAGCCGGCCAACCCAAACACCACCGAACCGATCAGCACGTGGATCCGGAAGTTGCGTTGGGTGGCGAAGGCGTAGCCCAATCCCTGGGCGGCATAACGGAAGCTGGCAGGTAGATCCCCAGCGATGCGCCAACTTCCGTGTCGGAGGGAACGGGCCATCACTGCAACCTCACGAGGTGCTGGTTCGGTGGAGGGAGGCCTTCTCGTTGGTGTACGCATAAGGACTCACTCGATCTCCACAGGACGCTGGCCCTTAGGAAGAACGTTACCCGTACTGTCGAGAAGACGCTCCTGAAGGGCAAGCATTCCACTGAGGCGTCGCTCATCGGGATGGTCCCAGCCCAAGAGGTGGAGGAGGCCATGACTGATCAGCCAATGCAATTCATAGCCCAAGCTGTGATTGTGGTTTTGGGCCTGTCGTTGAGCCGTGTCAACCGACACGATGATGTCTCCTAATTCCACCGCTTCGCCCTCAAGCCAGTCGGGTGTGTCGTCGAGTGCAGCAAAGGACAACACATCCGTGGGGCCTGATGTCTGCCGCCATTGGCTGTTGAGTTCAGCGATTCCTGCATCGTTGGTGAAGTGCAAACCAAGGCTCACCTCTGGTGCTTGTCGGACGACGGATGGACAAGACAGATCAGGATTCGAACGGACGAGCTCAATCCACTGCTGCAATACCGATACCCAGCTGTCATGAGAGAACAAGCTCCCATTCAGTGGTTCCGGAATCTCGACACCACTCGCATCCAGGGAGAGGTCTAGCTCCATGGCCTACTGGGGCAGGGTTGGCCGGCCTAACCAAGCCACCAGGGTGATGAAACCCAGGAACCCAACGGCAGTCAGGCCGAAGTGAAGCAAGCTTTGACGTCCCTTGCGCACCATGTTGCGCATCGCTTGTTTAACGAAGCTGGGCGGCGGAGTGGTGGGCTGGTTGGACTCGGTGCTCATGGGTGGTCAGCTGTCGGCATCGTCGCCGGGTCGATCGACACCCTGCCGTAGAGAGGCGTCGATGAACGGGTCAAGTGCGCCATCCATCACCGCTTGCACATCGTTGGTTTCCTCCTGAGTGCGCAGGTCTTTCACCATTTGATAGGGATGGAACACGTAATTACGGATCTGGTTCCCCCAGGCGGCTTCCACGATGTCGCCACGAATGTCGGCGATTTCAGCGGCCCGTTGCTCTTGGGCGATCACCAACAATTTGGCCTTCAGCAGAGCCATGGCTTTTTCTTTGTTCTGCAGTTGTGATCGCTCTTGCGTGCACCGCACGGCCAGGCCAGTGGGTAAGTGTTGGATGCGAACGGCTGTTTCTACCTTGTTCACGTTCTGACCACCGGCACCACCGGAGCGCGATGTGGTCACCTCTAAATCTTTGTCAGGAATGTCGATATCGACGTCTTCCTCAAGTTTTGGCATCACTTCAATGCCGGCGAAGCTGGTTTGGCGTTTGTCGTTGGCGTTAAACGGCGAAATACGGACCAATCGATGGGTGCCTTTTTCGTTGCGGAGGTAGCCATAGGCGTAGCGGCCCTCCACTTCGATGGTGGCGCTTTTAATTCCTGCCTCTTCCCCCTCGCTGATTTCGTCGATGGTCACCCTCATGTCGTGGTCTTCAGCCCAACGGGTGTACATGCGCAGCAGCATTTGGGCCCAATCTTGAGCATCGGTACCGCCGGCGCCGGCATTGATGCTGAGGACGGCGCCTTCTTTGTCGTACTCACCGCTGAGCAACCGTTCAAGTTCCCAGCGATCGAGCCCCTGACGCAGTTCCGTGAGGCCCTGCTGTGCTTCCCCCAGCATGTCTTCATCCGCCTCCAGCTCGTACAGCTCGAGTGTCGCCTTGGCGTCGTCAATGGCGCTGCGCCAGTCGGCCAATTGCTGTAACTGGGCCTTCACCTCATCGAGGCGACGCATTTGTTTTTGGGCGTTTTGCTGGTCGTTCCAGAAGTCTGGTTGTGCGGCGAGCTGTTCGAGATCCTGCTGCCGAGCGTTGAGTGCAGGTACGTCAAAGACAGTCCTGGGCATGGCCCAGGCGGTCAGTGAGCTCAGATAGGTCGCGCTTGAAGTCGGTGAGATCCAGCAAGGACTCGGCCCTAATCAACTCTGACGCTATCAGCGCATTTGCTGCATAGAGTCGCTGCAGCGGTGCTTTTTTTGTTATGGCCAAGGTTGAGATCTACACCTGGCGCACCTGTCCGTTCTGCATTCGTGCCAAAGCATTGCTGGATGGAAAGGGTGCTGCCTACACGGAGATCAGCGTTGACGGCGACGAGCCCGGTCGTGATGCCATGGCTGCCCGTGGCAATGGGCGACGCAGTGTGCCTCAGATCTTCATTAACGACGCCCATGTGGGTGGTTGTGATGAATTGCATGGTTTGGAGCGAGCCGGAGAGCTCGATGCCCTTCTGAACGCTTGATCCATGCGTCAGCTGTTTGTGCTGGATCCGCTTCGGCAGATCAATCCGCTTAAAGACTCGTCAGCGGCCTTAATGCAGGCTGCTCAGCGGGCTGGTGATGAGGTGTGGGCATGTACGCCTGCCGATTTGATTGCCCGAGGTGATGAACCGTTGGCGATGGCGCTCCCGGTTACCACGGAACCATGGATCACGATTGGTGCCAGTGAACGTCAGTGCCTCACAGGGTTTGACGTGATTTGGATGCGCAAAGATCCACCCGTTGATGAGGCGTATCTGTATGCCACCCATTTGCTTGAGGTCGCAGAACGTGCCGGGGTGCGGGTGCTCAACCGCCCGAGTGCCCTGCGGGCATGGAACGAAAAGCTTGGTGCGTTGCGCTTTTGCCGTTGGATGGCTCCCACCACCGTGTCCGGACGGGTGGCAGAGCTCAAAGCCTTTGCCCAAGAGCAAGGAGAGGTGGTGCTCAAGCCCCTCGGCGGTCGGGCTGGCTTGGGTGTGATCCGTGTGAATGCTGAAGCGCCTGGTCTGAAGGCGTTGTTGGAGCTGGTCACGGAGCAGGAGCGATTGCCGGTGATGGCCCAGGCGTTTTTGCCTGCGGTGACGGACGGTGACAAGCGGATCCTGCTGGTGGATGGTGAACCTCTGGGGGCGGTGAATCGTCGTCCTTTAGCCGGAGAGTTCCGCAGCAATTTGGCCGTCGGTGGTCAGGCGGAAGCGACGGAACTCACCGATCGCGAACGGCAGATTTGTGCTGCGTTAGCCCCTGCGCTGCGGGCAGAAGGCTTGTTCTTTGTCGGCATCGATGTGATTGCTGGAATGCTGAGTGAGATCAATGTCACGAGTCCTACGGGCGTGCGGGAGGTGGAACGCCTCATGCAGCAACCATTGGCCGATCAAACGATCGAACGGTTGCACTCCGTTTTTTGAGCCGCGCTTGTTGAAGCGAGCTCTTAAAGCAGTTTTTTAAGACTGCCTGTGTTTTGGGGGCGTTGCTCCATCGACCCCAAGACCAGCTGATCGGCGAGAACAGCAAGCTTTAAGCCCACTTCCTGAAGCTCCCGCTCGGCGATGGAGCCGCGGACGAGACCAGCTCCTGCGGTGAGATCCAAACGCCGTCCTTGGGCATGGCCGCATCGGATTGCAACCCGTAGTTCGGCATCTCCAGCGCTATCGATCCAGCCGATCGGTGCGGCGTAATTCCCCCGCTCAAATGGCTCCAGCGTTCGTAACCAGGCCATCGCTTCGCGGCGGGGTAGTCCGGCAACGGCTGGGGTGGGGTGCAGTTGTTCCGCGAGTGCCAGCACCGACTTGCCTTGCGCAGCGGCAGTGATGGGTGTGTGGAGATGGGTGAGGCGCCCATGGCGCGCCAGCTGGGGTTTGGGCCGGCGCCAGGGAGACAGACCGCTTTGGCGGAGTTGGTCGGTAATGGTTTCCACCACCAGTTCATGCTCGCGTCGGTCTTTGTCGGAGCGGAGCAATTGCTGGCCGTCGTCCCCTGGTCCGGCGGTGCCAGCCAGGGCATCGCTGCGAAGAAAACCGCCGCGCAGGCTTAAGAGCCGTTCTGGGGAAGCGCCAAAGAACACATCGTCGGCTTTGCGTTGCCAAAGAAAGCGGCAGCTGCCGGCCTGTTGACTCCGCAAGCGGGTGAGGAGCGGCAAGGGATCGAAGCTTGTGCCCACATCGATGGATTGGCGTACCGCCAGAACCAATTTGTGGAGTTCACCGCCATTCACCAACTCCAAACCACGCTCCAGGGCGCTGGCGTAGCGCTGTTGCCAAGAGCTGCTGTCGGGGGTGTCCAGTTGAATCGCCGAGCTTGGTTTGGGTTGGTCGGATTCGTTGTTTTGCAGGTCGAGGTGCTTCAACCACAGTTGCTCGGCTAATTCACGGGCTTCGGCGGCGTTGCTCACCACACCGTTCAGTCGAAGCCATCCCCGTCGCCCTTGGCGGCTGAGTTGCCAGCGGGGCAACACGGCCTGCACGGATGGGCAGCCGTGGGTGTTGTGGTCGCGCTCACTGGTTTGATCAAAAAATTGAAACGACAGCAACACCCTGGGTCGGGCGAGGGCTGGCGTGTCGGGCTTGGTGTCAGTGAGCCGACTCAGGCTCAGGTCGGCGAACCGTTGGGCCAGTTCGAAGCGGCGTGCACCCGCCAATTCGAGCTGCTGGCAGTGGCCGGCGGCGGCAAAGCAGAGGCCGGGCGCGCTGTCCCAAAGCACACGGAATGCGTGGTCGATGGCCAGTTGAGGCAGTCCCTGGAGTGGATCGATGCCATCCAATGGCAGAGCCAAGCTCAGCAGCCCGTCGTCGTGCTGGCGTTCAAGCCAGCCCCGCTGGGCGGTGGCAATCAGGTTGCTGAAACTCAGATCAGCAGACATCTGTTGCGTCGTTGGCCC
>ERZ802822.1054-NODE-1054-length-18144-cov-5.691758_pt1 | contig 18144 bp, 17 predicted proteins | sample MGYA00345649_ERZ802822 | MGnify/ENA primary metagenome ERZ802822 (study PRJEB30503, sample SAMEA104212359) | marine metagenome | biome: Westerlies Biome; feature: [SRF] surface water layer (ENVO:00010504) within the epipelagic zone...; material: water...
TTAACTAATTTTTTAAATTCATTAGAAGTTTTTCTAGAGCGTTTAATTTTTGCAAGCAGATGGCTTCTTGCACCTATCTATTTAGTGCTTTGTTTGTCACTTTTATTTATAACAATGAAGGTAATTCAAGATACTGTCATGTACCTACCAGTTATTTTGGAGCAGGATGTCAAAGGCATAATGTTATTTGTTTTAAACATTGTTGATCTTGTTCTGGTGGGAAATTTAGTCCTCATGATCATTTTTGCAGGCTATGAAAACTTTGTATCTAAGTTACATGTAGCAGATGAAAGTGAAGACAAGCCCAGTTGGATGGGCAGAGTGGATTTTAGTGAATTGAAGCTAAAACTCGTTGCTTCCATTGTTACAATTTCTGGGATTAATCTCCTTGCGGCGTTTATGGATTTATCTCAGATAAGCGATAGAGAAATATTTTGGATGATAATAGTTCATGTTGTATTTATATTTTCTGGAGTATTACTCGCTTTAATGGATTACGTCACATCTAAGTCAAAAGAAATTTAATCTAGATCTATTTCTATATAGCTATTTAATTGGGACAGGGCTTCAAAAGAGTTTATAACCTTTATAGTCTTCATCCCCAATTCTCTGGCTGGTTTAAGATTTATTCCTAAGTCATCGAGGAATACAACTTCACTTGGATTAATTTTTCCTCTTTCACAAGCCCTTAAATAGAATTCAGGATCAGGTTTTCTAACATTTTCTTTGCTTGATTCAAAGACAAAATCAAACATTTTCATTACTTCATCATGCTTGCCTGAGGCAGAAACATTACCTTCAAAATTCTCTTTTCCCATAGGTTGAATATTATTTGTTAGACAAGCTTGAAGAAGATTTCCTTTAATTTTTCTCAGAGCTCGAATCATGTCAGTCCTTACTTCACCCTTCAGGAGAGCAATTACATCTTTACCTTTGACCGAATGACCAAGCTCACTACTTTCTTTGTGAAAAAGCTTATCAAATTCATCCAAATTTAACTCGTTCCTCTCTAATTTGGCCCATGCGTTAGAGTTAGGATTCGTAGAATTGACTAATCTTAAGAAATCTAAAGGCAATTCATTTTCTTTTTCAAACCTATTAAATGATTCAAAAGGACTACTAGTAATTACTCCTCCGAAATCCCAAAAAACTGCTTTTATCATAAAAATTCAATAATTTTCTTTTGAAGTATTTTGGAGGTTTTTAAATAAATATCAAATTTAATACCTAAATTGTTCAAAAATTCTATAATCGCACCGCAAATTACGTAATAAGATAAGAAAATGTCAGGGAATTCTTTCGGAAGCTCTTTTATTGTGACCACTTTTGGTGAAAGTCATGGAGTAGCCCTTGGCTGTATCGTTGATGGCTGCCCACCTGGATTAGAGCTTTGTGAAGAAGACATTCAGAAGGAATTAGATAAGAGAAAACCTGGATCCTCTAAGTATACGACTCAAAGAAAAGAAGATGACGAAGTAGAAATATTATCTGGTGTTTTCGAGGGCAAAACAACTGGAACACCTATAGGTTTGCTTATTAGAAATAAGGATCAAAAATCTAAGGACTATGATCAACTCAAAGATGTTTTTAGGCCTTCTCATGCAGATTATGTTTATTCAAAAAAATATGGAATAAGAGATCACAGAGGAGGAGGAAGATCGTCTGCTAGAGAGACTGCTATGCGTGTAGCAGCAGGAGCAATAGCTAAAAAATACTTAAGCGAAAAACTGGATATCAAAATCATAGGATACTTATCCCAAATAGGTTCTATTACTATATCTAATTTTGATTCTTCACAAATTAGTCTCAATCCCTTCTTTTGCCCAGATCCTGAAGTTTTGACTTCCATCGAAGATTTAATTGATCAACTTAGGAAAGATGGTGACTCAGTGGGGGCAAAAATAGAAGTCTCAGTCAGCAATATGCCGATAGGTTTAGGAGAACCAGTTTTTGATAAACTTGAGGCAGACTTAGCAAAAGGCCTTATGAGTATAAATGCTGTTAAAGGTTTTGAGATAGGAAAGGGCTTTGATCTCATCCATTCAAAAGGTTCGGAAACGAGGGATGAAATTACTTCAGAGGGTTATTTGTCAAATAACTCAGGTGGAATTTCAGGAGGAATAAGCACTGGTCAAGAAATAAAACTTTCTATCGCCTTGAAACCTACTTCAAGTATCAACAAAGAAGGCCAGACCATAGATTCGGAGGGTGAATCCAAAAAGATTCAAGTCAAAGGAAGACATGACCCCTGCGTAGGGGTTAGGGCAACACCAATAGCCGAGGCTATGACTGCGTTAGTTATAATGGACCACTTTTTGAGGAACAGAGCTCAAAATGCTGACGTCGTAACTGAAATTCCTGATATCTCATAATAATCTCATGTCATTCACCCTATACGATAAGCTATGGAATCTACATGAGGTCTCTCGAAGAGAAGACGGTACCTATCTTTTATATATAGATAGACATTTGATTCATGAAGTTACATCCCCTCAAGCATTTGAAGGATTGAAATTAGCTGGCCGTAAGCCTTGGAGAATATCAGCTAATATCGCAACACCTGATCATAATGTTCCCACAACTGATAGAGACAAGGGAATAGCTGGTATAAATGATGAAGTATCAAAACTTCAAGTGGTTACGTTAGATGATAATTGTAAAGAGCATGAAATACTGCAGTTTGATATTCATGATAAACGCCAGGGCATAGTTCATGTGGTTGGACCTGAACAAGGATTAACTTTACCCGGCATGACAATTGTTTGTGGAGATTCTCACACCTCTACTCATGGGGCATTAGCGACACTTTCAATGGGTATTGGCACTTCCGAAGTGGAACATGTTTTAGCTACTCAATGTTTGAAAACCTCAAAACTAAAAAATATGAGGGTTAACATTTCAGGTGAGCTGCAAGAAGGTGTCACTCCGAAGGACGTTACATTGGCAGTTATTGGAAGAATTGGGACCGCAGGAGGAACTGGTTATGCCATAGAATATGCTGGTTCAGTCATCGAAAATATGTCAATTGAAGGAAGAATGACTGTATGTAATATGGCAATTGAAGCTGGAGCTAGGGCAGGACTTGTAGCATATGATCAAGTAACTGAAGCTTATATAAAAGATAGGCCATTTACCCCAACAGGAGAACAATGGTTGGTAGCAAAAGAGCAATGGCAAGATCTTGTCAGCGATAGCGAAGCTCAATTTGATAAAGAGATAGAAATTGATGGATCTTTTATAGCACCTCAGGTTACTTGGGGAACTTCACCAGAAATGGTCAGTGATATTGATGGTGTAATACCTGAGCCTAATAGCGAATCTATTAGACATGCTCTGAGCTATATGAATCTTGAACCTGGGAAAAAAATAAAAGATATTAAACTAGATCAGATTTTTATAGGTTCGTGTACAAACTCACGAATAGAAGATTTAAGAGAAGCAGCAAAAGTGCTTGAAGGCAAGAAGGTTTCTGAATCAATTAAGAGGGCTATTGTAGTTCCTGGTTCGGGTCTTGTTTCTCAACAGGCCATTGATGAAGGTTTAGATAAAATATTTATTGACTCAGGCTTTGAATGGAGAGCCCCTGGTTGCTCAATGTGCTTAGCCATGAACCCAGATCAACTGGGAGACGGTGAGCATTGTGCCTCTACTTCAAATAGGAATTTTGAAGGCAGACAAGGCTATGGAGGAAGAACTCATCTTGTATCTCCTATCACAGCAGCAGCTTCAGCTGTAGAAGGACATTTTGTAGATGTTAGGGAGTATTTATCATGAAAAATACCTCAACTTATCATAAAGGGCTGGCCGTTCCATTAAATCGAGATAATATCGATACTGATCAAATTATCCCAAAACAATTTCTCAAATCGATTAAAAAAAGTGGTTTTGGACCTAATCTTTTCGATGCTTGGAGATATGAAGATGAAGGATTTCCTGGGCAAGATATAAGCAATAGAAAAATTAATAAGGAATTTATTCTTAACCAAGAGAAATTTACAAATTCCGACATATTGATTAGTAAGAAAAACTTTGGATGTGGTTCGAGTAGAGAACATGCAGTATGGTCTTTAATGGACTTTGGATTTAAGGTTGTAATAGCCGAAAGTTTTGCAGATATTTTCTATAACAACTGCTTTAACAACGGTCTTTTGCCCATCGTTATTTCAGAACACGAGATTTTGACTTTGCTTGACTTATCTGACGAGAGAAAAGAAATAGAAATAGATCTACACAATCAAATTATCTTTGTTGAGGAAAATGAAATAGCGCATTTTGAAATTGACCCTTTCAGGAAAAAATGCATCTTAGAAGGTCTGGATGAAATTGGATTGAGTCTAACTCATTCGTCAGAAATAAAGGAATTTGAAAGGAAACATTGCTTAAAATCTCCTTGGATCTTTAACAAAGAAAGTGATTGATGAATAAAAAAAATAATATTCTTATTCTGCCTGGTGACGGAATAGGACCTGAAGTATGTGATGAAGCAATAAAAGTTCTTAAACACCTAAATGATATTTATAAATTAGATATCGTAATTGAGGAATCTGCAGTTGGTGGAAGTGCGTACGAAGAATTTGGAAATCCTCTTCCAGAGGATACTTTGAAGGCAGCTAAAGAGGCTGATGCTATTTTATTAGGCGCTGTAGGTGGACCACAATGGGATGATATTGATTATGAGCTGAGACCCGAAAGAGCTTTGCTTGGACTTCGAGCAGAATTAGACTTATTTGCCAACTTAAGACCAGCAATTCTATCAAAATATTTAAGTGATTCTTCTTCTCTCAAGCCAGAAAAAGTTCAAGATCTCAATCTATTAATTGTAAGAGAACTAACGGGTGGAATTTACTTTGGTGAACCAAGAGGCAGATCTAAATCGGGTGATTCTGCTTTCAATACTATGATTTACAGTAAAAATGAGATCGCGAGAATAGGAAGGATTGCCTTTGAAGCTGCTCAAAAAAGAAATAAAAACCTTTGTTCTGTTGATAAAGCAAATGTTTTAGAAGTAAGTGTTTTATGGAGAGAAGTAATTTCTGAACTTTCAGAAGAATATCCTGATGTCGAGTTATCTCATATGCTTGTAGATAATGCTGCAATGCAATTAGTGAGAGATCCTAAACAATTCGATGTTATCGTAACAGGTAATTTATTTGGTGATATTTTGTCAGATATTGCAGCAATGTTAACTGGCTCAATAGGTATGTTGCCTTCGGCTTCATTAAATTCAGATAATAAAGGTATGTATGAACCTGTGCATGGGTCAGCACCTGATATCACGGGTAAAGAATTAGCTAACCCGATCGCAGCTATTTTATCTGTCGCTATGATGTTGAAATATAGTTTCAATATGAACGAGGCATCTTCAGCTATTGAGAAATCCATACAAGAGGTTTTGTCTGAAGGTTATCGAACTTATGACCTGGAAGGCAGTAAGGAAAATAAATTATCTACTTCTGAAATGGGTAATAAAATCATTGAAAAAATAAAATAAGGTCATGAAAAAAGCAAATAGAATAGCTATTGTAGGAGCTACAGGAATGGTCGGAAAAGCTTTTCTGTCGATACTTGAAGAAAAGTTTTTCGTCAATGCTGAGATAGATTTATTGGCAAGTAAAAAATCTGAGGGTAAAAAAGTTACTTTTAGAGGTTCAGAATATATCATTGCAGATCTTGCAGAATATGATTTTAGCAATACAGATCTAGCCCTTTTTTCAGCTGGAGCTTCTGTTTCAGCTAAATTCGCTCCAATTGCTGTTTCTCAAGGGTGTGTGGTTGTAGACAATTCTTCTTGCTTTAGATACGAAGCGGATATACCCCTCATCGTTCCAGAAGTTAATGGTCATAATTTAAATGATTATGATTTACCTGGCATTATTGCAAATCCTAACTGCTCAACAATACAAATGTTGGTTGCTTTAAAGCCCATTCATGATGAATTTAAAATTGAAAGAATAGACATTACTACTTTACAGGCTGTATCTGGAACAGGAAAGGAGGCAACAGAAGAGTTACAAGATCAATTGAGCTCTTATGAAGGCAATAAGAAAATAGAATCGAATATTTATCCAAAACAAATAGCAAACAATGCCCTTCCACAATGCGATGTATTTGAGGAAAACAGGTATACGAAAGAAGAAAATAAGCTTCTAAGAGAAACGCATAAAATACTTGATCCTAATATACATGTTACTGCTACGTGTGTGAGAGTTCCAGTTTTGAATGGTCATTCAGAATCAATTCATATTAAAACTGCAAAACCAATATTAGAGGATACTGCAATAAAAGTTATGCAGGAAGCACCAGGTTTGAAAGTGCACTATGGATCTGGATCAGAAGATTACCCAACTGCCGCTACCGATGCTGATGGAGATGACTTAGTTCATGTAGGAAGAATAAGAAAAGATTTGTGGAGTGATAAAAGAATTAATTTATGGGTTGTTGCAGATAACCTTCTTAAAGGAGCTGCATTGAATAGTGTGCAAATCGCAGAATTAATATTTGATTAACACAGGAATGGAAAACTTTTTATTAAGCCTTGAGACTGAGTTTTATTTCATTACAGGTATTTATTTGGAGGGCTTGAGCGGATTATTATTTGGCCTTCTCTTTTTTTCTTTAACTTTACTCTTAATTAAATTTGAAAGGAAACAAAGACCACTTGTTACAGATACAGATATATCAAATGAAATCGGTAATGAAAAAACTGCTAAGATTAATCTTTCAAGAAGTTTGATAGAAATGGATCAGTTAGATGAAGCCAAGCGTTTGCTTGAAGAAGTCCTCAAAGATAATCCAACTGAAAAAGAAGAGAACACCATTAAATCGTTACTTAGTAAAACTAATTCTTAAGTAATGGATTTTAGGATAGCTTTAGGTGTTGAGTATGAAGGAACGAACTATTTCGGCTTTCAAAAGCAAAAAAGTACAAAACAAACCATACAAGGTTCTCTAGAAGAATCGATTTCAAGGGTTGCAGATCATAAAGTAAAAACCTTCTGTAGCGGAAGAACAGATGCGGGTGTGCATGCCTTTATGCAAGTTATGCATTTTGATACAAAGGCCGTCAGATCGTCTATTGAATGGTCCAGAGGTATAAATTCTTACCTTCCAAAAGACATTAGAGTTTTATGGGCAAAGGAGATAGATGAAAGTTTTCATGCTAGGTTTTCTGCTACCAAAAGATCTTATATTTATAATATTCTGAATGATCCGACTCCTTCGGCACTTTGGGCAGATAGGTCACTATTTATACCTATTAGATTAGATATACAATCTATGAAAAAAGCCTCTAAATATCTTATAGGAGAACATGATTTTAGTTCCTTTAGAGGTTCAGGATGTCAATCAAAGACACCCATTAGAAACATTCAAGCAATAAAAATCTCAAGGAAAGATGATTTTGTTACATTAGAATTTACAGCAAATGCCTTCTTACTTCATATGGTTAGAATCATAGTTGGAACTCTAATAATGGTTGGAAAAAAAGAAATACAACCCAAAGAAGTTGATAAAATTCTCAAACAAAAAAATAGAAAAATAGCAGGTAAGACGGTAAATTCATCTGGCTTATTTTTTCTAGGACCTAGCTATCCTAAGAAATATAAGGTGCCGGAATTTAATAATAATTTAATATAATTATTGTTTAGTTTTTATATTTTATAATTTCATAATGAGCTACTTCGTAAAAGTCTGCGGTATTACAAATCTAACTGATCTTGACTTTGTCATGTCTTTACCTATTGATGGAGTAGGCTTTAATTTATATGAGAAAAGTAAAAGATTTATTGACTTAAATGAAGCCGTGAAAATGTCAGAAAAACTTCCTGAACATCTCCAAGTTTTTTTAATCTTTGTAAATCAAGAAAAAGAATACATTTCTAAATGCTTAGCAAAGATACCGAGAGCAATACCTCAATTCCATGGGGAAGAAACAACAGAGTATTGCGAAAGCTTTGGAAGAGATTATATAAAAGCAATTAGAGTAAAGTCTGATACAAACATAGAAAAGATCAATCAGGACTTCAAAAGTGCTAAAATGTTGATCTTCGACAGCTATGATGAAAAGGAATATGGAGGTACAGGGAAGACTTTTGACTTTGATCTTCTGAAAGATAAAGCAGCGGTTCCATATTTAGCAGCTGGAGGTATCGACGAATCTAATTTTGAAGATGCACTTCTCTTAAACAACTGCATAGGTATTGATGTTTGTTCAAGCGTCGAAGATGTTCCTGGAATAAAAAACCATTCCAAGGTAGAGAATTTATTAAAAAAAGTAAGGAGTTTTCATGTCTGAAGAATTAATGCCAGATAAAAATGGTAGATTTGGAATATACGGTGGCAGGTATGTTGCCGAGACACTTGTCCCAGCTCTAGAAGAGTTATCTGAGCAATATGAATTGATAAAAAAGGATGAGAAATTCCTTAAAGAATTTAAAGATGATTTAAAAGATTATGTCGGAAGACCCTCTCCTTTATATTTTGCCAAACGTTGGACAGAATTACTTGGTGGCGCAAAGATCTATCTCAAAAGAGAAGATCTAAATCACACTGGAGCTCATAAGATCAACAATACTGTTGGACAAATCTTATTAGCAAAACACATGGGCAAAAAAAGAATCATAGCTGAAACAGGAGCAGGACAGCATGGTGTTGCTACGGCCTCTGTAGCTGCTAGACATGGTTTAGAGTGTATAGTTTTTATGGGTGAAGAAGATATCCAAAGACAATCACTTAATGTTTTTAGGATTAAATTGCTTGGAGCAAAGGTAGTAGGAGTGAACTCAGGAACGTCTACTCTTAAGGACGCTATGAATGAAGCTATGCGCGACTGGGTAACCAATGTAGATGATACCTATTACATTATAGGTAGTGTGGCTGGACCTCATCCTTATCCTCAAATAGTAAGAGACTTCAATGCGGTTGTGGGAGAAGAAGTTCTAGAGCAAAGCAAATCAGTAATTGGCAAAGATCCAGACATGCTAGTAGCTTGCGTAGGAGGAGGTTCAAATGCTATGGGACTATTTTATCCATTCATTGAAAAGAAAAATGTTAGGTTAGTGGGTGTTGAAGCAGGTGGTTTGGGCTTGAGTACTGGTAAGCATGCCGCTCCTCTTAATGATGGTAAAGAAGGAGTTCTTCATGGTATGAGAACATACCTTATGCAAGACGATGCCGGTCAAGTTATTGAAACACATTCTGTTTCAGCTGGATTGGATTACCCTGGAGTTGGTCCAGAGCATGCCTGGTTAAAAGATATAGGTAGAGCAGAGTATGAGTCTGCAGATGATGAAGAAGCATTAGACGCCTTTAAAGAATTAACCAGGGTTGAAGGAATTATGCCTGCACTTGAAACGGCACATGGTATTGCTTATGTAAAAAAGATAGCACCTACTATGAGTGAAGACCAATCAATAGTGGTAAATGTTTCTGGTAGAGGTGACAAAGATATAAATACAGTTGCTTCAATAGAAGGAATAGAACTTTGACCTCTAAAATTAAAGAAGTTTTTTCAAATATTAAAGCCGAAAATAGAAAAGCGTTAATAACATATATTGTTTCGGGTGATCCTGATACTGAAACTACAATTGAGATCATGAACTCTATGGTTCAACAAGGAACTGATATCATTGAGTTAGGTATACCTTTTTCAGATCCGATGGCAGAGGGTATATCAATTCAAAAAGGTCATGAACGAGCATTAGAAAAGGGAGCCTCTTTGAGTGGTGCCTTTGAATTACTTAAAAAATTCAGGGTAAATGATGAAAAAACTCCTATCGTATTTATGGGTTACATGAATACATTTGAATCTCTAGGAGCTAATAAATTTATGCAAGAAGCTGTCAAAGCAAGTTTGGATGGCATATTGATAGTAGACATGCCTCCTGAAGAAAGTTCAAACTTTAGCATTGAAGCTGAAAAGGTTGGTGTAGACATAATAAGACTGATAGCACCCACAACCAGCTCTTCAAGAGCTAAGAAAATTTGTTCTCAGTGTTCCGGTTATGTTTACTATATATCTGTTAAGGGCATTACAGGGGCCTCCAATATAAATGCCGAAGAAGTTAAAGCAAAAGTTAGTGAGCTTAGATCTCATACTGACTTACCTATAGCCATAGGATTTGGTATTAAAGATTCTTCCTCAGCTTCTTCTGTGAAAGATGTAGCTGATGGAGTGGTTGTAGGCAGTGTATTCGTTGATTTAATTGGAGAGGGTGGCAATATAATTGAAAAGGTGGAATCTAAAACAAAAGAGCTTTCTGAAGTATTGAGTTAAGAATGGCAAATTGGTTTGAAAAAATATTACCTTCTTTTATCAGAAAGGGCACAACTAAGAAGTCAACAATTCCAGAAGGCCTGTGGCAGAGCTGCAGCAATTGCAATAACATCTTATACGTTCCCGAACTCGAATCTAATTTATTTGTTTGCCCTAAATGTGATCACCACATTAGGATAGGTGCTAGAAAAAGATTGGAACTATTCTTAGACCCCACTGAAACTGTTGAAATTTCAGAAGATAAAATCCCAAAAGACTGGTTAAAATTCAAGGATACTAAGACATATAAAGAAAGAATAGATTCTGCAGAAAAGGTCAGTAATGAAAAAGAGGCCTTACTTGCCATGAAAGGATATTTAAAAAAAATGCCCATCGTAGCTTCTGCTTTTGAATTTAGATATATGGGAGGCTCCATGGGGTCTGTAGTGGGACAAAAATTTGTTGATACAGTAGATTATGCTCTTGAAAATAAACTTCCAATGGTCTGTTTTTCCACTAGTGGGGGAGCCCGGATGCAAGAATCTTTGGTATCTCTTTACCAAATGGCAAAGACAAGCGCAGCCATAGAAAAAATGAGACAAGCAAAGTTACCTTATATTTCTGTAATGATTGACCCTATTTATGGCGGCGTGTCTGCAAGCCTGGCAATGTTAGGAGATATTAATATAGCAGAACCTAAAGCATTAGTAGGTTTCACAGGACCCAGAGTCATTGAACAAACATTAAACGTTCAATTGCCAGAAGGATTTCAAAGGAGTGAATTCTTATTAGAACATGGAGCAATCGATATGATTGTGCATAGGAAAGATCTTAAAGATACAATCCATAGACTTATATCTAGTCTGATATCAAATAAATAATCCTATATGAACTCAGATCATTTATCTGACTGGCTAACATTTATTAATTCAAATAGACCAAATGAAGGTGATTTTGGCCTAGAAAGGCTCGAAGACGTCTACACAGAAATTGTTAAGAGTCCCCTAGCAAGAAAAACCATTCTGGTTGGAGGTACGAATGGAAAAGGATCTACTATCGAATTCCTTAAAAATTTTCTTCTATCTTCTGGATACAATGTTGGAAGCTATACCTCCCCGCACTTATTGGAATTTAATGAGAGAATTAAAATAAATGAAACATCTATAGAAGATAACCGAATCATAGAATCATTTAAGCGTATAAATAACTTAAAGAAAAAGACCCGTCTTACATATTTTGATTATGCGACCTTGGCTGCATTTGACATTTTTTCTGAAGAGGAATTAGATTTTGCTATTCTTGAGATAGGTATAGGTGGGAAATATGATCCAGTGAATTTGATTAATTCAGATCTATCAATAATTACAAACATAGAATTAGATCATGAAAAGTGGTTAGGATCTTCTCTTGAGGATATTGGAGATCAAAAAGCTGCCATTTTAAAGAAAGGAAAACTGGCAATCCTCGGTTCTGATGAAATGCCAAACTCTGTAACAACTAAAGCAACTGAAATTTGTTCTTCTCATTACCAGCTCAATAAAGATTTTTTTATTCAAGAAAATAAGACTCATTGCTCTTATTCATTTTCAGAAAAAAACTGTAATTTAGATTTTCTCTCCAATGGAAGTTTAAATACTGATGCAGCAGCAAGTGCGATAACAGCATACAATTTACTTTCTAATAAAGAAGTAGAATTTCAATCCATTATTGAAAAGACTAAACTAAAGGGAAGGTGTGATATTGTGAATAACTTTATTTTGGACGTCTCTCACAATCCAGCTTCTGTAAAAAACCTCATTTCTTTTATTGAAAAAAATTTCAAAGATCAGAAATTTAAAGCTATTTTTGCTGCTATGTCTGAAAAAGATAGTTCTTCGATCATAAAAGAAATAGCTCACCTAATTTCAGAATGGAATATTAGTTTTATAGAAGATAAGAGATTTGATATACCTTCCCTAATCAATTTAACCAGAAGCAAAGTAAATGTTAACGTTAACAGCGCTGATACAGTTTATTCAGCTGTAGAAAGAGGTTACCATGAAGGAACACCTTATATCGTCTTCGGGTCATTTATAACTGTAAGTGAGGCATATAGAGCTTTAGATACAATAAAATTATTAAATCGTGAAAATAGTTAATTATTCTTTGGTGATCTTTATTTTATGTTTCATTATTCTTTCTTTAGTAATGGATCCAGTTGAGTATGATTCAGGCAATCAAAGGGAATTTCCTGATGAGATTCCTGAAGTGAGTCTTAATATACCGCTCGAAGAAAATCTATCTATCAACAGAGATATAGACCAAAAATTTAGTATGCCCAATCAAGGTTTTCGAACAAATTTTGATCAAGCATGGACTGTAAAGGTAGATACTTACAGTGATTTAATAGAGCTTGAAACTGCTTTAAAAAACCTAAAAAATTTAGGCTATAAAGTTTATTCAAGATATGAAAATGACAATAAAGACGAGTACGGGTTATTTATTGGCCCTACGCTGGAAAAAGAAGATTCTTTTAATGTCGTCGATGAGCTAAAAAATATAAATGGCTATAATCCAGAAGTTCAAAAATATGACTGAGAGCCTAGAAATAATTGATTGGATTTCGATAACTTTACTTTTGGTATTTGCTATAACAGGCCTTTTTAATGGTTTTATTAAAGAGATATTTTCGGCCATGGCTTGGATTTTATCTTTGGCTATTGCATGGCTATATGGACCACTAATCTTTCCTTATGTAGATCAATACGTAGATTCTGAGTCCGTGAAAAATATAATTTGTTTCATAATTCTATTTGTACTTTCTTTTATTGTTTTGAAAACCTTAGGTTCCATTATTTCAAAACTGATTTCTGCTATTGGTTTAAAAAGCTTGGATAAGCTTCTGGGAGCATTTTTTAGCTCTTTAAAAGTATTGGCTATTTTGAGTAGCTTGTTTGTTTTTAATCTGAACTATTTGGATAAAAATCAGTGGTGGTTAGATTCTTATTCAAGAACTTATTCAATTAGTTTTTATGAATATTCGAAACCTATCTTCGACGAATGGATAGATAAAGCAGATATTATTCTTCAGAAAGATGATTCTAAGACTGAACTTTAATATAGAATATAAGTAATGTGCGGAGTAGTTGGAATAGTCAGTCAAACAGAAGTTTCACCTGTCATTTATGATGCCCTAACTATCCTTCAACACAGAGGCCAAGATGCTGCTGGCATTGCTACTTCTACCAATAATAGATTTTTTCTTCGAAAACAACTTGGATTAGTGAGGGATGTTGTCAGGAATCAACACATACTTAATCTAAGAGGGCAGATGGGTATAGGGCATGTCAGATACCCAACAGCCGGCAGTGAAGACAGAGAGCTTGCGCAGCCAATGTATGTAAACTCTCCTTTTGGAATCAGTATTTCTCATAATGGTAATCTTACCAATCATGAAGAGTTAAGAGATTCTTTGGTGCATAAAGATTTGAGGCACTTGAACACTGATTCAGATAGTGAAGTTTTACTCAATGTATTCGCTCACGAGCTTCAGAAACAAGGCTCTATTAATCCTAGTTCAAAAGAAATATTTGCAGCAGTTAAGTCTTTACACAAAAGAGTAAGAGGAGCTTATTCTGTAGTGATAATGATTAATGGCGTTGGTATTGTTGGTTTTAGAGATCCTTTTGGTATCAGACCTTTAATTGTAGGCTCAAAAGAGAGTGATTTAATTGGTAAAGATTACATGGTAGCTTCTGAAAGTACTGTTTTAGACTCTTTAGGATACGATGTAATTGATGATATCAAGGCCGGCTCTGCAGTTTTCATTAGCTCTGAAGGTAAAATGGAAACAGAGTCATGCATTAATAATCCTATTCCTACTCCATGTATATTTGAGTACGTGTATTTGGCTAGACCTGATGCGAAGATAGATAAAATATCAGTTCATAAATCTAGATTGAGAATGGGTGAATTTTTGGCTAAAAAGGTCTTAAAGGAAAGACCAGATCATGATATTGATGTGGTGATTCCCATTCCTGACAGTAGTACAACTTCTGCTTTGCAGCTAGCGACTACTCTTGGAGTAAAGTATAGAGAAGGTTTTGTAAAAAATAGATACATTGGAAGGACATTCATAATGCCTTTTCAAGAAAAGCGTGAAAAGTCAGTCAAACAAAAGCTTAATCCGATAGACTTAGAATTTAAAGACAAGGTTGTTTTGCTAGTTGATGATTCAATTGTTAGAGGTACAACAAGTAGACAAATCATAGAAATGGCAAGATCATCTGGAGCAAAGAAAGTTTATTTTGCCTCTGCTGCTCCCCCGATTAGATATCAAAATGTCTATGGAATTGACATGGCCGCAACTACAGAATTGGTAGCACATCAAAGAACAGAGGAAGAGATAGAAGGTTTTATAAAGGCTGATTGGTTAGTATATCAAGACCTAGATGATCTTATCGCCACAGTTCAAGTCGGTAACGAAGAAATTAGTCAGTTTGAATGTTCAATATTTGACGGTAAATACGTCACTGATGATATGGACGACAAATATCTTAAGAACTTAGAAGATGTTCGAAACGATAAGTCCAAGCTTTCCAGAAAACCTGCCAATTAAATTTTAACTTCTTCGATTGTCACTGAAGGCAAAATAGCATTATCTGCTGCCTCCTTATAAGAAGCTATTTCATGGAAATTAAGATATCTATATACATCAGTACCCATTGAATTGATTTCTGACATGTAGTCAGAGTATTCCTCTTTTGTCGGAATATGCCCAAGAGTGGCAGATATTGCGGCTACTTCTGCGGAGGCTAGGAAAACATTTGCGCCATCTCCTAACCTGTTGGGGAAGTTACGGGTAGATGTAGATACAACAGTTGATTCTGCCTCAACTCTTGCTTGGTTACCCATACATAAAGAACATCCAGGCATTTCGAGTTGGACACCAGCTTTTTCAAAGATCTCATAATATCCTTCTTCAGTAAGTTGATGCTTATCCATTTTTGTTGGTGGAGAGACCCAAAGCTTAGATGGTAGGTTGGATTCATTTTTTAAAAGTTTGCCTGCTGCTCTGAAGTGTCCAATATTTGTCATACACGAACCTATAAATACTTCATCAATGTCTGTATTAGCTACTTCTGATAATGGCTTTATGTCATCGGGATCATTTGGACAAGCCAGAAGAGGTTCTGTTATTTGATTGAGATCTATTTCTATAATGGCAGCATATTCAGCATCATCATCAGCTTGCATAAGAACAGGATTTTTCAACCATGCTTCCATTGCTTGAGCTCTTCTTTCTAAAGTCTTCTTGTCTTCATAACCTTCTGAAATCAGCCATCTTAGCAGCGTAACATTTGACTCTAGATACTCTCTTATGGGTTCTTCATTAAGTCTAATGGTGCAACCCGAAGCAGATCTTTCGGCAGAGGCATCTGACAATTCAAATGCTTGTTCAACTTTTAAATCTGGTAGTCCTTCTATTTCTAAACACCTGCCTGAAAAAATATTAATTTTTCCCTCTTTGGGTAGCGTCAATTGCCCAGATTGAAGAGCAGCGTAAGGTATGGCATTCACTAAATCTCTTAATGTTATACCTGGCTGAATTTCTCCAGTGAATTTCACTAAGACAGATTCAGGCATATCTAAAGGCATCACTCCAAGGGCAGCTCCAAAAGCAACCAAACCAGAACCGGCGGGGAAACTAATTCCTAAAGGGAATCGAGTGTGTGAGTCTCCTCCAGTTCCTACCATATCTGGCAATAGCATTCTATTTAACCAAGAATGAATTATGCCATCTCCAGGTCTAAGTGCTACACCACCTCTGGTTTGGATGAACTCAGGAAGTGTATGTTGTGTTTCTATATCTTTGGGCAAAGGATATGCCGCAGTGTGACAAAAAGATTGCATAACTAAATCAGAATTAAAACCTAAGCAGGCCAGTTCTTTCAGTTCATCTCTTGTCATTGGACCTGTGGTGTCTTGACTGCCAACAGTAGACATTCTTGGCTCACAATATATTCCAGGTCTTATTCCTTCAACTCCACAGGCTTTTCCGACCATTTTTTGAGCTAGTGTAAATCCTTTCTCGCTTTTCTCTGCCTCTTCAGGACGAGTAAAAACAGAGGAGCTCTCTAATTTTAGAATTTCTCTGGTCTCATCAGTTAAACTTCTCCCAATAATTAAAGGTATTCTTCCTCCAGCTCGAACGCCGTCCAATAAGGTATTCGATTTATATTCATAATTACATAGTAATTCTTGTGTTTCGGAATTAAGAACTTTCTTTTCATAAGGATAAATTTCAATTATATCGCCGAGACTCATTTTGCTCACATCACATTCAAATGCTAATGCACCTGAATCTTCAAGGGTATTGAAAAAGATTGGTGCAATTTTTCCTCCTATACATATCCCTGCTTGCTTCTTATTTGGTATGAAAGGAATATCCTCACCTATATGCCACAGTAGTGAGTTAGTAGCTGATTTTCTTGATGATCCTGTTCCGACAACATCACCCACAAAAACCACGGGTAATCCAGATTCTTTAAGTTTATCAATTGTTTCTATAGGATCTTGCATTGTTTTTTTAAGCATAGCCAGAGCATGAAGGGGGATATCTGGTCTAGATGGCGCATCTGGGGCTGGAGAGAGGTCATCTGTATTGATTTCTCCATCTACTCGAAAGACTATAGCTTTTATCATTTCAGGAAGTTCAGGCTTACTCGTGAACCATTCTGCTGCTGACCAAGATTCTACGACTCTCTTTGCGTTTTCATTTTTTTTAGCTAATTCGATAACATCATGCTTGGCATTAAACATTAATAGTGTTTTGCATAAACCATCAGCTGCTATAGCGCCAACATCTTCATCATCAAGTAAATTAATTAACGATTCAACATTGTATCCACCTAGCATGGTCCCTAATAGTTCTGTCGCAAGACGCTTATCTATCAGAGGTGAAGAAGCCTCTCCTTTCGCTACATCAGTTAAAAAAGCTGCTTTGACATAAGCTGCAGGATCAACCCCAGCGGGTGTTCTATTTGTTATCAAATCAAGAATGAATTTCTCCTCTCCGGCGGGAGGTGATTTGAGAAGTTCAACTAGTTCTGCAACTTGCTCAGCATTCAAAGGAAGGGCAGGTATTCCTTGTGAAGACCTTTCTTCGGCATGTTTTTTATATTCTTGTAGCATGATATTCCAGGAGGATGTTAATAATTGGTGCGAAATTTTACCATATTCTTCAATTTAAAGTTGCGCAGAAACTACATAGATATATCATAAGCTTTAATGAGAAAGTCAGTAAAAACTCCTTGTATCGGTGTCTGCTCTACCGTTTTTGGAGATGAAGTTTGCAGAGGATGTAAGCGCTTTCAACACGAAATAATTGAGTGGAATTCTTTCAATGATTCTGAGAAAACATCTGTATTAAATCGTCTTGAGTCTTTAAAAGTTCAGATATTACAATCCAAGATACAACTATTAGATAAAAATCTTCTAAGAGATAAATTACTCCATTACAAAATAAAATTTGATGATGCCTTTTTAAAAATTTTATCGTCCCCAAACCACTCAAATAAAAGATGGGTAACCGAGCAGTATGATCAAATGGTAATGGGCGACACCATTGAACGATCTGGTTCTAATGCTGCAATTGTAAAAATTCATAATAAAGATAAAGCGATAGCTGTTACTGTAGACTCTTCAGCTAATTATTGTAAGTCTCATCCTCTGAGTGGTGGAAAACAAATTGTTTGTGAAAGTTGGAGAAATCTTATATCTGTTGGCTCAAAACCTATAGCAATAACTAATTGTTTAAATTTTGGAAATCCTGAAAACCCTGAAATTATGGGTGAGTTTGCAGAAAATATACTAGGTATAAAGGAAGCCTGTGAATTTTTAGACTACCCTGT
>ERZ802822.1055-NODE-1055-length-18093-cov-10.874334_pt1 | contig 18093 bp, 17 predicted proteins | sample MGYA00345649_ERZ802822 | MGnify/ENA primary metagenome ERZ802822 (study PRJEB30503, sample SAMEA104212359) | marine metagenome | biome: Westerlies Biome; feature: [SRF] surface water layer (ENVO:00010504) within the epipelagic zone...; material: water...
ATCATATAGATTAATTTTTGTTTGATTCATCCAACCTTTGGTTGCTATATATGGTGTGTCATCATAAATTCTAAAATCTAATGCAAGAGTAATATTCTCTTGATCAAATCTTAATAAGACGTCATTGATAAAAGATTCATCTTCTACAGCAGCTGTGCTTAAAATTACTCTTTCAACACCGATATCTATTAGCTCTTCTACTTCAGAAATTAATCGAATGCCACCACCAAGCTGAACTTTAATATTAAGATTTATTATTTGATTAACAGTTTTAATATTTTCTCGCTTACCTTTAAGTGCACCATCCAAGTCAACAATATGTATGAAATCAAAACCATGATCCTTAAACAACTTTGCTTGATCTAAAGGCGAAATATTATATATTTTAATATCATTAAAATTACCTTTCTTAAGTCTTACACAATTCCCATTTCTAATATCTATTGCAGGTAGGACATTCATAGTTGTTTTAAGAATTGAATTAAAAATTTGGAGCCGTTTTTGGAAGATTTTTCTGGATGAAATTGGACACCAAAAAAGTTATCTTTTCTAACAAACGCACTAAAGGTTCTGCCATACGTACATTTACCAAAAGTATATTTGTTTACATCAGCGAAATAACTATTTGCAAAATAATAATAGCCATTACATTCATTATATGAATCATCATTAAAAATTACTTCATTCCATCCCATGTGAGGAATTGTTAAATTATTATTGTCAAACCTTTTTATTTCCCCCGGTATCAGTCCTAAGCACTTCTCATTTTCCTCTTCTGAGTATTCATAAAAAATTTGCATACCTACACATATACCAAGAACTGGTTTTTTGTATTCTTTAATAGTAGAAATCAAATCTTGTTTTTTTAAATTATTCATTACATTTCTAGCAGCGCCTACACCAGGAATGACCATTGCATTTGAATTTGTTATTTGTTCTTTATTTGTACAGATTTGATATTCGATATTTAGATTTTCAAGTGCATAAGAGACTGAACGAAGATTTGCACCCCCACAGTCAATAATAGCTATCACAATAGACCCTTCGTAGATGCAACTTCTTCCGTATTTAATTGAATACTTTCTTTGAAAGCCTTACCAAGACATTTAAATAAAACTTCAATTAGATGATGGCTATTAGATCCCTTAATTTCAATGTGACACGTAAATTTTAAATTTTTGACAAAAGATTCTAAAAAATGACTCAACATTTCAGTAGGAAAGTCACCAACAAAGTTATTAAGTTTTGGAATACTTAGATTTAAGTTTGTCCTAGAGCATAAATCTATATCAACTTTCGCGCTTGACTCATCCATAATAATTGTTTTAGATGCGTATCTATTAATATTTTCTCTTGAAGATAAGCTCTCCGATATAGCTTCACCCAAAACAATCGCCGTATCCTCGATGGTATGATGCAAATCAATTTTTAGGTCCCCAACAGCTCTTAAAAAGATATTTAGACCAGAATTCTTACAAAATTGCTCTAGCATATGATCTAAAAAATTAATTCCTGTATCTATTTCATATAATCCCTGACCATCTAAATCAATAGATGCATATATTGATGTTTCTTTTGTTTGTCGCCTTATAAAAGATGATCTTGATTTATCAGTATCTTCTTTTTTCCTCATCTCAACAGATAGGCCATGAGCATCAAGATTTTCAATTTCACTTAGTTTAATTACCTTATCAGACAGATGGTTAAAAGCATTTTCATTTGATTGTTGAAAAGAAACTTTCTTTACAAAATCATTAACAGATAAGCCTGAGTTTGTTTTTGCCCAGCCACTTGTTGGTAAGACATGGTTTGTGCCAGAGGCATAATCACCAAAAGCAACTGGTGATTTATTGCCACAAAATACAGAACCTGCATTTTCTATTGAATCTATATATCTTGGAAAATCATCATCTAGTAAAACAAGGTGTTCCGGCGCACAATCATTGATCATATTTACAATATCTTTATCAGATTTACATTTTATTAATAAAATGTTCTTCATAGAGTACTCTAATAAATTTATTCTTCTTAAATCTTTTGATAAAGATCTTATTTCTTTTTGGATGCTATCTAATACTATTTTTGACTTTGATAGGATATATGCACTAGAGTCTTTTCCATGTTCTAACTGAGATAGAGCATCAATCGCTGCTAATGACGTATTATTTATACTATTTGTTATTACCATTACTTCACTTGGACCAGCATATAAATCTATTGCAACCTTATTACTTACATATTTTTTTGCTTCTGCAACATAAGAATTACCTGGACCAAATATTTTGTTCACTTTTGGTATCCCAAGATAGCCATTGGCCATTGATAATATGGCCTGAGCTCCACCAATTTTATAAATATTTAAATCACCCAGCTGTTCAGCCAGCCATAATATTGCTGGATAAACCCTACCATTTTTATCAGGAGGAGTGCAAATAATAATATCTTTACAGCCAGCTATAATTGCGGGTATTACTTGCATCAAGAAAGATGAAACAAGGGGGGCAGTGCCACCAGGAACATATAAACCAACACTACCAATTGGAACAAATTTGTCCCAAATAGTTAACCCACTTATTGGTTCGATCGATTTGTTAACATCTTTTAGTTGAGATTTTGCAACAAATGATATGTTTTTGATTGCTTCATATAAAGCAAACTTCTCATCATCCGTTACTAACTTCCTAGCATTTGTTATTTCATTTTTAGTAACTTTTAATTTTTTTAAATTTTTTTGGTTAAGATCTCTATTAATTTTTTGCAAACCTTTAAAAGCTTGCTCTTTCAAGAGATTATCAAACTCAATAACAGTTCTTAATTCAGTACTTCCTGAAAGTTTTCTTCTCCATTCAATATTTTGGTTTGAATTAATAATTTTCATTTAGTATGTAAGCTTTTCAATAGGAAGAACTAATATTGAGCTTGCTCCTTTCAATTTTAGTGATTCAATAGTTTTCCAAAAAACATCTTCTTTACAAACTGTATGTATTGCAACTTTAGATTTATCAGCTAAAGGAATAACTGTTGGTGATTCTGCTGCTGGTAGTAACTTTATAAGTTCATCAGCATTATCTGTATCAGCATTGAACATTATATATTTACTATTTTTAGCTTTGATTACAGAATTGATTCTCGATACAATTTTGTCAATTAATGGTGATTTCTCTGGTGTGATGGAACTAGATTGGATTAATATTGCTTGTGAATCCATTATAGAATCTAATTCGATAAGATTATTTGATTCTAATGTTGATCCAGTTGATACAAGATCAGCAATAATATCTGATATTTCAACAAATGGAGTTAATTCTACTGATCCATGTATTTCAATTATTTCAGCGCTAATATCTTTTTTATCTAAATAATCTTTCACTATAGCTGGGTAAGATGTTGCAATTTTTTTATTACTAATACTATCGAGATTCAATTCTTTTGGTTTTGCAAAAGACAGCCTGCATTTTGAGAAACCAAGTTTGAGAATAGTATTTGAGTTTAATGAAATATCAGACAACTGTTTTTCAGACAGGACATTTTCACCAACTATACCTAAGTCAGCAATATTTTGACTTACAAGTCTTGGAATATCATCATCTCTAACCATAAGCAGATCTATAGGCATATTAGTTGATTTTATAAATAGCTTATTATTAGAATCACTAAATTCAATGCCACACTTTTTTAAAATTAATAACGATTCTCTCGATAGCCTGCCATTTTTTTGAATTGCTATTTTTACTCTACTTTCCATTTTTGTTTAAAATACTTTTATATCCATTGTTATTTTCACTAAAGAGAAATCTTGCTACTCTTGTTACAGTTGTGGTTGATGCTCCTAATTTTTCTGCAATCTCTCTATAAGTATATTTTTCAGTCGATAACAACTTTGCAACTTCCCATCTTTCAATCAAACTTTCAATTTCTTTTGGAGTACACAAATCAGCTAAAAATGCTTTTACTTGATGTTGGTTTTTTAATTTTTCTATAGCTTTATATAAATTCATAATTCGATTATACTTGTTACACTGTGTTAACACAATATAATATAAGAAATATTAAATTAGCTATTTTTGATTTAGATAATACTATTTTAAAAATAGATTCTGATTATGAAATGGTTAATTACCTTATTGATAAAAATTTTATTTTAGAAAAATATAGAAAAATAAATAAAGATTATTTTAATTCGTATGAAGATGGATCTATAAATATTAATAATTTTTCAGAGTTCTCTTTAAAATCATTTGTTGGAATGACACAAAAAGATATTAACTTTATTCTTGATGATTTTTATTACAAAATTATAGAACCTTCTTACAATATGAATTTAATTAAGAGAATCAATGAGCATAAAAAAGCAAGTCAGGAAACTTTACTTGCAAGTGCAACAAATAGTCTTATTGTTTCTTATGTTGCAGAAAAACTTGGGTTTAAAAATTTTATATCATCTGAAGTAGTTTTTAGAAATGGAAAATGTACAGGCAAGGTTAAAAAGCCTTATGCCTTAGGTGAGGGTAAATTAAAATTAGTTAAAAAGTTTTTTAGTAATTACAATTTTAATTTAAACAAAGCTTGTTTTTACTCCGATTCAATAAATGATTTACCACTTTTAAAGGCAGTTCATATGCCAATAGCAGTTAATCCTGATAAAAATCTTAAAAAGTTTGCAAAGAGTAATAATTGGATGATAATAATTAATTAAATATTGCAACCATGAATAAAGAATTATTAATTTCTGAAATACTTGCTTCAGCTGTTAGTCCAGTGTTTCTTTTGGCCGGTGTTGGAGCTCTATTGAATGTAATGACAGGAAGGCTTGGAAGAATCGTTGATAGGTTGAGATACCTTCAAGGGTATATTGATAAAGCTAGCGCAGAAGACAAAAAAACTATTTTGCTAAACCGCAAACAATCAGTTTTTAGAATGAGATTAATTTATGCTTCAATATTTTTTTGTACACTCAGTGGTTTAATGGTTTGTATAGTAATTGGAGCACTATTTATTGGAGAAATTAATACTTATTCAATAGATGTATTTATTTCAATCTTATTTATTCTATGCATGGCATCATTAATTCTATCTTTTATTCTTTTGGCAACAGAGATATTTATAGCCACTAAAACAATTAATAGAAACTTAATTAAAACGGAATCAATTATTTCTAAATATCGCTAGAAACGCCAGAGGTTGATTTAGATTCTTTTAATATACTTCGCACAGACTTAAAAAGGGTACATTTCTTTTTCTTTGAATCATATGTGAATGCAACAATTTTACTTCTTGAATCTGCAAAATTTTGACATTTTTCAACAGATGCATATTTTTGTGAAGTTTTTACCGATGCAATTTTGCCTTTAACTGTATATCCTTCTTTCAAATCAAAATCCGCAGTTAACATCACAGGGATTAATAAAAATGCTGACATTAATAATTGTTTCATTATATTTCCTTATATAAAAATGTGTTTTATATATATAAGTATGCAATTTAGATGCCAACAGATTTATTATGATGTGATTTAGCTAATTACTTCAAAATAACTAAAGACTGACCACAAAGAAAAATAAACAAGAGCACTTAGCAATAAGCCAATTAACATTGTAGATAATTTTAATAATGACTTTTTCATATTAATTTTTATTATATATTCTCTATGATGAAAATTTAGTTTTTAAAGATTAAACTTATATGTATATGAATAACCTAATGAGTTGGATTTTATATTTATGTCTAGCAATTGGCATATTTTTTTTCGTTGTTAACCTTGCTTACAGCTAGCGCTTGTTTTTTTGATTGTAAAAATTTAGATTTGAGTCTTTTATTGAAAATAACCTAACAGCAAAAATATCTTTCAAATAATTTTGATAGTTTTTCCACGGGGCCTTATTACCTTGTTTAGGCATTAAATGAAGGCCTCTTTGAACATAGCCTGAAGTAAAATCTATTAGATCATCATCGCCGTAAGCACTTTGATCATTTATTGGTGCACAGCAATCCACTCCTTTTTTATCCATTAGACTTATCAACCTGCAGACATACTCGCATGTTAAATCAGCTCTTAATGTCCAGGATGCATTTACATAGCCAAAAGATAGAGCAAAGTTAGGAACACCACTTAACATCATTCCTTTATAGGTAAGTCTTTCATGTGCATTAACTTTTACATTATCCATAGTAACATTGATATCATTTAACGAATTTAACTCGATACCTGTTGCAGTCACGATTATATCTGTTGTTATCTTTACTCCGGATTCAAGCAATATTCCATCTGACTCAAATTGTTTTACTTTGTCGGTAACAACAGAAGCCTTATTATTTTTAATAGCAGAAAATAAATCACTATCTGGAACAAGACACATTCTTTGATCCCATGGCTTGTATGACGGTGTAAAGTGTTTGTTGATATCAAAATCAGATCCTAACTCATCTTTTAATAAGTCTAAAATACCTTTTTTAATTCGCTCGGGAAACTTTCTTGCTAAAAAGAATGTATAGCTCTGCCAAAGAATATTTTTCCACCTAATTAAAAAATAAGTGAACTTAATTGGAAGGAATTTACGAAGAAATCTATTAATAGCATCTTCACTAGGTCTTGAAACAACGTAACTAGGAGACCTCTGTAACATTACAACATGTTTAGCTTTTTCAGCAATTGCAGGCACTAGGGTTATCGCAGTGGCACCGCTTCCAATAACGACAACCTTTTTATTTATATAATCTAGTTGATCATTCCAAAACTGTGGATGAATAATTTGTCCTTCAAATTTTTCTTGGTTGATGAAAGAGGGCATATGAGGTTTTGAATAACTAAAATATCCACCACATAAAAATAAGAAATCGCATGTCATATTTACCAATTGATCTTTATTATTGATTTCTAATTCCCATAATGATTTATCTGAGTTCCAATTTGCTGATTTAACTTTATGATTTATTAAAATATTTTTTTTAAGATTATTTTCATCCACAGTTTCATTTAGGTATTCCAAAATAGAAGGGCCGTCAGCAATAGACTTGTCGTGTATCCAAGGTTTAAATCTATATCCCAATGTATGCATGTCAGAATCAGACCTAATTCCAGGATATTTAAATAAATCCCATGTTCCACCAAGACTTTCTCTGCCTTCTAGTATCGCAAATGATTTATTGGGACAACTTTTCTTTAAATTATAACCAGCCGCAATACCTGATATGCCTGCTCCAATAACTATTACATTTTTATGCATTTTAATTAATTATCACTTTGAATAATTGATAGGTTAAAATTCTACTATGAAAATTGCACTTATATTAATTTTAATTTACTCCAATAGTATCTTCGCATCCAATGTGAGTGTTAATGAGCTAAAAAATAAATCTCCTGAAAGAGTTCTCTATATCGGGAATAGCTATTTATATTACAACGATAGTCTTCATAATCATGTTAGACGTATGCTCGAGGAAAGTTATGGACGTGAATTTGATAAGGGCAACTATAAGTCAGTTACTATCAGTGGATCTAGAACCTCTCATCACAATATAGATTATCCACTTAATCATGTAAATTTGGGCGCAGAAAAACCTTTTGAGCTTGTAATTCTTCAAGGTGGAAGTGGAGAATCTAACACTTTAGAGGAAAGAAAAATCTTTGCACAAGAAACAGATATTATGATAGAAAAAATTCATAACAAGGGAGCGGAGGTTGCTTTGTATATGATTCATGCCTATGTCGAACCTCATGAAGATACAAATCCAAATATGATTAAAGATATTAAGAAGATGTATATTGATGTAGCTAATAAAAATAAAATTTTAGTAATGCCTGTTGGTATAGCATTTGAAAATGCATATATGGAAAAACCTAAAATTCAATTACATAAACATTATGATGGTACCCATCCAAGTCTACTTGGAACTTATCTAGCATCCGCAGTGGTTTTTTCAAGTATCACTCATATGTCACCGAAAAACATTAAATATAATTATTTTGATGCCATTGATGATTCAGATATAGAATTCCTTCAAAAGATAGCGCATGAGACCGTAGAGGATTTCTTTGGTATTGATTTATAACTTATCTGCGTAATTATGGTTTGTTTCACTGTGATGCTCTTCATCAGCTCTAACACACCTTATTAAATCGGTAAGTTTAGCATCGGAACCTAAACCATAATAACTAATAGCTAAGCTTGGTGCTGCTATATTCTCAACCTTACCTGACTCAACTAGTTCTAAATATTCTGTGTAGCTTTTAACTGCCTCATCTTCAAAATAACCAATCATTCTATGAGCAGTCCTTGTGAAAAAGACATACATAAATAAATAAAAAATACCAAAAGTTACTTGAGAGAATAAAACAATTAATCTCTCAATAAAATTTGGTTTTGCTATATCGATGAAAAACATTAAATGCATTCTTTCATTTTCCGCTTCAGCAAGCATTTCTCTTATTTGTTCTCCATACCCAGCTTTCATAGCCCTTAAACTTTTAAAATGCATCCATACACCAGCTACCATACCTGGTACACCAGCGACCGTTTCAAGAACCACAGCTCTATGACCATATCTTTTTGCAAAAAAAGTATCAGCTATAAATCTAAAGAACTTCGTCATCGAGAGAGCAAATGAATCAGAAATATTTTCCTTACTAATTTTGTCGAGTAATTGCATTTTTAATATAAGTTTTATTAATAATATATTATACAATTAATTAATATATATTATCAATATATTTATCTGTAAATAAGTTTGGTTTTGTAACAATTTAAAAATAAACTATGACATTTATTTAGGAAAAAATATGAAACTTGACGTTTATTATATTGATGCATTTGCTGATAATGTATTTGCTGGAAATCCAGCTGCTGTAATTTTTAGTGATTTAAATGATGAAGTTATTATGCAAAAGATCGCTGCTGAGAATAATTTATCTGAAACCGCTTTTATAAACCAGAAAAATGGTATTAACCACATAAGATGGTTTTCACCAACTACTGAAGTTAATTTATGTGGACATGCAACTCTTGCATCTGGATATGTCTATTTTAATTTTCTTAATCAAAATGAAAATAAAATCACTTTTAGTTCTGCTAGTGGTGATTTGGTTGTTCAAAATAAAGATACTTTTCTTGAATTAGATTTTCCCAAAGATAAATTTACCGAGGTCGACTATATAAGCCAAGTTGAAGATTCAATTGGAATTAAACCAATAAAAACTTATTTAGGAGAAATAAATCTTTTTGCTGAAATAGAAAGCGAAGATGATATTAAAAATGTTAAACCTGACTTTGATAAATTAATAAATTTAGATGGTCAGGGATTAATAATTTCATCTAAAAGTGAGCAATTTGATTTTGTATCAAGATATTTTTGTCCAAAGTACGGTATTAATGAAGACCCAGTAACTGGCTCAGCTCATACAACCTTAATTCCTTATTGGGCAGACAAATTAAATAAATCCTCAATGACTGCAAAACAAATTTCAAATAGAGGAGGAATCCTTTACTGCACAAATCTTGATGAAAGAGTGCTTATTGGAGGTAAGGCTGTTTTATATATGAAAGGTGTAATAGAGATTACTTAAATTTCAATAATTTGTTTCCCAAAATTCTTTCCAGTTAAAACATCTCGTAAAGCTTGTGGTGCATTTTCAAATCCTTTTGTAACAGTTTCTCTGTAACGTATTTTGTCTTTAGAGACTAAATCTAGGATTTCTTTGGTTGCATTTTCCCATTCATCCATCCATTCTGTTACTACAAAAAATCTATGCTCAGGTTTATCCTTAAGTGCACCTAATACATGAAAAGGGGTTTCAACTGTTAACATGTCCCCTTCATTATATTTAGAAATGAATCCACAAATGGGTACCCTGGCACCTTTATTTAATAACGGAGCAATAGCTCTCGTTACATCACCGCCAACATTTTCAAAGTAAATATCAATTCCATCAGTACATACATCCTCTAAATCTTGACTTAAGTTACCCCCTTTATAGTCAATACAATCATCAAATTTTAAAACATCTCTTACATAAGCACATTTTTCAGGCCCTCCAGCAATACCTATAACTTTACAGCCATAAATTTTACCCAGCTGACCTACAACAGTTCCGACAGCACCAGATGCAGCAGAAACTACTAGAGTTTCTCCAGCTTTAGGTTTACCAACTCTATTAAGTCCAAAATATGCAGTTCTGCCTGGCATTCCAAGAGTTCCAAGAAAAGATGAAAGCCCAATACCTGTTTCAGGCACTTTTAGTAAGGCTGCATCGGTATCCTTTGCTTTGATATATGTCTGCCAACCTTTATGAGCACATACTTTATCACCCACACTAAATAAATCAGAATTACTCTCAACTACAATACCAGCAGTCTCACCAGTCATAGGTTCTCCAATTTTAGCTGGAGCAGCATAGGATTTTGAATCATTCATCCTGCCTCTCATATAAGGGTCTATAGATAAATATTTAGCTTCAATCAAAATTTCATTCTTTTTAAGAGATGTAATTTTTTCTTCATGTAGCTTCCAACAGTCATCTGTTGGCATACCAGTTGGCCTCTTATCAAGAAGATATTGTTTATTTGTATATTCCATATTTCCCCTATATTAATTTTGTTAATTTTCTAAAATGTTTTCTACACAATGTCTTATAAACTTCATTACCACCAATTAGAATTTTTTCACCTTTTAGAATAATCTCACCATTGCTATTTAATCTTACAACCATTGTCGCTTTTTTATCACATTCACTACAAATAGTTTTAAGTTCTTTAAGATTATCTGCAATGGCCAACAATTCAAGACTACCTTCAAATAATTTACCTTGGAAATCTGTTCTGATGCCATAACACATCACAGGTATATTTAAATCATCTGCGATTCTTCCTAAATCATGAACTTGTTTTTTTGATAAAAATTGTGCTTCGTCTACAAACACACAACTAATATCTCTCATATTTTCTAATTCACTAAAAAAATTGTAATTTTTGTCTGCAATAATTGCGTCAGCCTTCAAGCCTATTCTAGAAACTATTTTACCGTCAGATTTACTGCCAATTTCTTTTGGAATAAAAAGCATAGTTTTTAAATTACTTTCAAGATAATTATGATTTGATTGTAAAAGGGCAGTAGACTTTCCTGCGTTCATCGTTGAATAAAAAAAGTGAAGTTTTGCCATATAATAATTATATAACTTTAATGTGGTTTCTTGTTTATGAATATTTTTGAAGAAAGGGGTATAACTCATTTGGACCTTCATGGTGTTAGACACCAAGAGGCTTCTGATGAGGTAATTGATTTTGTATATCAGTATCAAGAAATGCTTCCACTGATTATTGTTTGTGGAAATTCAAATAGAATGATTGAAATAACTGAATCCTCTCTTAATTCAAATTCTATTATGTTCTCTAAGCCAAGATTTGGTATTATTAGAGTCGAAAAATTATGAATAATACAGACATACTACTTTTTGAAAATCAGCTTTCAGATGAAGAACTAATAATTCAGAAATCTGCTCGTGAATATTGTCAATCAGAACTGATGCCTAGAATATTGGATGCAAATCGTAATGAAATTTTTGATCAATCCATATATAAAGAAATGGGTGAGTTAGGAATTCTTGGAGCACCTATAGATGGGTACGGATGTGCCGGAGTCAACTATGTTTCATATGGATTAATTTGCAGAGAGATTGAAAGAGTTGACTCAAGTTACAGGTCTGCTTTCAGTGTTCAGACTTCATTAGCAATGCATGCAATATATAAGTTTGGCTCTGAAGAACAGAAAGAATTTTATTTACCAGAAATGGCTAAAGGAAATTTAATTGGTTGTTTTGGATTGACCGAACCTGATGCTGGATCGGATCCTGGATCCATGAAAACAAACTGCAAGGAAACTGAAGGCGGGTATATTTTAAACGGTTCTAAAACTTGGATAACAAATTCTCCTATTGCTGATTTAATGATTATTTGGGCTAAAGACGAGCAGAGTATATTAAGAGGTCTTATAGTAGAAAAGGACTCCAAAGGTCTTACCGCTCCTAAGCTTGAAGGTAAGTTTTCTCTGAGGGCTTCTATTACCGGCCAAATCTTTATGGATAATGTATTCGTTCCAGCTGATAAAGTTTTGCCAGAAGTATCAAGCTTCAAAGGTCCATTTTCATGCCTGAATATGGCACGTTATGGAATCTCTTGGGGCGCTATGGGCGCAGCTGAGTTTTGTTTAGATGCTGCCTTGGAATACTCTCTCAATAGAGAGCAATTTAATGCGCCTCTTGCTTCAAAACAACTTGTTCAAAAAAGATTAGTTGATATGCAAACTAATATAGCTTTAGGTCTTCAAGGTAGTCTTAGGGTTGGAAGGCTGATTGATTCTAAAAATTATAAGCCAGAGATGATTTCACTTGTAAAAAGAAACAACTGCCAAAAGGGATTAGACATAGCCAGAATGTCTAGAGACATTCATGGAGGCAATGGGGTGAGTGATGAATATCACGTTATAAGACATTGTATGAATTTAGAAGCTGTAAATACCTATGAGGGCACAAGTGATATTCACAGCTTAATTCTTGGTAAGAATTTAACAGGTATTGAATCTTTTTAGATCAACTATCCTGTTTTAGGTATCTTCCAAAGAAGTTTTCTAATTCTGTATACAACTCAATCTTATTAGCTTCTTTATAGAATCCGTGACCTTCATCTCCTTTTACAAGCCACCAGAAATCTTCACCTTCTTTCTTGCCATTTCTTTCAAGCTCTCTTCTCAATTTTTGTGCATGTTGTATTGGAACTCTCCAATCTCTTACACCATGAACAATATAAAGAGGGGTCTCTATACGATCAACAAGGTTTATTGGTGATACAGCATCTAAATAATCCTTATCATTATCATAGTCACCTATTTCAATCTTTTGTTGTTCTTCCCATATCTCCCAAACTTTAGGTGTCTTTGAAAACAATAACCCCATATCAGTAACACCAACATAATTTACAGCGCATTTATATAAGTCTGGTGTTTTAGTTATACCTGCCATAACAGCATATCCACCATAACTCGCACCATAGATACAAACATTTTCAGGATCAGCTATACCTTGTTCCACAGCCCATGTCACAGAATCAGTGACATCATCTTGCATTTTTCTTCCCCATTGCCCGTTAGCCATTTTCACATGGTTTCTTCCATAACCAAGTGAACCTCTAAAATTCATACTTAATACAGCATATCCTCTAGATGCAAGAAATTGATGTTCTGAGTTGTATCCCCAATAATCTCTAGCGTTGGGACCACCATGAGGGTTAATGATTAGCGGTAAGTTTTTACCATCAGAATTTTTTGGTATCGTCAGATACCCACTAATCACAAGACCATCTCTAGCTTCAAAAGAAATAGGTAGCATTGGCGACATTTCATTTTTGTCTATCCACGGTCTAGATTTTGCAATGAAAGAAATAGTACCTTTATTTCTGTCATATAAATACATCTCGCCTGGATTTGTATCACTCCATGTTGAAATAATTGCTTTATCTTCTTCTTCTGTCCATCTTCCAATTGAAACTTGATCATTAGGAAAACTTGATTCAATTGATGAATATATCCCTTCAAGCTCGCTGTCTAACCATATCTTTTCTGGTTTATCACCATAATACGCAATGTAAATTGGTTTTTGAGTTTTATCAGAAATTGCGATTCCACCAACATCATATCTCTCATTTTCATATATTTTTTCAATAAACTTATCTTCATAAGCATCATAAAGCCATAGGGCGTCTGTATTTGAATCATCAATAACTGTGCCGTCTTTTGCAACTGCTTGACCACTCATATATACATATCTTGGATCATGAGAATAATTAACAGGTCTGAAACTCGGCTCTTGAAACTTAAAAGTCCTTAATAATTTGAAATCTGATTCTGAATCATTGCGATGGTATAAGTAGTAATATAGACCTTTAACAGCATAATATCCTCTAACAGTTCCTTGTTGATCTGCAACCCATCCTAGACTTGTTTGGTTATCAATTACAGGATCTTTGGCAACCATTTTCAATCTACCAGAATAGATATTTAATTTATAAACGTCAGTTACTTTTGGTCTTCTCTTATTGTATGAGACAAGAATATGATCATCATCATCCTTCAAGCGATCAACTAAGCTAGCACCAGTAGGATAGCCATCTTCCCATTTTCCAGGAACTAATAACTTTGGTTTCGTTCCATCAATGTTAATAGCCCACATACTATATGCATCTAGACCAGCTTCTGGCTGCCTATTAAAAGCAATTCTTGTGTTGCTTAACCAAGTAAAACTTGTCAGCCTAGATTTACCCTTAGTTCCACTTAAAACTTTTGGTGTATTGGTCTCTAGGTTAATAACTAAGAGAACCTTTGCTGCTTGAGGGTCATCATTTTCCTCAATAGAGCACTTAGCTCCGGAAGCAGGAACCATTGATGCAAAATATTTGCCATCGGGGGAAAGTGAACCGCTTGTCATAGCAGAATCACAAAAGAAGTGCTGAAGCGGTATTTGATCATCAGCAATAGTATTTAAACTAAAAAATATTGTAAATAAACTAATAATTTTTCTCATTTTTTATCCTTGTAATTTGAAAATAAACTTTCTATAAATTTATACTAACATAAGCAAATTTTATGTAAAGTTTACTTTACTAAATTAAATTTATGAATTTCTTTATAAATACACTTATATCTTTATATAGTTTGCACAATTGACATAATTGTTTGATAATAATCTAATATTACATATTTTTATGGGGATAATATTATGTTAAACAAAAGAAACTTATTTTTATCAGCCTTTTTTGGCGCAAACCTTCTGTTTGTTTCAAATTTGTACGCTGATAATCCTGGAGAAGTAGTTGCTCAAGCAGATGATGTTGCAGAAGAAGTTGTAACAGAAACAGTAAGTGATGCACCTAGTTCAGATTCTGAAAGCACATCTTCTGTTTCATCCGCAAGTGGTGATGAAGTAGAGTTAACAAAAATTAGTGTTACTGGATCAAGGATTAAAAGAACCGATATAGAAGGCCCACAACCATTAACTGTTATCACAAGTGATGATATTGATCAGGGTGGATTTTTATCAGTTTATGAAGCTGTTGCTTCAGTTGCTCAAAATACTGGACAAACAGTTATGGATCAACTTGGTGGTGGTGGTAACCGTTCAGATAACCAGTTAAATCTTCGTGATTTTGGTCCTGGAAGAACTTTAGTTCTTGTAAACGGTTTAAGAAGAGCTAATTATCCTTATCCTTCTGGAGAGGGTGATGCTTCATTTAACTGGAATAGAATTCCTATAGGTATTGTTGAAAGAATTGAAATTTTGACATCTGGTGCATCCGCTGTTTACGGTGCTGATGCTGTTGCAGGTGTTGTAAATATTATTTTAGTTGATGGTATAGAGGATACTTCAGTTCAAGTAAGAGTTGGAGCGCATCAACCATTTACTAATCGTTCTTCTGGAGAATCAGTAAATATTGAAATTTCTGGTGGTCAATATTTTGATAACGGTAGCATGGTATGGGGTCTTGAACTAAACACCGTTAATCCCCTAAACGGTAAAGACAGAGAACAATTAGACGACGTTTATGATGAACCTATTGGTTATTATCATTATGGTAGTTGGGCTGGTAAGTTAAGTGCTAGAGGTTATTCTGGTTATGGATTTTATCCAAATGACTCAGGTGCTCTAAATACAACTTGTGAAGACTTGAACATGATTACTGCAAATATGGGTGAATTTGGATGGGGTTCATCAGATTATACAGATCCAACTGGTACAACATGGCCTGCGCGAGGGTTTTCTTATGATACGGAATGGAATTATTGTAATTTAGATACTGGTAAATACAGAACTCTAAGATCAGGCTCGGATAATGGTTCTTTATATCTAGGTGGCTCATATACATTAGATAATGGTATTGAGCTTACTGCGGATCTTCATTATTGGGAAACAGAAGCTAACAATGTTTATTATCCGTATTTTGTTCAACAAAATTACTATGCAGATGTAGTTGTTGGTGATGATGGTGAGCTTTTATACGATGGTTCTGGCAATAAATACACATCTGATGAAAATAGATATGTGCATCCAGCTGCTTTCAGATATGGCGGTGCATACATCTCGGGACAAAGATTTTTTGCTGAAAAAAACTGGCAGGGTGATTTTGAAGAAGATACTCTTTCAGTAACTATGACCGCAAGTGGTAACTTTGAATTTAGAGAGTCTATTTGGGATTGGGAATTAGCATTTGTTCAAGATGACTATTACTACTTACGTGGTGGTCAAGACGTTATGGAAGACGGACTTGCTCGATGGACATGTGGTGGAGCTGCTAATTCAGAATACTCATCATATTGTGTAGATGGAGCTTATGGATTTGAATTATATAACCCTGATACATACTGGGGATCATTTGAAACAGCACAGTCATATAACCTATGGGAATATGCCTATATTGAGGGTGATTCATCATCTGAAACAGTCAACTTCAATGTTGCAGGAGATTTATTCACTATGCCTGCTGGTCCAGTACAATTTGCTTTGCATTTAGACGATACTACTACAGAATATGAAATTGATCCTGGTCCTCAGTATGATGCTGGTAATGTCTGGGGTCGTTCAACTACAGAGGGTGGTGGTGATAGAAATCGACAATCTGCTGCTATCGAGATTGCAATTCCATTGCATTCAACCTTAGATTTATATTTAGCTAGAAGATATGATAATTATGATGAAGTATCTACTCAGATAGGTAACAGAGACACAGATCAGGTCTCATTCACATGGAAGCCAACAGATAATTTAATGATTAGAGGTTCATGGGGTGAGTCATTTGCTGCACCAAGTTTGCCTTATATTTATAAAGGAACGTCTGAAGGGTTTGCTACATTCTGTGATTTTTATGGAAGATACCTTAATACTGGTCAAGTTGATTTAACTTCTAGTACTTGCGTCAATGAGGGTTATTCACAGCTTAATGCTAAAGATATTTCTTCAGGTAACTTGAACCTTAGAGCTGAAACGGGCGAACAATCTAGCTTAGGTTTCGTTGTTGATCTTGTTGATACAGCTAAAGTTAAAATGGACATGACATTAGATCTTGTTGAGCTAGAACTTGAAAATATTGTTTTAGCAACAAGCACAACTCAAAACCTAATTGATGAAATGATTTGTAAAGCTCAAGGGGATGGAATTTCCACTCCTGGCTATTCATATTCATCATCTTATTGTTCTGATATTTATGCAACCATTATTCGTGGAGCCAATTGGACGCCTCAAGGCGGCGGAGTTGCTCCAGACATCACACCTCCTGAGGGCGGTATTACAAGTGTTACGTACGGATATATTAATGGAGCAGGAAGATATTACCGAGGTGCAGACTTCCAAACAGGAGCTAGATTCTTAAGTGATAATGCTGGTGACTTCTTTGTAAACCTTTCAATAGCATATGTTGATGATGAGAGAAGAAGTGATACACCCGGTGATCCTTATGTGACCATTATGGAACAAGAAAGAAGACTTAGATCAAGAAGCTATCTTTCATTCAGCTGGACAAAAAATGACTGGGCAGCTGGTGTGAGCACTTCAAGAATTGGTTCTATGAACTTTCAGTCTCCTAGATGGGATGGAAAACCTAATACTAAAATAGATCCATATTATGATATTGGTGCTTTTGTAAGATATGACATAGAGGATGGTCATTATATTGCATTATCAGTATCAAACTTAATGGATGATATACCTAAGAAAAACTCAGACTTAGGATGGCCTTGGTTTGCACAATATTATTACTCACCAGTAGGTAGAGAATTATTTTTAACATACCGATATACATTCTAAAAATATCTTAGATAAATTAAATCCCCTCAGCAGAGGGGATTTTTTTATAAAAAATGAACATATATATAAAACTTATATACAATAAGACATGAAAAAATTATTTACATACCCAATATTTTTAATATTACCAATTTTGTTAATAGCTCAATCAACTGAAGAAGTTGAGCCTATTGATGAAAGAGCTTTAATGGAGAAAGCTATTGAAATTGAGGCATCATCTTCTAACAGAGCTACCGAAAGACAAGATTCTATAGATA
>ERZ802822.1056-NODE-1056-length-18068-cov-18.803846_pt1 | contig 18068 bp, 20 predicted proteins | sample MGYA00345649_ERZ802822 | MGnify/ENA primary metagenome ERZ802822 (study PRJEB30503, sample SAMEA104212359) | marine metagenome | biome: Westerlies Biome; feature: [SRF] surface water layer (ENVO:00010504) within the epipelagic zone...; material: water...
CCACACGGACTCGAACCGCGGACCTACTGATTACAAATCAGTTGCTCTACCAGCTGAGCTATAGGGGCAAACGATGTTAGCTCTTAGTAGACATCACAGGTAGTCCGGCTCTGTCCAAGCTATGGTCGTCACAAAAAAGTGATTAATAGTAAGAAAACGGTTTCGCAAGCCCCAAAATGTGCCTTTTTAAAGCAAAATTATTTTTTCCACGTTCAACGCCAAATTCCGCTTTCACGACATGGCTGGAAATAAGATTCACACAGTGCAGGCCATTTTCATGCAAAACTGCGCAATGATGGCTCGTGTTGAGACTGAAGCATCAGGCGTGTTTAAAGAATTTGAAATCCGAGGTTTTTGCATTCTAGAACTTGGGTACTCTAGACAAACTATTTGTTAGTTTCTATTTTTGCTTCGCTCACCACTTTACCTTTTTGGACCTAATCAAAGAATCTCAAGTGGAGAACGTTTATGAATGTCTTGCGGCTAGCCTCATTTTCAGAAGATGGCATTGGAGGAAACCCAGCAGGAGTTTGTATCTTAAATGAACTACCCAGCGTTTCAGATATGCAAGCTTGCGCGAAGGAGGTTGGTTTTTCCGAAACAGCATTTGCTTGCCCTGTTGGCCAAAAATGGAGGGTGCGATATTTTTCTACTGAGAATGAAGTTCCATTCTGCGGCCATGCAACAATTGCTTTAGGAGTTGCTCTTGCAATGAAAAAAGGTGATGGGTTGTTTTCACTTCAGCTGAACGATGCTGCCATAACAGTCGAAGGGCATTCTATCGGAGATCAATTCCAAGCAGCTCTGCAATCACCACCTACAAAAAATAAAGAGCCAGAGGACAGTGTTCTTCAAAGCGCACTTGATCTATTCGGTTTTTCAAAAGATGATCTTAACCCACAATTACCGCCACAACTTATTTTTGCAGGCGCAGATCATTTGGCTATTACACTGGCTAATCGTGATAAATTAGCATCTATAAAATATGATCTGAATAAAGGCAAAACGCTGATGCTGCGCGAAGGTTGGACTACAATCATGTTGGCATATTCAGAAACCGCACAGCTATTCCATTCTCGAAATCCATTCGCGTCAGAAGGTGTTTATGAAGACCCTGCAACCGGAGCTGCAACTGCCGCATATGCGGGATATTTAAACGATATCAACTGGCCGCATAATGGGAGAGTGGAATTTATACAAGGAGAAGATATGGGAGCAAAATCAAAGCTTATAGCTGAAGTTTCTACTCAAAAAGGAGCATCAATTAAAATATCGGGGCAAGTAAGAAAGCTCTAGAATGGTTCTTCTCACTGCCTTGATGATCTAAGCAAACTATTTGTTAGTTTCCATCAATGCCTCACCAACCACTTCAACCAATCGCGCTTGATGCCGCATATGCTCTCGCTGGACTTCGTTAATCGTTACGAGCTTACCTGACAGCATGCCAAAATAAAGGGTGCCAAGTAGGTCTACCAGCTGCCCCTTGCTCTTCGCTCTGTAAACGGAGTTTCCTTTGTCATAAAGAACCAATTGGCTACAATCAGATTGAAAAACAGTTTAGAAATTGGAGGTCTACGCTGGGCATAGAGGCAAAGCCTTATACTCTTCATGGCCTAAGAAAACTTACGATCATTCAGCTTGCAGAGAGCAGTGCCTCAGACGCACAAATCTAAGCTATCACAAACCAATCAATTGAAACGGTGGCCTATTATAAAAAGATGGCAAACCGCAAAGTGCTTTCTCGGAATGCCTTCAAACGGAAGAACTAATACTACAATAAAATTGAAGTCTTGAGACATTATTGGGGTGAAAACAGAACAAGAATAGAACGATACATGGTGATTAACATTGTAGTTAAACTACTTTTTTCTGTTTATTCTAAAATGATAAAATCGTGTAAGTCTTTGATTTTTCTGGTACCCAAGGCCGGACTCGAACCGGCACGCCCGTTAAGGCGGGGGATTTTGAATCCCCTGCGTCTACCATTCCGCCACTTGGGCCCAATCAGCTTTTTATACGAGGGCGTAAAAAACCCTAGAAGCGCAAAACAAGCCCGTCACGTTTTGTTTTGAAACTCCCCATCTTCAGATGGCGTATCTTCGATCAAACCAATTCGAACCGATCATAGCTGTGCAGTTCGAATCTTAAGCTTTCGATATCGAAGTTTCCACCTAGCGTAAACCCAGAAGTTCATTTACCATCGACATCGTGCGCATATTTCCGGCAATCCATTAGGACAGACACCCAATGCGATTAATTACTGCCCTTCTCACCGCGTTGCTAATTGCACCTTTGTCAGCCTATTTCGCTTATGAAAATCACGCGCGCCTCAAGGCGATTTTTGAGCCTGAAAAACAAGATATCATTTCCATGATTAGTTTGAAAAACGCATGTTCAGTTCCAGATACAGCGTTTCAAGTGAGTGATTTGACCACCGGGCGCACCGTGCCATTCTCAAACGGGAAAGCGCGCCTCATGACCAAACAGGATAACCCAATCCAGCTGCAATTAAATTCAAAATATAAGGCAGTTTGGATTGACCTTCCAAGCCAAAAAGCAACTCCGAATATGGTTATGGAATTTGATTGCTCAGACTCGCAACGGATGCAAGATACGTTCAAATCCCTAAATGAAAGCCTTGGTGATTAGCGTTTTTCCGCGACTGTTTGAGAGCTAGACCTGAAACATTTCATCGCCATGTCAGGAACTTTTTCCCTTTTGCATTCTAAAAAAGAGCTAAATATCGCTGAAAAGCGGAACCTCGCGGCGCAAAACGCTTCCCTATGCCCTTGCTCTAACGGTTTTATAATACCAAACTAGGCGCAGATTAAGTGCAGAGAATAGGCTCTCTTTAAACGAGGTTCGGGCAAATATGAAATTAAGAAAACTTGGCAAGTTTGGCCCTGATATCTCGCCAATAGGGGTCGGTGCGATGTCATTCAGTAATTTTTATGGCACCACCACGGAAACCCAGTCGCATCGCATTCTTTACGCCGCGCTCGAGCAAGGTATTAGCCATATCGATACCGCGAATGTCTATGGAATGGGGGTATCGGAGGCAGCAATTGGAAACTTCTTGACACAAAACAAAGCGTCGGCAGCGGGCAAGTTCACGCTTGCCACAAAAGCGGGCATTCGCCGCGATTCCGAAACGGGCAATAATTTTTTTGACAACAGCGCAAAGCATTTGACAGAAGAATTAGACAAAAGCTTACAGCGGCTAAAGGTCGAAACAATCGACCTGTTCTACGTTCATCGGCGCGATGCAAATCGCTCAATAGAAGAGGTAACGCAAACACTGGCCGGCTTCATTAAAGCTGGAAAAATTCGATCTTTTGGATTTTCAGAAATCGCGCCCAGTTCTTTGAAAAAAGCGTCAGAAATTCATCATGTTGCTGCGGTTCAATCTGAATATTCCTTATCGGTTCGCAGCCCCGAACTTGGGTTGGTTCAAGCCACCAAACACTTGGGAACGGCGCTTATTGCATTTTCTCCTTTGGGGCGATCCTTGTTAACCGACCGCCCTCACACAACGCAGAAGATCGCAACAATGGGGTTTTTGAAAAGCAATCCGCGCTTTATTGAGCCAAATTTAAGTGCGAATATTGAAGCAACCGCAAAGTTTCGCGCATTGGCTGCAGAGATGGGCACATCGGCGGCGGCCCTATCAATTGCTTGGTTGCTGCATCAAAGCGGGCATATTATTGCCATCCCTGGCACGCGCTCTGTGCCGCATTTCTTGGAACATTGCGCGGGCGCACGTCTTAACTTGTCAAAAGAGGATATTGCACAAATCGAAAGCATATTACCTGTGGGCTGGGCCCATGGCGATCGATATTCCCAGCAGCAATGGATTGGCCCCGAGCGGTATTGTTGATAGCTTGATTAGACATGCTCCACCGCGCGTAGATGAAACTTGGGAAGATTATCATATGAAAACTTATAGTGCGGAAACTCGTCCTAGTAAAAAAGCCTCACCCAATTGGTTTTCAGGAACCGTCTGGCAAGACCCTATCATCGAAGCCCCTGCCCCGGCCCGGGTGCATGCGGTCAAGGTTGCGTTTGAACCCGGCGCGCGAACAGCCTGGCACACGCATCCTTTGGGGCAAACGCTCCATGTCCTTTCAGGTGTTGGGTTGGTTCAACTGCGTGGCCAAGCCGCGCAGCAAATAACAGCCGGCGATACGGTTTGGATAGACCCGGGCGAAGAGCATTGGCACGGCGCGATGCCTACGCATGCGATGACCCATATTGCCATTCAAGAACGCTTAGATGGAACAATGGCAGATTGGCTGAATAAACTTACAGATGAAGAATACGAGCAAAGCGTCGCCACGCTGCAGGCGACAAGTCACGCGCTCAGCCAGCACCAAAGCCAAACAGCGAACTAACTAAAGTGCACTTACAGTCCATCCTTAACCGATCGGCGAACAGCGCTCGATAGCTGCCTTGATCGCGCTTAAGCAAAGCCTTCTGCGACAGTAACCGTGGCCTCTTAGGCTTGCAACCGAATAGCCTTCACCGGTTGATACGCCTCACTGCTTAAAAAAGCCAAGGCCGCACCTCGATTGGGAAAGCGTATCACGACCAAACGCGATGGCGACCATAGATCGGCCTGCGCCACGTCAAGACGCCCTCCTCTTACGATATATTCGCCGCCAAATTCTTCGACAATTGGTTTTGCAAGGCGTTTATAGACTTCATATTTCTCTGGATCGTGGATTTTTGTGTCAGCGATCAAATAAGCCTGTGACATATCAGCGGCCCCTTATGCTTGAGCGCGTTCATATTTACGCATCGCGACCTGGCTTTCCATCATAAAATAAGAGGTGATGCCGCTTTATTAATAAACGCATAGCTTGTTTTGCGCCAGAATAGACTCATAACTTAAATCTGATCCGAGATAGATTAACGGGCAGTTTTGAAATTTATCAATCATGAAAGACTTCAAAGGTTTGTTCGGGCTCGAAAACACTTTTGATACTTTTTTATTTTCCTACACTTGCGACAAACATCCGCTTAAGAAAATAAAAATGCAGGAAATTCAGTCTATCATAAGAGATAATTTTTTCAAGACAGAGTGCCCTTAACCTTCGGAACAGTGTGCCGCTTACCTTATTAAATGTATCAATACGATATATAAATGAAAAATAAAAATGACAATCCTTTTTATTAAAATTTAAAAACAAGCTTTCTGCCTTACGGCATAGCGCTAGCCCTTGGTGATTACTCAGAAAGTTAAAACAGCGCGTAAAATAAAAAGTAGCAGGACTGATCGAAAAGCCTTATCCCAATATATATCAAGCAACCGACAGGAGCGTGAACAAGTTATGCTGGTTCCTATTATAGAATTGGCAAGCAGCGAAACCCAAACACCAGCTCATATTGCCGCTTTGGCTCTGGGCCATATCAGCGGATGCGCGGTTCAGTTTTCTCAACCCGAAAATAGTTGGGGATTTGCGCGTTTTGCAAAAAACAAACGTAAATATTTTTTTATTGAACTGCCCCAGCGCAGTGATCGCAGCAAATTTCTTCCGCTATTAAAGGCCGCAGAGCAGGAAGATCAATTTTTCACGCTGGATGCAAACCACACCTATATTAGCTTTCGCCTTTATGAAAACCTGAATGCGGTTGAATTTTATGGCTGGCATCGCCCATCGACCAAACAGCGCTTGGCTTCAGCCGTAGAGAGCGCTTTAAAACCGCATCTTGCCAAGCATGAGCTGAATAAAATGACAGTTTTAGTTGGGGTGCTAAAAAGCTTGGCCAAAGCCGCAAAACCCTAAAGCCACCCCCGCCTTCAGGGGGGGGCGTTTTGAGCTAGAGCCTCGCCACGCAACTTGACCAATCTGTAAGAACGTGCTGAATGCGATCAGAAATAATAGGTCAATGCAGATGCTAAGGTCACTTTACAATTGGACGATGGGTTTAGCAAAACATCCAAAAGCCGTTTTGGTTTTGGCGTTTATCGCCTTTATCGAAAGTTCGGTTTTTCCAATCCCTCCCGATGTCATGTTGATCCCGATGATTATTGCTACGCCTAAGCGGGCATTCTTTTTAGCCGCCGTCACGATGGTAAGCTCTGTGCTCGGAGGTTTGTTCGGATATATGCTTGGCGCGGTTGCATTTGAACAAATTGCCCAGCCAATCTTGTTGTCTATGGGCAAGGCCGACGCAATCGCCGCCTATGCCGAGCGTTTCAATGATACGGGATTTTGGGCCGTTTTGGGCGCCGGTGTCACGCCATTTCCGTTCAAAGTGATTACAATCATGTCAGGCGCGAGCGCAATGCCCTTGGGGCTTTTTATAAGCACGGCAATTCTGGCTCGGACTCTTCGTTTTTTTTCGGTTGCGCTTTTGTTGCGAGTATATGGAGAGCCCATCCGCAATTTTATTGAACGGTATTTGGGCTGGACATCTCTGGCGTTTCTATGCCTTTTGGCGTTAGGATTTTGGGGAACAAAATGGATGTAACCGCGAGCCGCTTGGCGCTTTTGGCCGGCGCCGGATCATTGGTCATTTTACTGGCCGCCTTTGGGTTTCAATATATTGGCGAGCTTGCCCCCTGCAAGTTGTGCCTTTGGCAAAGATATCCGCATGGTCTGGCAATCGTTTTGGCCGTGCTCTTTGCGCGAGTGAAACACCGCTTACTGCTATGGCTTGGCGGCGTTGCATCGCTAAGCACGGCGGCAATTGCTGCCTATCATAGCGGTATTGAACAAAAATGGTGGCAGGGACCAGATACCTGCACCTCCGGCTCTATTGACGGGCTCAGCACGGAACAGCTTATGGCGCAAATTATGGCCGCGCCAATCATCCGTTGCGATGAAATTGCCTGGAGCTTTTTGAGCCTATCAATGGCCAGCTGGAACCTAATTGCATCGCTGCTTCTAGCCGCTCTTTGGTTTTATGCATGGCGGATTTGGCCCAGACAAGACATTTCAGCTTCGATACACTCATAAGTAACTGCTGCGTTGCAGCTTATATTTCGCCATTTTTTCATTCAACGTGCGCCGCGGCAGGCTAAGCTCTTCCATCACTTTTGAGACCGAGCCTCGATGCCGCCGCATCGTGTTGTCGATCAGCATTTTTTCAAACGCCTCAACATATTCTTTCAGCGGCTTTCCCTCAGTGGTTACCACGCTCGAGGCATCCTCATTTTCATCCAGCAAAAGCGCCGAAATATTCCCCTCGCCAGAGCGCCATTGCAAAACCGCCTGCTCTGCAACATTGATCAATTGACGGACATTTCCTGGCCAGGGCGCCTGTAAAATCTGCGCCGCTTCCTGAGGCTTCAAACCACGAATTTCGCTGCCATACTCATCGGCGAAATCACAACAAAATTGGTTAAACATCAACAAGATGTCATCTCCGCGCTGGCGCAGGGGCGGCAAGGTCATTTGCAGCGCATCAAATCTGTAAAACAGGTCTTTGCGCAAACAATCCCGAAGGCTCTGCCCGACGGCTTGAAGATTGCTAATCGCGATAATCTTAACGTCAGCTGGATCACCTTGTTTGTTAAGAAAGTTCAACAATTGGGATTGTGCCACCGCGCCCAAAACATGAAAGTCTTCCAAAATCAAGCTGCCTCCCCGCGCCAATTCGACCGCTGGCAAAAAATCATCCTCGGGCAAGATCGGCCCAAAAAGGCGCCGCGCTAGGCTGGCCTCATCAAAAGCGCTGCAGGACATCAAGATACAGGCTTTGCCCGCCCTGTTACCGACCGCGTGCAACGCATGCGCGACAAGCGTTTTACCCGTTCCCGTTTCACCCGAAATCAAAACCGGCCCATCCGACAGACCGAAATCCAAAATATCTTCGCGCAGCTTGTTCATCGGTTTTGATTTGCCAATAAGCTTCTTTGATAACTGCGCAGTATCCGAAAGCTCGCGGCGTAACTGACGATTGTTGAGGGTCATGCGACGGCTTGCACTGGCTTTTTTCGCCAATGCGCTCAACCTCTGAGGGTCAAACGGTTTTTCTAAAAAATCAAACGCCCCCAACCGCATGGCCTCAACCGCCATCGGAACATCGCCATGCCCGGTGATCATAATCACCGGCAGACTGCTATCTTGAGCCAGCAATTTTTTTAAAAATTGCATCCCATCAATCTCTGGCATTTTTAGGTCTGTGATTACGATACCGGGGTAATTGGCATCAATATGCTTTAATGCATCGCGCGCGCTTGCATAGGTTTGCGCATCATATCCAGCCAAAGCCAGCCATTGCCCGATCGACTCGCGCATATCAACTTCGTCATCCACGATTGCGATTTTCATTGCCTGTCCCATATTCTCACTCTGCCGCTTCGGCACCGGAAATATCAACCGTATTTTTAGTGAAGGCGGGCATTGTGATCTCGAATACGGCCCCCCCCGCAGCCGCGTTTCGGGCCGTTAGCCTACCATCCAACTCGGACAGAATCCCAGATGAGATCGCTAAGCCCAAACCAACCCCATCACCAGCAGGCTTTGTTGTGTGAAACGGCTCAAATAACGTGTCAAGATCGCTTAGGCCAATGCCATTATCCCGTACGGTCAAAACAATATCGTCACTGCTGGTAATAGATACTACGATCTCTGGATTTTCTGATGCCTTCACCGCTTCGATCGCATTTCGCAAAAGATTGATCAACACCTGTTCGATGCGCAATCGATCCGCCATCACTACCGCGCTTTCTTTTGGCAGTATTTTGGCCAGCGCAACTTTCGAGTGGCTCAACTGAGGCTCCATGATGGCCAAGGCAGATCCCAAAGCCTCAACCATATCCACCGGCTGCAACTTTTCACCGCCTTTGCGCGCATAACTTTTAAGTTGTTTTGTGATTGCCCCCATGCGTTCGATCAAACCATCAATACGCCCAAGCGCCGCCAAGGCTTCCTCCGGGCGCTTGCGCTTCAATAAAAGAGAGGCTCCGGCCAGATATGTTTTCATCGCCGCAAGCGGTTGATTAAGCTCATGGCTCACAGCAGCCGACATTTCCCCCAAAGCCGCAAGCTTTGAATGCTGGGCCAAGGATTGTTCGGCCACCGCCAGCGTTTCCTGAATTTTTTTGCGTTCCAACACCTCCCAATGCAATTGCTGGTTTAACAACTTTAGCTCTTCGGATTCTTTTTGAAACGATATTAAGCGGCCGGCCATACGCCGATTGATTAGATAAAATAAGATCGCAAAAAATAACGCGAAACTCATCGTTTCTAATGCCAGCCAGCCATTCACTTTTTCGCGCACCCCAGAATAGGCGGTAAAGGAGATGACGCGCCAATCCTGAAAAGGGATCTTACTCTCCATGCGCAGTACCGCCGCGCCTTGAAGATAGGTATCTGCCGCCACGCTCGTCCAATCACTGGTGACGCGCATCGCCCGCTCAATCGCGTTTTGTGGTGGCTCGCGCATCAAAGCGGCGGCGATATTGATCCCACGCCAACGTGGCTCGGTCGCGAGTAAAATTTGCCCTTGCGCATCAGCAACCAATACGGTGTCGGAAATACCGCGCCAAGCTTGCTCAAATTTTTGTAAGTCTACTTCTACCGCGATGACACCAATCGGCTGATCATAAGACAGTATCCGCCGCGTGTAAAAAAACCGGGTCTGGCCAGATGGCGACTGCACAAGGGTAAACGCAGTTCGAGGATAACTCATCGCTGCGGTAAAATAACTTTGCGCCAGATGCGACAAGCCGATGACCTCGCCATGCGTAGAGGCCACAACCCGGCCTTGAAAATCGGCCAAAACAAGTGAAACCGCGCCAATTTCCTCGACAAAGCCAGAAAACCGCGCCGTGATATCAGAAAAATCAGAGGCGCGTAACGCCCAGATCACCTCAGAATCCTGCGCGAGAATTTGCGGCACAATCGAAGCGCGCTGCAATTCGCTCATCACGTTACTGCCATAAAGCGCCAAGCGAAGTTCGGCCTGATTGCGCATCGACAACGTAAAACGATCCGTCAGCACGCGGTTGGTCAGCCATAACGTTGCCGCTGCAAAGGCCAATAACGCCAGCACCACCAATCGAACTTGCCAGCTTGGTCGGCGCGCTCGGGTTTTGGCGGTTTTTGAAGATTTTAAAGAATCAGTAAAGAATTGCGCCATCTTGCATGCAAGTTAACCTAAATTCTTCGCTCTGTCAGGCGCTTGCAAGCTGGTTAATACATCCTTGAAACATAGCCTGCCCATCGATGCCACCATGCGCCGGCTCAACCGCACGCTCTGGATGCGGCATCAACCCCAGAATACGTTTGTTTTCAGACAGAACACCGGCAATATCACTTGCTGAACCATTGGGGTTCGTTTGATAAGTAAAGGCGATCCGATCCTGGTCCTGAAGCCGCTTTACGCCCTCTGCGTCAAGCCGGTAATTGCCATCATGATGCGCAATCGGCAAAGAAATCACCTGACCTTGCTGATAACCCGAGGTGAAGCTGCTGGCCGTTGATTGGACTTTGAGATCAACGTCTTTACAAAGAAACTTTAAGTGCGAATTACGGATTAGCGCGCCCGGCAACAGGCCGGTTTCTGTAAGCACTTGAAATCCATTACACACGCCCAAAACAAAGCCACCGCGCTGCGCATGTGCGATGACTGATTGACAAATCGGTGATTTTGCCGCGATCGCGCCGCAACGAAGATAATCACCAAAAGAAAAGCCGCCTGGGATCGCAACCAGATCAATCCGCTCGGGCAATCTGGCCTCTTTATGCCACACCATCGCGACTTCAAAGCCTGCTGCCCGCAACGCAACGGCCATATCGCGATCGCAATTGGATCCAGGAAAAACGACAACCGCCACTTTCATGGTAGAATCTCGACTGTGTAGCTTTCGATGACCGTATTGGCCAAAAGCTTTTCGCACATGTCCGTCACAGCGCCTTTTGCGGCAGCTTCCTCCATATCGGCAAGCTCTAAATCGATCACTTTGCCCTGCCGCACTTGCACTACCCCGTCAAAACCCAACGTCCCTAACGCGTGCTGAACCGCATCGCCCTGTGGATCAAGAACGCCGGCTTTTAGCATTACAAGTACTCTGGCTTTCATCGCTTTTTCTTTCTTTCATCACGCCTAAAAAGGCGCCTAATCGATTAAGGTTGGTTTGGTAATATTGGTTGCGTTTTTCGGCAGAACACCGAGCCTGCGCGCTACCTCTGTGTAGGCATCGGTTAGGCTGCCTAAATCGCGGCGAAACACGTCTTTATCCAGTTTTTGACCGGTTTCAAAATCCCATAAACGGCAACTGTCCGGGCTAATTTCATCAGCAATCACCAAGCGTTGGAAATCGCCATCATAGACGCGGCCAATCTCGATTTTAAAATCCGCCAAACGTATCCCAACCCCCAGCATAATCCCCGAAATAAAGTCATTCACCCGCAGCGCCAGCGATAAAATATCATCCATATCCTGTTGCGAAGCCCACCCAAAGGCTGCGATATGTTCTTCGGTGACCAGGGGGTCGCCCAACGCATCATCTTTATAGCAATACTCAACGATCGGGCGCGGCAAGCGCGAGCCTTCTTCCAGCCCCAAACGCTTGCAAATACTGCCCGCAGCAAAATTTCGGACAATCACCTCGAGCGGAATTATTTCGCAATTGCGCACCAATTGCTCGCGCATGTTCAACCGCTTGATGAAATGGGTTGGCACCCCTATCTCGTTCAGCCCTGCCATAAAAAACTCTGACAGGCGGTTGTTCAGAACACCTTTGCCGTCGATCACATCTTTCTTCTCTGCGTTATAAGCGGTCGCATCATCCTTAAAATATTGCACTAACGTGCCCGGTTCGGGACCTTCATAAAGAATTTTCGCTTTGCCTTCATAGATTTTCACACGGCGCGCCATCGGCTCTCTTTCCTAAGGAATCTGTCTGCAGGGTTGACCTCCCTTAAATCATGCAGCCAAGAGCCGCAAGCGCCGCGCAGACTGCATAAGCTTTTGATCGGATTATTCGCTTAAGATAGACCGAACTTTTCATGTTTATCATGAAAATTATGGCCTTGTACGCAAAGCGCCCGGGTGCCAACGGTCTTGTAATGCACCTAAAAAGCAATGGCCAAAAAATGAATACTCCCTTTGAAAAAATGTTATCCGAACGGCCCTGGATTTTGGCGGATGGCGCAACCGGTACAAATCTCTTTAATATGGGGCTTCGTTCCGGCGATGCGCCGGAATTATGGAATGAACAACATCCCAAGCGTATCAGAAAACTCTATCAAATGGCCGTTGACGCCGGCAGCGATCTATTTCTGACCAACAGCTTCGGGGGCAACGCCTCACGCCTCAAATTACACGATCAGGCCCATCGCGCGTTTCACCTTTCAAAAATTTCGGCAGAGATTGGGCGCGATGTTGCAGATAAATCAGAGCGAGACATTATTGTTGCAGGGTCGGTTGGCCCAACGGGTGATATCATGCAACCCGTGGGACCACTTAGCCATTCTGATGCCGTAGAAATTTTTCACGAACAAGCCGAGGGATTGAAAGCAGGTGGCGCCGATGTGCTTTGGCTGGAAACGATCTCAGCGCCGGAAGAATATCGCGCCGCCGCTGAGGCCTTTGCACGCGCTGAAATGGCGTGGTGCGGCACAATGAGCTTTGACACTGCGGGGCGCACAATGATGGGCGTCACCTCAACCGCTTTTGTTGAGCTTGCCAGTGGCTTGCCCAACCCTCCGCTTGGCTTTGGAGCAAATTGCGGAACGGGCGCGGCGGATCTTTTACGCACGCTGCAGGGCTTGGCAGCGCATACACCCGCGCAAGCATTGATCGCCAAAGGCAATGCCGGAATTCCAAAATATGTCGACGGTCATATTCACTATGACGGAACCCCAGAACTTATGGCCGATTATGCTGTGATGGCGCGCGATAGCGGGGCGACAATAATCGGCGGGTGCTGCGGTACCATGCCAGAACATCTCATGGCGATGCGCAAGGCGCTTGAAACGCGGCCCAGCGCAGACAAACCAAGCCATCAAGACATCACAGAGGCTTTGGGGGCGTTTTCTTCTGACACGGATGGTACAGAACCGGGCGGCGCTCCACCGGCGCGAATGCGGCGCGGGCGGCGTAAATAAACACGCCGCGCCGCCGCCCTAAAAGCCTAAAAACATGGCAGTAAAGCTGCAGCTATAAACGTTTATCAACGCCGCATTTTGAAAAGGATTGCATCGTATTGGCGCAGTTCACCTGCGGCTCATCCCCATGAAAGCTCCAGAAAAACAAGGTTTGACGCACCAACCTGAAGCCTTTTAAAAGCCCGCTTTTCTTGCCGAACCGCTAGGAATTTTCAACGCAACAGACATCCGCAAACGCATAGAAACGGCTTAGTTCATAAAAAATATGCAAAATTTGAGCATCGCTTTTTGAATTATCCTTCGCTAAGTCGGCTTTACGACGATTGGTGTCGTAAACCGGAAAGTCTAAAACATAGGTTTTCGCAAAAGGTGACACAAAAAGAGCAACCGACCGCTTTAATAATGTAACGAAGGATGTTGCGAATGGCCGATCAAGAAGATGAAATTATCCTCTCAGAATTGGATGATGAAGAACTTGTTCAACAGATGTTTGACGATCTGTATGATGGGTTAAAAGAAGAAATTGAAGAGGCTGTGCATATCCTGCTTGAGCGTAAGTGGGAGCCATATCGCATTTTGACAGAAGCCTTGGTGGGCGGGATGACAATCGTTGGGCAAGATTTCCGCGATGGCATCTTATTTGTACCCGAAGTGCTCTTGGCGGCAAACGCGATGAAAGGCGGTATGAGCATCTTAAAGCCATTGCTGGCAGAAACCGGTGCTCCGCGCGTTGGCAAAATGGTCATTGGCACCGTCAAAGGCGATATCCATGACATTGGGAAAAACCTAGTATCGATGATGATGGAAGGGGCCGGATTTGAAGTTGTAGATCTTGGGATCAACAATCCTGTTGAAAACTATTTAGAGGCACTCGACACTGAACAGCCAGATATTCTGGGCATGTCAGCACTGTTAACCACTACGATGCCCTACATGAAAGTGGTGATCGACACTTTGATTGAACAGGGCCGGCGCGACGATTACGTTGTACTTGTGGGCGGCGCCCCCTTAAACGAAGAGTTTGGCCGCGCAATCGGCGCAGATGCCTATTGCAGGGATGCCGCGGTTGCCGTGGAAACTGCGAAAGAGTTCATGGCGCGCAAGCATAACCGATTGGCCGGTTAACCGGCGACCTCAACCTGCTGCGCAACGCGGCAAGCGTGTTTGACAAAGCTGAACCAAAAGCGAGCTCGGCGTGGAAAAAGCGATAGCAACGCCCGATGACCAAGAATTGTCCTGGCATGGTATGAACGCCAAGCAAGGCGGCAAAATCCTGCTGTTGGCCTGCGGGGCATTGGCCCGCGAAATCCTGGATATTCTGAAAATCAACAACTGGCTACATATTGATCTGCAATGCCTGCCCGCAATTTTTCACAACCATCCTGAAAAGATAACGCCCGCCATAGAAACGGCGATTGGCAAGTATAAAAACAGCTATGAAAAAATCTTTGTGGTCTATGCAGATTGCGGTACCGGGGGCGCGTTGCAGCGCTTATGCGCCGCGCAGGGCGTTGAGATGCTGGAAGGCCCACATTGCTATTCGTTTTTCGAGGGCAATCGTCAGTTTGCCCAGCGCGATGAGTTTACGGCGTTTTATTTGACTGATTTTTTGGTGCGCCAATTCGATGCCTTCATTTGGAAGCCGCTCGGACTTGAACAGCACCCCGAATTATTGACGGCTTATTTTGGAAATTATACAACTTTGGTTTATCAAGCACAGACCGATGATGCCCAATTAACCCAGCTTGCCCAAGCCCATGCCCAACGCATGGGCCTTGCCTTTGAACGCCGCTTTACCGGCTATGGTGATTTGCAAACAGGTTTACAAGCTCACGCTTGACGCGCCTGCCCTGCCAGCAAGCGAATGCGCTCTATCATTGCTCTCACCCCGTTTGAGCGCTGCGACGACAGATGCTCATCCAAGCCCAGCCGCGCCAATTGACCCGCAGCGTCGATCGCCAGCACCTCGTCTAAACTGAGATGATTGTACAAACGCCGCAGCACGGCAATAAGCCCGCGCACAATCACGGCATCACTGTCGCCATCAAAATAAAAAAGATTGCCCTCGATTTTTGGATGAAGCCAAACTTGGCTGGCACATCCATCAACTTTTGTGGCTGGCACTTTCAAAGCATCATTCAGGGGGGGCATGGCTTTTCCCTGCTCGATCACGTACCGGTAGCGATCTTCCCAATCTTCTAAGAACTCAAAATCCTCAACAATTTCTTCAAAGGACGGGTTCACCATCAAAAGTCCAATTCTCTATTTTCACAACACACGCGCACGCTAAAGCGCTACAAAATCAACCGGCAAAGAACAACGCGGCACGACGCCTCAGGACAGCACCGGAATGGTCTTCACCATACTGCCATCTGCCACCAATGCAATTTCGCCCTTACAGAGCTTCAGCGCCTCATCGCCGAACACATCTAACCGCCACCCTTTAAGAGAGGCCACATCGCGCCGCCCCATTGCCAGAGCATCCAGTTCAGAGGTGGCCGCGATCAGTTTGGCCGCCACACCGATATTTTCGGCTTTCGCTTTTAACAAAACCCTCAGCAAATCCGCGAGCGCGGGATTGGTTTGTGCCTGCGTATCCTGCGCGGGCGCAGCCGGAAGGTCTTCTTTTGGTAAGGCTAAAGCCGCATTGATTGCCTTCAATATGCCCGATGCTATATCGCCTTTACGCGCCTCTCTCAGCAATAAGCGCGCACGGCCCAACTCTTCCATAGATGTGGGCTTGGTAGAGGCCAATTCGATCAGAGCATCATCCTTAAACACCCTGCTGCGGGGCACATTGCGCGTCTGCGCATAATCTTCACGGAAATCGGCAAGGGCTTGCACCACGGCAATCACCCGCGGTGAGCTGGTGCGGGTTTTCACCCGCCGCCAAGCTTCTGGGGGGCGCACATGATAAGTTTCTGGATTGGTCAGAATTTGCAATTCTTCCTCAACCCATGGGCCACGTCCGGTTTTTTCGATTTTTGCGCGCAAAAACTCGTAAACCTGCCGCAAATGGGTGACATCGGCCAACGCATAGCTTTTTTGGGCTTCGCTTAAGGGGCGGCGTGACCAATCCGTAAAACGAGAGCTCTTATCAATCGTGTTTTTGGTGATTTTGCGCACCAAGGTTTCATATCCGACCTGCTCGCCAAACCCACAGACCATCGCGGCAACTTGCGTGTCAAAAAGCGGTTTCGGCAAGACACCCGCATCCACGCAAAAAATCTCTAGATCCTGGCGCGCCGCGTGAAACACTTTGACCACCGTTTCATCTTCAAACAAAGCGTAAAGCGCATCAAGCTTGAGCCCCTGGGCCAAAGGATCCACCAAGACAGCGTGATCATCGCCTTTGCTCGGCAGCGCCATTTGGATCAAACAGAGCTTGGAATAATAGGTGCGCTCGCGCAAAAATTCGGTATCAATTGTGACGTAGTCAAAAGCTTTGGCCGCTTCGCAAAACGCTATCAACTCATCGGTTTTGGTAATTGTTTTCATCTGTTAATATTCTTATTTTCGGCTCTGCCCCGCGCAATCTAGACCAGTCTGGGCAGAATAGAAAGGCTGGTTAGCCAGTGATAAAAACAGGCCGCAAGTCATCGCTCGCAAACCGAGCCAACACGGCAGGATAAAGCTTATGCTCAAGCTGTAAAACGCGCTGCGCAAGGCTTTCCGGCGTATCAGCCGGTTGTATTGATAGTTTTGCCTGCCCTAAAATAGGGCCATCATCCAAATCAGCAGTCACTTGATGCACGCTGCATCCCGCCTCAGCATCTCCGGCCTTAATGGCACGCGCATGCGTATGAAGCCCCTTATATTTGGGCAGCAAAGAAGGATGGATGTTCAATATTTTTCCAGCCCATGCAGCCACGAAATCGGCGGAGAGGATGCGCATGAAGCCAGCCAAACAGATAATATCTGGTTGATATGGCGCTAAGAGATCACTTATTTTTGCTTCAAACGCGGCGCGATCTTGCCCGAAGGGTTTATGATCAACCGCGCCAGTCGCCACACCGCGCTGCGCGGCGCGGGCTAAACCTGCGGCATTGGGGTCGTTTGACACCACCAAAACGGGGGAAGCTGCCTGCATGCCCTGCATGCTGTCGATCAGTTGCAGCATGTTTGAGCCGCCGCCCGATATAAAAATTGCGACTTTCTTTTCACTCACAAAAGCGTGCCTTGATACTGCACACCGGGGTGATCAGTCACCCGGCCAAGTTCAATAACGTCTTCGTCCATTACCTTCAGCATAGCGGTGATTTGAACTTGCGCCTCTGGCGCCACAACCAAAACCATACCAATACCGCAATTGAACGTTTTTAACATTTCCGCTTGCGACAGGCCACCTTGCTCTGCCAGCCACTGGAACAGCTCAGGCAAGGCCAAGTTCCCGAGATTGATCGAAACCCCTTGCTGCGGGTTCAACACGCGGGGAATATTTTCTGAAAGACCACCGCCGGTGATATGCGCCAAACCATGCAACCCCCCCTGCGCCATAGCCGCAAGCACCTGCTTTACATAAAGCCGCGTTGGTTTCAGCAAAGCCTCCCCTAAAGTTCCAGATCCAAAAGGACTTGGCGCATCCCAAGCCAAGCCAGACAGTTTGACCAATTTGCGCACCAAAGAATACCCGTTCGAATGAACACCGCTGGACTTCAATCCAAGCAACATATCCCCTTCGGCGACATTGGCCGGCAAAGAGCAGCCACGTTCTAACGCGCCCACAGAAAACCCGGCCAGATCAAAATCATCCTCTTGATACATACCCGGCATTTCAGCGGTTTCACCGCCGATCAATGCACAGCCTGATTGTGCGCAGCCCTCTGCAATTCCTGACACCACCCGCGCCGCATCGGTGACATCCAGTTTTCCAGTTGCAAAGTAATCCAAGAAGAATAAAGGCTCAGCGCCTTGGCAGACCAAGTCATTCACGCACATCGCAACCAAATCAACACCAATCGTTTCAAGCTGCCCTGTCTCTATCGCAATGCGAAGCTTGGTGCC
>ERZ802822.1059-NODE-1059-length-18032-cov-7.534113_pt1 | contig 18032 bp, 11 predicted proteins | sample MGYA00345649_ERZ802822 | MGnify/ENA primary metagenome ERZ802822 (study PRJEB30503, sample SAMEA104212359) | marine metagenome | biome: Westerlies Biome; feature: [SRF] surface water layer (ENVO:00010504) within the epipelagic zone...; material: water...
AATTCATCCATTAGGTGAGAAGTTTGATTATAATTTTCATCAAGCTATGTTTGAAGTTCCTACAAACGACACTGAACCCGGTATTGTTGTTGAGGTTTCACAAAAAGGTTATTTATTGCACGATAGATTAGTTAGACCTGCAATGGTAGGTATTTCAAAAAAAATAGAAGATAAAGAAGTTAATGACAAGAAAAAGGATGAAAATTAATTTTAGATAAATAATTTTTTCATAATCTTGTAAATACAACAACTTAACCCATATTAAGTTTGTTGTTTATTATAATAATATTGCTAACGATAATTAAATGTAGGGAGTTTGTTAATGGCTAAAGTTATCGGTATTGATTTGGGTACTACCAACTCATGCGTATCAGTTATGGATGGGAAATCACCAAAAATCATTGAAAACAGTGAAGGTGCAAGAACTACACCCTCTATGGTTGGTATTACAGATGACGAAAGATTAGTTGGTCAACCAGCTAAAAGACAAGCTGTAACAAACCCAGAAAACACTCTTTTTGCAATTAAAAGATTAATTGGAAGAAGACATGACGATAAATATTCTAAGAAGTTTTCAGAATTAGTTCCTTACAAAATTGTTTCAGCTAAAAATGGTGATGCTTGGGTTCAAGCTAATGGTCAAGACTATGCACCCTCAGAAGTTTCTAGTTTTATATTAAGAAAACTTAAAGAAGACGCCGAAGCTTTTCTAGGAGAAACAGTTGAAAAGGCAGTTATTACTGTTCCAGCATATTTTAATGATGCTCAGAGGCAAGCTACTAAAGATGCAGGAAAAATAGCTGGTTTAGAAGTATTAAGAATTATTAATGAGCCAACCGCAGCTGCCTTAGCTTATGGCCTTGATAAAAAAGAAAGTGGTACAATTGCAGTTTATGACCTTGGTGGAGGTACATTTGATGTTTCGATTCTTGAAGTTGGAGACGGAGTCTTTGAAGTTAAATCTACTAATGGAGATACTTTTTTAGGTGGTGAAGACTTTGATCAACGCATTATAGACTACATTGCGGATCAATTCAAAAAAGACAACGGAATTGATTTAAGAACAGACAAATTAGCTCTTCAAAGAATGAAAGAAGCTGCAGAAAAAGCTAAAATTGAACTTTCAAGTGCAGCACAAACTGACGTTAATCTTCCATTTGTTACTGCAGATGCAAGTGGTCCAAAACACCTGAATGTTAAATTAACAAGATCTCAATATGAAGGTCTTGTTGATGATTTAATAACTAAAAGTATTGATCCTTGCAAAGCAGCTCTAAAAGACGCTGGTGTTAGTGCAAGTGATATAGACGAGGTTATTTTGGTAGGTGGTATGACCAGAATGCCAAAAATAGTTGAAGCTGTATCTACATTCTTCAAAACTGAACCTCACAGAGGTGTTAATCCAGATGAAGTTGTGGCCTCTGGAGCAGCTATTCAAGGTGGTGTTTTAATGGGAGACGTTAAAGACGTTCTTTTACTTGATGTAACACCCTTATCATTAGGTATTGAAACATTAGGTGGGGTTTTTACTAGATTGATTGACAGAAATACAACTATTCCCTCAAAAAAATCTCAAACATTTTCAACTGCTGAAGATAATCAATCTGCTGTTACAATACGTGTTTCTCAAGGTGAAAGGGAGATGGCTTCAGACAACAAGTCTTTAGGAGAGTTTAATCTTGAAGGTATTGCTTCAGCACCTAGAGGAGTTCCTCAGATAGAAGTAACATTTGATATTGATGCAAATGGTATTGTTAATGTTAGCGCTCAAGACAAAGCAACTGGCAAAGCACATAACATTACTATTCAAGCGTCTGGTGGTCTTGATGATAATGAAATTGAGAGAATGGTTAAAGAAGCAGAAGACAACGCAGAAGCTGATAAAGAGAAAAGAGAAGTTATTGATGTTCGAAATCAGGCTGAGTCTATGATACACGGTGCTGAAAAATCCTTGACTGATTTAGGTGATAAAGCTGATCCTAGTGCTAAAACTGAAGTAGAAAATGCAATTGGAGAAGTTAAAACTGCTCTTGAAGGTGAGGACACAACAAATATTAAAGAAAAAACATCTGCTCTATCAGCTGTTATGATGAAAATGGGTGAAGCTGCTTATAAGGCAAATGAAGAAAAAAACGCTGAAAATTCTGATACTCCTGACACTTCAAATGAAAATAAGGAGGATGTAGTAGATGCTGATTTTGAAGAAGTGAAGGATAACGAAGAAAAAAAAGACGCTTCCTAAAATATATATAGATATACTTAAGGTATTAAAATGGCACGTGATTATTACGATATATTAGGGTTATCTAAATCAGCATCAGAAAGTGAAATTAAGTCATCTTATCGTAAATTAGCTATGAAATATCACCCAGATAGAAATCCTGGTGATAAAAAAGCCGAAGATAAGTTTAAAGAAATCTCAGAATCTTATGAGATACTTAAGGACCCACAAAAAAAAGCTGCATATGATCAATATGGTCATGCTGCCTTTTCTCAAGGTAGTGGTGGCGGAGCTTCTGGAGGATTTTCAGGTTTTGGAAGTGGTGGATTTTCTGATATTTTTGAAGATATGTTTGGCATGGGTGGAGGTTCAGAAAGAAGATCTGCTTCTACAGGATCAGATTTAAGATATGATTTATCTGTGTCACTTGAACAAGCTTACTCTGGCGATCAGGTTGAAATATCTTTAACTGTACCAACAAAGTGTGAGTCATGTAATGGAACTGGAGCTAACAAAGGGTCTCAGCCAAAACAATGTAGTCAATGTGGTGGTTATGGAAAAGTTAGGGCGCAACAAGGTTTTTTTACGATAGAAAGAACATGTGCCTCTTGTTCTGGTGCTGGAGAAATTATAGGAGATCCTTGTAGAGTTTGTAAAGGTCAGGGACGAGTTAATAAAAATAAAAAACTTTCTGTAAATGTACCCGCAGGAGTTGATAATGGAACGCGCATCCGCCTTTCTGGTGAAGGTGAGGCTGGTGCAAGAGGCTCATCACCGGGTGATTTATATATTTTTATAGATATTAAAGATCACTCTATTTTTCAAAGAGATGGCAAAGATACTTTTATAGAAGTACCTGTCTCTTTTATTGACGCTGTATTAGGAAACTCAATCCAAGTTCCTTGTATAGACGGATCAAAAGCTAAAATGAATTTAAGCTCTGGCACACAAAGTGGTACTCGCTTGAGAATGAAAGGTAAAGGTATGCCTGGACTTCGGGGAGGGTCCAGAGGCGATCAATATGTCCAAATAAATGTGGAAACACCAGTTGGCATTTCAAGGAAACAAGAAGATTTATTTAAGCAGATTAAAGATTTAGGTATTGATAAAATTAGTCCCAAAACCAGTAGATTTAAAAAACTGATACAGTAGTTAGCATTTTTGGTATAAGATAATTAATTAAAACGTAAAAGAGCTAAGTATGAAAAAAATTTCTGTCACCATTCCAGGAGGAAATGGTCGTATGGGCAAAACCTTGCTTAGTCTGATTATAGAAAATGAAAAAAAATATAATTTAGCTAGCTCCACATGTTTGCCAGACGAAAATGAAGTTGGTTTTGATATAGGATTGTTAGTTGGGAAGAGCAAAATCTCTAAAGAATTAGAAACTGATTCCTCATCGTTATTTCAAAATTCAGATGTTTTAATTGATTTCACTGTCCCAGAAGCCACTATGTTTCACGCTAAAAAATGTTATGAAAATAATATGTCTATGGTAATAGGTACTACTGGTTTGAGTGAATCTCAAGAAGAAGAATTATCAATTTTATCAAAAAAAATTCCTATTGTTTACTCCGCCAACTTTTCTATTGGAGTGACTTTATTGTCTAGTTTAGTATCAAACTCAACAAAGATGTTAGGTTCAGAATGGGATATTGAAATTTTAGAGATGCATCATAAACATAAAATTGACGCTCCATCTGGTACGGCGTTGTTGCTTGGAAAATCAGCTGCAAAAGCAAGAGGTCAAGAATTGTCAGATGTAAAATCAGTTTCTAGAGATGGTATTGTTGGAAAAAGAAAAGATTCTGAAATAGGTTTTGCAGTTTTGAGGGGAGGGGATGTTGTCGGAGAGCATACTGTTCTATTTTCCCACCAAGGAGAAAGGATTGAATTGGTTCACAAAGCTACGGACAGGTCAATATTTGCTTCTGGAGCCTTAAGAGCATCCTATTGGGCTGCCTCAGCTGACCCTGGTTTCTATAGTTTATCAGATGTTTTAAAAAATGGTGGATAGAATTTATAATTACTTAATTAAGTTTTTTACTTATTTCTTTTAAACATTTTTGAGTTTCAATTTTTCCATAAAGTTTTGTTGATCGTGTCTGAATATAATTTACACGATAACCGTTAATTTCTTTAAGTAAGAAAATATCCAAAAAACAGCTTGAAAAGTAATATTGATAATTTTTTAATTTACCTTCTTCTTTTATAAAATCACTTTGGCCCATTTTCTTGGTTAATTTTTTTTCAGACCAATTTTTAAAAACATCAAGGTCAATTTTTTTAGTTTTAGGAATATTTATTTTTTTAATTAGGGCTATAGTTTTAACCTTTTGTTTCTGGTTGGGCACTTTTATGGGAGCCATTTCATCTTTATTTGAACTTTTCTTGTTTTCAATTTTCTTACTTTTACTTTGTGTATCTTTTTCTTCTATAGTAATTATTTCCTGTTTCTGATTTTCTTTAACCGTATCAAGAAAAATATTTTTATGTTCTAAGGTGTGGCATGAACTAAAAAAGAAAATTGTGACAAAATATAAAATAATTTTATTTAGATTTGATTTCATAAATGATATTCATAAATATTGTTTACTATTAAGTCTAATTAAAAATTATTTTTGAGGAAAAATGATAAATTCAAAATATCAAGTCTGTTTTATTGGTAATGCTATTGTAGATATCATTTCTAAAATTACGGATGAAAAATTAGATGAATTAAAAATCCCAAAGGGATCAATGCAACTTGTTGATGAAAAATCATCTAACAAAATTTTAAATTATATAAAAAATCAGACCATAATTTCTGGTGGAAGTGCTGCAAACACAGCTGTTGGTTTTAGTTCATTTGGAGGTAGTTGTTCCTTTATGGGACAAACAGGTGATGATGATTTTGGAATTTTATTTTCAAAAGATCTTAATAGTTCTGGTGTTTTTTATGAAAATAAAATTGCTCAGGTTTCAGGAAAGACATCAAAAAGTATTGTCTTAGTTACTCCTGATGCAGAAAGAAGTATGAATACATATCTAGGAGCAAGTACTCAATTCAACATAGATTGTATTAATGAAGACTTAATTATAAATAGTAAAATAATTTATATAGAAGGCTATTTATTTGATCAATCTGATGCCAAAAAAGCTATTTACCATTGTTGTAAATTAGCAAAAGCTAATAACTGTAGGATTGCTCTAAGCTTGTCAGACTCATTTTGTGTTGACAGACATCGAGAAGGACTTTGTGATTTAATTAATAAATATGTTGATATTATTTTTGCTAACGAAACGGAGATCCAAAGCTTGTATCAATCTAATTTACAAGAAAGTTTAAAAAAAATCAGAGAGGTTGTAGAAATTGGCGCAATTACTTTAGGATCTAAAGGCTCAATTGTTTTTCAAAATCAGGTCAAAAATTTAGTTCCTGCAATTATAGTTAATGATCCTGTTGATACCACGGGTGCGGGCGATATATTCGCATCTGGATTTTTGTTTGGCCTAATCAACAAATACTCAATAGAGGATTGTGGAAAGCTAGGAAGCAAAGTAGCTTCGGATATAATTAAATATATTGGTGCAAGACCCAAAATTTCATTTAAAACATTTCTTAATTAGAATATAATGAATTATATGCTGCAAAAGATGCAGAATTAACAATATCTGAAACAGAAGATCCCATTTGAACAATTTGAAATGGTTTTTCTCCTCCTATCATTAAAGGTCCTAAAATCGACCCTCCGCCTAGTTTTTGTAATAACTTAAAAGAAATATTTGCTGACAATAAACTTGGCATAATTAAAACATTAGCGGGGCCTGAAAGTCTACAAAATGGGTAATTCTCTCTAATGAGGTCATAATCTAATGCAACTTCAGGCGTCATTTCGCCATCAAACTCAAAATCAACATTTCTTGTATTCAATATATTTACAGCTTCTTTTAAGTCTTTAGAACTAGGTCTGGTTAAGCTTCCAAAATTAGAAAATGACAACAAGGCCACACGAGGTGTGTAACCTAAATTCCTTACAGTATTTGCTATACCTGTGGCAATATTAGCTAATTGTTCTGCATTTGGCGTGTCATGTATATTAACATCACCAATAAAAACGGTTCTTTCTTTTGAGACCATCATTGACATTGATAAAAAGCTTTCATCATTTTTTGGTGAAATCACTTTTGTTATATCATCAAAGCATCGTCCAAAAGGTCTAGTTACTCCAGTTACCATCGCATCCGCATCCCCTGAAGATACCATTGATGCAGCAAAAACATTTCTGTCTTGGTTTATTAATCTTTGACAATCCCTTCTTAAATGACCATGTCGATGAAGTCGTTTATAAAGACTATCTATATAACTTTTGTTATTTTTACTCAAACTAGCATTATGTATTATTAATTCATTTAGACCTTCCAGGTTAACTTCTTTCATGGTTTCTCTAACTCTATTTTCTCTTCCGATTAAAATTGGAATTCCAAAACCTGAGTTATAAAATGATAAAGCAGCACGTATTGTTTTTTCTTCTTCGCCTTCTGCAAAAACAACTTTTTGTTTTTTACTTTTTATTCTTGATTTTATTGGCTCTAAAATAGAGGCTATAGGGTTAGTTCTACCTTCTAATTCTCTTCTATATGCATCCAAATTTTTAATAGGATTCTTAGCAACGCCACTGTCCATTGCAGCTTTTGCAACAGCAGATGAAACAGATGAAATAAGTCTTGGATCAAAAGGTGCAGGTATTATGTAATCATTACCGTAATGTAATTGAACTCCGTGATAAGCAGCATTAACCTCATCAGGTACATCCTGTCTAGCTAATTCAGCTATTGCATTTGCTGCTGCAATTTTCATTTCTTCATTAATAGTGGTTGCTCTAACATCTAGGGCTCCTCTAAAAATATAAGGAAATCCTAGGACATTATTTACTTGATTGGGATAGTCAGATCTTCCAGTAGCAATAATAGCATCTGATCTTACACTCTTCACTTCTTCTGGCATAATTTCCGGTGTAGGATTTGCCATAGCAAATATTATAGGCTTGCTGGCCATGCTTTCCACCATTTTTTTGGTAACTGATCCTGGAACCGATAACCCTAAGAAAACGTCTGAGTTTTTGAATGCATCTTCTAAAGTTCTAGCTTTTGTGTCTACAGTATGTCCAGATTTCCACTGGTTCATATTAGTTTGTCTCCCTTTGTATATAACTCCATCACGATCAACTAAAATTATATTTTTGTTTTGTGCTCCCATGCCCTTTAAAAGTTCAACACAAGCTATTGAAGCTGCACCTGCTCCATTACACACAAACTTCGTATCTTTTATTTTTCTATTAGTTAAATGCAGTGCATTTATTATTCCAGCAGCAGTAACAATTGCTGTTCCATGTTGGTCATCATGAAAAACTGGAATTTTCATTATTTCTCTTAATCTTTGCTCAATAATAAAACAATCAGGTGCCTTTATATCTTCTAGATTAATTCCACCAAAACTTGGCTCAAGTAAGGAGACAGTATCAATAAATTTTTCTGTATCTTCCGTGTCTATTTCTAAATCAATACCATCTACATCAGCAAACTTTTTAAATAATACAGCCTTTCCCTCCATTACAGGTTTTGATGCAGAAGCACCAATATTACCAAGACCTAGTACGGCTGTTCCATTTGAAATAACAGCAACTATATTCCCTTTTGAAGTGAAGTCATAAACTGTTTCTGGGTTCTTTTCTATCTCAAGACAAGGTGTTGCCACACCTGGCGAATATGCTAATGATAAATCATGCGAACTAATTAAAGGGGTTGTCGGTGTTATTTCTAACTTACCAGGCCGACCTTTTTTGTGATATTCTAAAGCTTCTTTTTCTAAATTTGATTTTACAGTATCATCTTTTTTGTTAGTAGACATTTTTTCCTCAAAAACTTAAAATGTTTTGTCATGGACTATAACTCACTTTTTTAAAAAGGTCTTAATAAATTATAATTTATCGATAATAATAAAATTATAAATAAAGTTAATTTAGTTTCTTTTAAAAGGAAATTTTTTATTGTGAACAATGTAAATACTCCAATGATGGAGCAATATTTAAAGATAAAAAATCAACATAAAGATGCTTTACTTTTTTACAGGATGGGTGATTTTTATGAGTTGTTTTTTGAAGATGCGATTGTGGCTTCACAAGCATTAGATATTACTTTGACCAAAAGAGGTAAATCAAATGGTAAAGATATTCCCATGTGTGGTGTTCCATTTCATTCAGCAGACAATTATTTACCTAAATTAATCAAAAAAGGTTTCAATGTTGCTGTATGCGAACAGACTGAAACATCAGAAGAAGCGAAAATAAAATCAAAAAAAGGCCCACTTAAAAGGGAAGTGGTAAGAATAATTTCACCTGGTACTTTGACAGAGGATAATCTACTTGAGAGAAAAACTAATAATTTTCTAGGTGCTATATCTGATAATAAAGAATTTGTCTCTATCGCATGGGTAGACGTTTCCACAGGATGTTTTAAATCTAGAAATATAGAAGAAGACAACAAATCTAATAGAAAACAGTTATTAGCTAATTTCCTGTTAAGAATGAATTTTTCGGAACTGCTAATTTCTGAAGATTTTGATTTAGACATAATTGTAGAAGAATGGCATTCAATTACAAAAAAACAACCATCAAGCCTTTTTCATTATCCATCTTGCTTAGATCAAATACTTTCTTACTATTCCATAGTTTCATTAGGGGGTGTTGGTTCTTTTAGTGAAGGAGAAATCAAGGCAGCTGGAGTATTGCTTTCATATTTGAAATTAACACAATGTGGAAAAATTCCAATTCTTTCAATGATTCAAACTGAAACGCAGAATAATTTTTTAGAGATTGATTACTTTACTCAGAAATCACTTGAAATTTTTAAAAATCTCTCAGGAGGTGTTGAAGGAAGCTTAATTTCTTGTTTAGATGAGACAAAAACAGCTAGTGGAGCGCGATTATTAAAACAGAGAGTGATTGAGCCTTTTTACAGAATTGAACAAATTCAAGATAGATATAACTTAACAAACTGGATATTAGAAAATAATATAGATATTTCGCAATATCAAATAGATTTTGAGAGTATACCTGATCTTGAGAGATCACTTTCCAGAATATCCTTATCTAGAGGCGGACCTAGAGATTTATTGTTAATGTCTAAAGGTCTTTTGATCATAGAAGGAATCTGTGAAAACTTAATTTCAAACAATCAAGCTAAATCTATTTCTTCATTATTGAACGCTATAATTGATAATCTGGATATTGATTACAGTTTATTTTCAAAAATAAAAAATGCTTTCAAAACTGACGTACCACTTATTGTCAAAGAAGGTAATTTCATAAAAGAAGGTTTCCATAAGGAGTTAGATAGTCTTAGAAATTTTAGAAATAATGAATTAGAATTTATAGCCAAGCTTCAAAAAAAGTACTCAGAATTAACGGAAGTTAATTCCTTAAAAATTAAACATAACAGAATGCTAGGATACCACATCGAAGTTAGAGCATTACATGATCAATCTTTGAGGAATATTGATTTATTTATACATAGACAAACAACAGCTCAGACATCAAGGTTTACTACAGTTGAGCTTAATGATGTGGAGAATCAGATATTAAACTCATTTGATAAAGCAGTTAAAATTGAGCTGGATATTTTTAATGACTTTGTAAATCAAATATTGCAAAAAGGTGAAGAAATTTTAAAAATTGTATTTTCAATTTCTGAATTAGATATTTCTATTATGGTTGCTAGCCAATCAATAAGTAGAAACTATACATGCCCAAATATTTGTGAAGAAAAAAGATTAGAAATTATTGGAGGTAGACATCCTGTTGTAGAAGAACAGATGAAACTATCGGAAAAATCTTTTATTTTTAATGATTGTACTTTGAACAAAAAAGATCTTATATGGTTGATAACAGGACCTAATATGGCTGGGAAATCTACTTATCTTAGACAAAATGCACTTATAGTTATTATGGCACAAGCTGGTTTATTTGTACCTGCAAAAAAAGCAAATATAGGTGTGTTCGACAAAATTTTTTCTAGAGTAGGAGCGTCAGATGATCTGGCAAAAGGGCAATCCACCTTTATGATTGAAATGATAGAAACATCACTCATTTTAAATACTGCAACAGACAAATCATTAGTAATACTTGATGAAATTGGACGTGGAACTTCTACTTTTGACGGGCTGGCGATCGCTTGGTCGGTATTAGATTATTTACATCAAAAAATAAAACCTAGAACTCTATTTGCGACTCATTATCATGAATTAACCAGTCTAAAGGAAAATCTTGAAAACTTATCTTGCCATAAAATGTCTATAAAAGAATGGGATGATTCAATTATTTTCATGCATAAAATTGTGGATGGCGAAGCTGATAAATCATATGGAATTCATGTTGCAAAATTAGCAGGTCTTCCGTTGCCTGTTACTAAAAAAGCCACAAAATTGTTGTCTAATTTTCAAAATAAAAATAATGAAATACATTATATGAATATCGATGAAATGGATATTTCTGAATCAAAAGAGGATGAATTTTTTTTTGAAGAATTTGATAAAGTTAATGTTGATGAGATAAGTCCGCGTCAGGCACTAGATATATTCTATAAACTTAAGTTATTAAGAAATGTAAAATGAATAAAATCAATTTCAAAAGTAAATTCTTGTTATTTTATAAAAATGATGCTCATAAATTAAATTATAGTGAGACTTTGCCAAAAGAAACAATTAATAAAAATTCAACATGGTTTCAAACTATGGAACCAATAACATATGCAAAAAATCAAACAAAAAAATTGTACGAAATTGATCATGTCAATATTAACGAAGTTGACTCAAAGATTTTCAAAGATTTGCTATTTAAAAATTTAAAAATTCAGATAGACGATCATAAAGAACTTATTAAAAATAAATTTATAAAATCATCTGATGGCTCTCTTAATGTTGGTTTAAATGTAATTTTAATTGATAGCTTGCTTAGAGTCGTACTTAAAAATTCTTATTTTCATATTTTCGGTAATATAGATTTTGAATTTTCATTAATAGCGGTAGGAGGTTATGGAAGGGGTGAATTAGCCCCCCATTCTGATTTGGATATATTATTTCTTTTGCCTAACAAATTAACTAAAAATGATACAAAAAAAGTTGAAAATGTAATACAATTAACTTTATATATATTATGGGATTTAGGATATACAGTTGGTCACTCAACTAGAACTATTAACGATTGTATTGAAAAAAGTAAGTCAGACTTAACTATTTCAACTAGCCTTTTAGAGAAACGTTTTGTTAGTGGCAATAACGAAATCTATAACTTATTAAATAATGAATTTAAGTCATTTATTGATAACTCTAAAACACTAGATTTTGTAGCAGCTAAATTAGAGGAATCTGATATTAGGCATAAAAGATTTGGAGGGTCGAGGTATGTTGTTGAACCTAATGTTAAGGATGGTAAGGGTGGGCTAAGAGATCTTCACACACTTATTTGGATATCTAAATTTGCCTACAAAGTTGATACCATATCAAAATTAATTGATATAGGAGCTTTATCAAAACAAGAAGCTGTTTTATTTGCTGAAGCCCAGAGATTTTTATTATCTGTAAGATGCCATCTTCATTACAGAGCAAAAAGAGAAGATGATAGACTTGCGATGGACGCTCAGCTTGAAATAGCAAAGAGCATGAATTTTAAGAATACAGTTACTCATAAAGATGTAGAAAGGTTTATGAAAAGATATTTTCTTGCAGCTAAAACAGTTGGTAATTTAACAAGAATATTTTGTGCTGCTATTGAGACGGAATTTAATAAACCTTTGAGGTTGAATTTCTTAAGCTTTAAAAAAAAGGAAAACGTCGATCCCTTTATAATTGAAGTAGGACGTATTTACTCTAATGAGAGAGCGTTACTTAATGAAAATCCAATAAATTTAATAAAACTTTTTTTTATTTCTCATAATACAAATATTGATATTCATCCAAAAACCTTGAGACAAATAACAAGTCTTACAAAATCAATCAATTTTGAAGTTCGCCACGATCATTATGCCAACAAAATGTTTTTAGATATTTTGACAAGTGATAAAGACCCTACAAGAACGTTAAGGGTTATGAATGAAGCAAATATTTTAGGTAAATTTATACCGGAATTTCAAAAAATTGTAGGTTTGATGCAATTTGATATGTATCACTCTTACACTGTTGATGAGCATACTATTTTTACTATTTCCAATCTTCATTCATTAAAAAGTGGAAAGTTTAAAAATTTTGCACCTCTTGCGAGTAAAGTTATCGCAGAGATCACTTCATTTAGATGCTTATTTGTAGCAATGCTTTTGCATGATATTGCTAAAGGGAAAAAGGGAGATCATTCTGTAAATGGTGCATTAGTAGCATCGGTTATTTGTCCAAGATTAGGACTTAATAAGGAAGAAACTGAAACTGTCGAATGGTTGGTTCTACATCATTTATTGATGAGTAAAACGGCATTTAGATATGAATTAGGTGATCCTAAAATAATAAATGATTTTACAAAAAAGGTTAAGTCTGAGGAAAGATTGAAATTATTACTGGTTTTAACTGTAGCTGACATAAAAGGCGTTGGTCCTGATATATGGAATGATTGGAAAGGATCTTTAATTTCTGAATTATATTTGAAATCATTAGATGTTTTAAAAGAAACAGATATAGATAAGAATATAATTGAAAGTAATAAAAATTCTAAAGAATTACTTAAAATTCATTTATCCCAAAATAATATAAAAATCTCAGAGATAAAAAAATATTGTAATAATTATTACAACAATTATTGGGAAATATTTAATTTTGATACAATAGTCAGTCATTTTGAAATTTTTACAAAAATGAAAAATGATTTAAACAAATTTAAAATTCATTTGTTTAATGAAAGTAAATTACAAGCTACAGAATTACTAGTAATTGCTCCAGATCATCACGGTCTATTCTCCTTGATTTCAGGGTTAGTCGCTGCATCAGGCTATGATGTTGTAAGTGCAAAAATAATAACAAGATCAGACGGTTACGCCCTAGACACATTTTTCATACAAAATAAAGAAAGACAACCAATTTCTGAAGATTATCTTAGAAAAAAATTAATTAGAACAATTACTCAAGGTTTAGAGGGTGATTTCAACATTGAAAAAGAATTAAGTAAAAAATGGGAAGAAATTCCATCTCGTTTTAGAGCTGTAAAAGCACCAACAAGAGTTATTGTCGATAATGAAACGAGTGATGCATATACTATTTTAGATATAAAATGTAAAAATGCGCCTGGAGTTCTCTATAAAATTACAAAGGTAATAACAAGTTTAGGTCTTCAAATAAATACTGCAAATGTCTCAACTTATGGTGATAGGGTTGTTGATATTTTTTATTTAAAAAATGCTTTTGGCTCAAAACTAGATGATGATATAACGATTAAAAAAGTCAAATCTTCTGTTTTAGAAGAATTAAAAGAAATAGATTTTGTAAATAAAGTTATAAAATCGTGAGATATAAATGAAAGATAAAACATCCTTTTTTATCAGAGGTTTTACCCAATCTGCAATTCTTACATTCTTTAGTCGTATATCAGGATTTATAAGGGATATATTTATTGCTGCATTTTTAGGTGCTGGTATTTTTTCAGATATTTTTTTAATTGCTTTCAAGTTACCAAACCTATTTAGAAGGATTACGGCAGAGGGAGCTTTAACTTCGGCTTGTTTACCGATTTATACAAAGTTAATTGAACAGAAAGGGAAGTCATTTGCTGATAAATTCTTAAAGGTATTTATTTTTTGGACGGCTTTTTTCTTATTTTTATTAACAATCATTCTTCAAATTATAATGCCATTTTGTATATACTTTTTAGCCCCAGGTTTTTTAGACAATAGTTTAGTTTTAGATCAAATAACCACATTAACAAGAATAACAATAATATTTATGCCTTTAATATCTATTGTAGCTCTGTTAGGTGTTGCAACAAATGTTTCAGGCAAGTTTTGGATCCTCTCTTTTAGTCCTATTATTTTAAACCTTTGTCTAATAATAAGCTGTTTCTTTATAAGTGATAATTGGACTGTTAAATCCCTACCCCTTGCTTTAGCAACGGTTTTTGGAGGTATCCTTCAGTTGATATTTACTCTAATAATGATAAAAAAATTTGGAATTTTAAAATTAAGTTTTAAAAGTAAAAATATTAAAGAATATAGCCAAATTAAATTATATTTAAAACGAACATGGAAAAAATTTTTACCTGCCGCATTTGGTGGAGGCATATTACAAGTAAACCTACTTGTAGATACAGTTCTAGCAAGTTTGCTAGGTTTTGGTTCTGTTTCATATCTTTATTTTGCAGATAGAATTGCCCAATTACCATTGGGTATAATTGGGATTGCTCTAAGCACTGCTTTACTAACTTCTTTATCTAAATCAAGTGCAATCAAAGATACAAAACAATTTTCCAAAGAATTAATAATATCACTAAAAATAGGTTTATTTTTTTCAATACCGGCCTCATTTGTTTTTATCAACTTTTCAGAATTATTTATTAAAGTTTTATTTGAAAGAGGGGAATTTAGTTCCTTAGAAACAAACCAGACTGCTCAGGCATTAATAGCCTATGCATTTGGTATTCCTGCTTTTATAATCATAAAATCCTGTCAACCAGCCTTCTTAGCAGATGGCAATACCAAAACTCCAATGTACATTGGCTTTATATTATTATTACTTAATATTTTTCTTTCATATACATTAATGCATTATTTAAAACATTCAGGTATTGCATTAGCAACTTCTCTTGTATCTTGGATTGGGTCCATTATGTATATTGTATTATTGATAAAAAAGGGAAAAATCTCAAAATTTAAATTTACCTTTAAATATGATCAATTTAATTTATTCGTTGTGCTAATATATGCCTTAAAGATTATTTTTACATCTTGTTTGATGGTATTGATTATGAAATCTATTTTTTATATTTTAAATCTTATTAAGATTAATGAAATATCTATTTTATTATTTATAGTATTATTTGGTATGTTAACGTATTTTTCGACAACTTATTTTTTGAAATATATTCCTCAAGAATTATTAAATATTAATGTTTTTAAATTTAGGAAAGTAAATTAAAATAAATGACAAATTTACAGTTAGATGGAGAAAAAAAAAGAATTTTTTCAGGTGTGCAACCTACTGGTAATTTACACTTAGGTAATTATTTGGGAGCAATTAAAAATTGGGTTAAGCTTCAAGATGATATCTCCTCAATTTTTTCAATCGTAGATTTACATGCAATTACAGTCCCTCAAGAACCTTTAAAACTTAAATCTTCTACTCATGAGGTTGCTGCTGCAATAATAGCTTCAGGAATAGATATAGATAAGTCTATTCTTTTTAATCAATCTTTGGTTAAAGAACATTCTGAATTAGCTTGGATATTGAATTGTGTGTGTAGAATTGGGTGGTTGAATCGTATGACACAATTTAAAGAGAAAGCTGGTAAAAATAAGGAGAATGCTACAGTTGGTTTATATGGATATCCAGTTTTGATGGCTGCAGATATTCTGTTATATAAATCAACTCATGTACCTGTTGGAGATGACCAAAAACAACATATTGAATTAGCTAGAGATATTGCATCTTCTTTTAACAATATGTTTACTTCTGATAATGAAGAAGATTTTTTTACTTTACCTGAGCCACAAATAATAGGTGAGGCCAAACGTGTAATGAGTTTAAGGGATGGAACAAAAAAAATGAGTAAATCAGACGCTTCTGATGCTTCACGAATTAACTTAACTGATACTAAAGAAGAAATATCAAATAAAATTAAAAAAGCTAAAACGGATCCTCATCCTCTACCCTCTACTTTACAAGAGCTAAAAGATAGACCCGAGGCACATAACTTATTAAGTATATATTCATCATTATCAGATCAGACTTTAGAAAAAGTATTAAAAGAGTTTTCTGGCAAAGGTTTTTCTTATTTCAAGCCTAAATTGATAGATTTGGCAGTTGAAACTTTAAATCCAATTTCATTAGAGATGAGAAATCTCTTAAAAGATACAAATCAAATTGATAAAATTTTAAAAAATGGAGCACAGAAAGCTAGAGAAATAGCAGAACCAGTTTTAAAGGATATTAAAAATTTAGTTGGATTTGTTAATTAATAAGTAAATTTGTAGAAATTTTTATAAAAAGTGTTATAATTATAAAAGGGAGATTATAAATGTTTATTCAAACTGAAGACACACCAAATCCAGATACATTAAAATTTATGCCAGGTGACACAGTTTTAAAAACTGGTTCTGTGGATTTCTCTAATGCAGAATCGTCAGTGAGTTCACCTTTGGCAACGCGACTTTTTGAAATTGAAGGTGTAAGCAGAGTTTTTTTATCTTCAGATTTTATTTCTGTTACAAAAGAATCTGCACTAGAATGGAACACTTTAAAACCGTCAATACTTACAGGAATAATGGAACATTATTCAAGTGGTCTTCCTGCTTTGAATACAGAAGCAGACATTACTGAAGACAATAGTGCTGAAGATACAGAGACCATAAAACAAATTAAAGATTTATTAGAGACCCGTGTGAGACCAGCGGTAGCAATGGATGGTGGAGATATCTCATTTTGTTCATTTGAAGCAGGTGTTGTAACTTTACAGATGAAAGGAGCATGCGCTGGTTGCCCGTCAAGCACAGCTACCTTAAAAATGGGTATTGAAAATATGCTTAGACATTATATTCCTGAAGTTACAGAAGTTAAGGCTGCAGAATTATAAAAAAACATAAAACTTTATGTTAAAAAATTATAAATTAGAAACTAATAATAGTGAAAGAAAAATCCATGATATTTTCTTTATAACAACTTTTATACTATTATTATTGATTGGTTTAATAGGCCCAAGAATTTTCAAAATAGATTCCCCCACTTTTAATTTTTCATTAGTTAATAAAAATTTTGGTAAGGCTTCAATTGCTGTTAATAAATTAGAAAAATTCAAAACAAATAAAAATTATTTGTCCTCTGACCAAATTAATAATAAGAATATTGTGCTAGAATGGACAAATAAGTCTTTGTACAATGTAGAAAATGATTTACCTATAGCAAGGATGTATTTTCCTCATATCCCAAAAAATATTAATGAATTCCAAACACAAACAAAAAAGAATGTTTTTTTGAGTATTCTGTTACCTATTGCTTTGAGAGGAAATGAATTAGTTTTAGAAGAGAGAAATGTAATGAGAGCTGCTTTTTCATCAAAAAATATTTATAAAATTGAATATCTAGCTAAAAAATATAAGGTCAAAGATTTTAAAAATATTAATTTTAGCAATATAACAATGTCCAATCTAAGTAAAATTAATAAAGAATTATCAATAAAAATTAATAAAATACCCATATCACTGATATTAGCACAATCTATAATCGAAAGTGGGTGGGGATCTTCAAGATTTGCCCAAGAAGGAAATGCGCTATTTGGAGAGTGGACTTGGAAAACAAACGTTGGGATTAAACCAAAGGGGAATTTAGATGCAAATTTTGCAGTTAAAAATTTTAAAAATTTATTAGAATCTCTAAACTCATATATTCTAAACTTAAATAGTCATCCTGCATATTTTGACATGAGAAAGTTTAGGGCTTTAAAATATAAAACAGGTAATAAAATTACGGGTTATGAGACAGCTAATTTTCTTAACAAATATGCTGAAATCGGATTTGAATACGTTACTAAAATTGAGGATATGATAAAAAGCAACAGATTATATAAATTCCAAAAAGCCAAATTAGAAC
>ERZ802822.1060-NODE-1060-length-18024-cov-22.775394_pt1 | contig 18024 bp, 21 predicted proteins | sample MGYA00345649_ERZ802822 | MGnify/ENA primary metagenome ERZ802822 (study PRJEB30503, sample SAMEA104212359) | marine metagenome | biome: Westerlies Biome; feature: [SRF] surface water layer (ENVO:00010504) within the epipelagic zone...; material: water...
TTCCAGAGTTTACTTGCGTTGTTTTATCTAATTCAAGCGAATTATTTGTCCCGTACAATGAGTTTAAATTATTGAATATATAAAATAATGAAAAATCTTATATTAGTCTTATTATTAATATTTTTCTCAAGTTCTTCTTTTGCTTATGCAGAAATTAAACCAAAAAAAACACCTCTAAAAAAATTATCCAAACAACTAGGCAATGGAGAATTAATTAAGATTAAATCATATCAAACTTCTGACTATAAAGGCATTATGGAGGGCTGGTATAAAGAGAGTCCAATAGTAGTTGATGCTCTTATTACTTATCCAGAGGGAGAAGGTCCATTTCCTTTATTATTAATTGTTCATAGTAGTGCTGGAGCAGGAGAATTTACTAAAGATTGGTTAGAGTTTATGAGAGACCAACAAAAGCCTTTGTTAGACATGGGGATAGCCACAATGTATTTAGATAATTTTTCTGCTAGAGGTGTAAAGCATACATATATAGATCAATCAAAAGCTTCTTTATGGTCTACTTATATAGATACATTTATGGCGTTAGAATATCTCAGCAAGGATCCAAAAATAAATATTAAAAAAGTTGGTGTCTCTGGCTATTCACGAGGAGGAAACCTTTCAATTATGGCTGCTGAAAAAAGATTGAGAGATGCCTTAGTTAGCAAAGATCTCTATTTTGCTGCGTCTCAGCCTAGATCTGCTGAATGTGGAATGACTGGAATGTTTAGAAATCCATCCCCAATCATAGAAACTAAAATTTGGTATGTTCATGGTTTAGCAGAAGATTATACTTTACCAGGTCCATGCGTAGAATTAATGGAAAAGATGCAAGCTAAAGGAGCTGATGTTAAAATTGATTTAAGAGAAGGATGGTATCATTTATTTACCGGTAATTACGAAATAGAGTTTTCAAAAAGAACAATGTATATGTGGAAGTGTCCAAAATTGTATACCGAAGATGATGGTAATCCTAATAAAGAATTTGTTGATATGATGATAAAAAATGGAGTTGTAAAAAGCTTGGATGAATTTAATGATATATCGCGTAAAAATCCAAAAAAAGCTTTTAAAACAATTTTTAAAGGTCTTAAAAAAGAAAAATGTTTAGGTAAAGGTGTTACAGAAGGTGGTAACCATGGTAAAACTTTTATGCCAGAATATTTAGCTTTCTGGAAAGAAAATTTATTAAATTAATTTAATTAGGAGACGTATTATTAATCTTTTATTGAGTATGTCTTTAAATTCATTTAAAATATAAATTATGCTTACATATATAATTCCATTTATTATATTAATTCTAGTAGTGGTATTTATTCACGAATATGGCCACTACTATTTTGCAAGAAAATACGGTGTGGGGGTTACTGATTTTTCAATTGGTTTTGGTAAAGAAATTTTTGGTTGGAATGATAAATATGGTACACGATGGAAAGTATGCTGGATACCACTTGGAGGTTATGTGAAGTTTTTTGGTGATCGTAATGTTTTTTCACAAGCAGATCATGAAAAAATATTAAAACAATATAATAAAGAAGACCAAGAAAAGTTGTTTGTTATAAAGCCTTTATATCAACGAGCTTTAATAGTATTTGGTGGGCCATTAGCTAATTTTATATTGGCAATTGTTATCTTTTTCTCAATTTATACCTTTGTTGGTAAAGATTTTACTCCAGCAATGATAACTGAAGTTCAAAAAGATAGCCCAGCTATGGTTGGTGGACTTCAAAATAATGATGTTATTTTAGAAATTGATGGCAGTAAAGTTGAGAGCATTATGGATGTTGCAAAATTTATCACAACATCAACAGGGGATGTAATCGATTTTAAAGTAGAACGATTGGATCAAGAATATTTGATAAAAGTTAAACCTAATATTGTCTTTAGTGAAGATAATCTAGGTAATATGATTAATAAGAGAATGGTTGGCATTCAACTTGGAGCTGTTAATAATGAAATTAATCATGTTAAATTAGGACCTGCTCAAGCAATAATTCATTCATTTAAGGAAGTGTATTTTGTAAGTGCTTCTTCTCTAAAATATATAGGAAGCATGATTAAAGGGAGTGGGGATACTTCTCAATTAGGAGGTCCAATTAGGATAGCTAAAATAACTGGTCAAGTTGCTGAAATTGGTATCTTACCTTTTATCTCTATTATGGCTTATATTTCAATTAGCCTTGGTTTAATTAATCTATTTCCAATACCAATGTTAGATGGTGGGCACTTAATGTTTTATGCATTTGAAAAGGTTTTAGGTCGTCCTTTATCTCAAAAAACCCAAGAAGGGTTTTTTCGAATCGGTATGTTTTTGTTGGTATCATTAATGTTTTTTACAACCTTTAATGACCTAAAAGACCTAGGTTTATTCAATTAATTTATTATTCTAAAACGTTAAAAATATAAGTAAAATCAATACTTATTTACAGTTTAACTACATATGGTATGAATAAAAAAAGTAGACACTAAGAAAAAGCTTGATTTATCAACGTTTATGGCAAGTATGATAAATAACCAATAAAACCGGAGCTAAAATGAACAAAAAACAACTAATTGCATCGCTTTCTGGCTCATTAAGTTTGAGCAAAGCTGATGCTGAAAGAACATTTGATACAATTACCAACACTATTTTGGATGCACTAAAAGGTGATGATAATGTAAAAATAGCAGGATTTGGCACTTATAAAGTAGCTAAGAGAAAAGCTAGAGTTGGAAGAAACCCAAGAACTGGTGAACAGATCCAAATCGCTGCATCTCAAAAGGTAAAATTTTTACCTGCCAAAGCTTTAAAAGAAGTATTTAATAAATAATTGTTTTTTTAACAGCCCTAACGTTTTCAAAACACATTTAGGGCTGTTACTATATGCAAATACTGCATATCAAATTTTCCTAATCAGCGTTAGTTTTTAAAATTAATAAAATTATAAGTCATACCCTTAACAGGAGGTCTTATGACTAAATTAATAAAGAGAATAACTGCACCAGTACTTAGTTTGATAATTTTATTGAACATGAGTAGTGCAGGGATGGCAGAGACTACAGTTTCTGCTGAAGTGGGGTTTATTTTTAATACTCTATTGTTTTTAATTTGTGGTTTCCTTGTCATGTTTATGGCAGCAGGTTTTGCAATGCTAGAATCTGGTATGGTAACTTCAAAAAGTGTATCGGTAATTTGTGCAAAGAATATTGGTCTTTATGCAATTGCTGGTATTATGTTTTGGCTAGTTGGTTACAACTTAGCTTATGGTATTCCAGAGGGCGGATACATTGGAACATTTACACCATGGTCAGATGCAAGTGCAGTTGATACTGGTTATGCAGATGGTTCTGACTGGTTCTTCCAAATGGTATTCTGTGCTACAACAGTTTCGATTTGTTCTGGAGCTATGGCTGAAAGAATCAAACTATGGCCGTTCTTCTTATTTGCAGCTATTTTAGCTGGAGTAATTTATCCAATCGTAATGGGTTGGCAGTGGGGTGGAGGCTGGTTAGCTGAAATCGGTTTCTCTGACTTTGCTGGTTCAACTTTAGTACACTCAACAGGTGGTGCCGCTGCATTAGCGGGTATTATGTTGTTAGGTGCTAGATCTGGAAGATTTGATAGCAAAGGTAATCCAAAAGCATTACAACCTTTTGCTGCATCTTCAATTCCATTAGTAACGATAGGTGTATTTATCTTATGGTTAGGTTGGTTTGGATTTAACGGTGGATCTCAATTAGCATTAGGAACTTTTGATGATGCTGTTGCAATCTCAACAATATTTATCAATACAAATCTTGCAGCTTGTGGCGGTGTATTAGCAGCAGGTGCAATTACAAGATTAATGTATGGTAAAACAGATGTAATTCAAATGTTAAACGGAGCAATTGGTGGTCTTGTGGCTATCACTGCAGAACCTTTAGCACCAGCACCATTTGCAGCTATCTTAATAGGTGCGATCGGTGGTTTGATTGTTGTGTTTGGTACTAAATTATTATTTAGTTTCAAACTTGATGATGTAGTAGGTGCAATCCCAGCTCACTTATTTGCTGGAATTTGGGGAACACTTGCAGTGCCATTAACTAATACTGATGCAACATTTAGTGCTCAGTTAATTGGTGTGCTTGCAGTTAACATCTTTGTATTTGGTGTGTCTTATATTGTGTGGTCAGTAATGAAAGGTATGTTTGGAATCAGATTGAGTAAAGAAGCTGAAACCAAAGGTACAGATGTTACTGAAACTGGTGTAATCGCATACGCAATACGTGACTAATTGCATAATAATTGCAATTAAGAGGCTCTTCGATCTCCATATCGTTATCTCATTGGAGAGCCTCTTAAAAACAGAATAACTATCTCTCTCTCTTATAGTTAGTAAAGGGCCCCTTTTTAGGGGCCTTTTTTTTGTACACATGCTTTATCATCATAACTCCTTTGATTAATCAGCAATTCTTAAAATCTTAATCATCAATAAAAGGTCTCTCTTAACAAGGAGAGATAATGATAGATTTATTTAAAAAATTAACTTTAGGTATTGTAATTCTATTTAGTATTACAAACTTTGCTTCAGCAGAAACTACTATCTCAGCTGAAGGACAATATATATTTAATACACTTGGATTTTATTTGGGCGGAGTGCTAGTTGCTTTTATGGCTGCTGGATTTTGTATGCTTGAGTGTGGTTTGGTTACTACAAAAAGTGTATCAACAATTGCTGCAAAAAATATTGGAAAATTTGCTATAGCTTCAATTGTATTTTTTTTATGCGGTTACAATCTTGCTTATGGAATACCAGAAGGTGGATACATAGGATCATTTTCAATTTGGAGCGATTCTTCTGAAATAGGAACTGGATATTCTGATTATTCAGATTGGTTTTATCAAGCAATGTTTGTATGTGCCACTGTATCGATAGTTTCTGGTGCTGTTGCAGAAAGAATTAAAATTTGGCCGTTCTTTATTTTCTCAGCGATCATGGCTGCATTTATTTATCCAATTTCAATGGGTTGGCAGTGGGGCGGAGGCTGGTTAGCAACAGCAGGCTTTTCTGATTTTGCTGGTTCAACTTTGGTTCATGCTTGTGGGGGTGCTGCTGCTTTAGCTGGTGTTATTGTTTTAGGGGCTAGAGCTGGAAGATTTGGAAAAAAAGGTGAAACTAAATCTTTAGTTCCTTTTGCTGCTTCTAGTATTCCGCTTGTTACACTTGGAACTTTTTTATTATGGTTTGGTTGGTTTGGTTTTAATGGTTTTAGTCAATTAGCAGTTGGTACTTTTGATGACGTTACAGCAATAAGTAAAATTGCAGTAAACACTCATTTAGCAGGTGCTGCTGGTACAGTAACAGCAGCTATAGTTACTAGGTTAATTGGTGGTAAAACAGACATTATTATGATGTTGAATGGTGCCCTAGCTGGACTTGTAGCAATCACTGCTGAACCTTTAAATCCAAGCCCAATTCTTGCGATGGTTATTGGTTCTATAGGTGCAATCATTATGTACTTTGGAACTAAGTTTTTAGAAAGCAAATGCATTGATGATGTAGTTGGAGCTATACCGGTTCATATGTTTGCAGGTATCTTTGGAACTTTGGTTGTTCCAATTTCAAATCCAGACACTACATTTGGAACTCAGCTTACTGGAGTTCTATCAGTATGCGTGTTTAGTTTTGTGTTTTCGTATATTGTCTTTAGAGCTCTTAAAGCAACTATTGGTCTTAGAATAAGTGCTCAGGCTGAAAAATTAGGAACAGATGTTGCTGAGGTAGGTGTAAAAGCTTACGCAATAAGAGACTAAAAATTATCTTCCTATAACGTTAAAGGTCCCTTAGAAATAAGGGGCCTTTTTACTTATTGGTAAATATTTTAAGGGTTTCAAGGACTTCTTTGGCATGATCTTTAACTTTAACATTCTCCCAAATCTTTATTATTTTCCCTTTTTTATCGATTAAAAACGTAGTTCGATTAATGCCCATAAATTCTCGGCCCATAAACTTTTTTTTACCCCAAACTTTATATTTCTTAAGTACTTTAATCTCTTCATCAGCTAATAAATCAAATTTTATCTTATATTTGTCTCTAAATTTATCATGACTTTTAAGGCTATCCTTAGATATTCCATAAATTTCACATTCTAATTTCTTAAATTTTGTAAGTAATTTATTAAAATCATTGGTTTCAATAGTGCATCCTGGCGTATCATCTTTAGGATAAAAATAGATAACAACATATTTTCCAATTGAATCTTTTAATGAATAATTGTTTTTTGAAGTTGATAGCAGTTCAAAATTCGGTGCTTTGATATTATTTTTTAACATAATTTTCTAGCAATATAATGTTTTTAAGGTATTTTAAAACACAATTATGACTGTCAAATCAATTCAAGCTTTAGTCTCAGAGGCAATGCAAGAAATTAAAACAATTAATGCAGACGAAGCTTTTAAGATGACCGAAGAAAATAATTGTAATTTGATTGATATAAGAGAAGCTAAAGAGTTAGAAAAAACTGGAAGTGTTGAAAATTCAGTACATATTTCTAGAGGAATGTTAGAAATATTTTTAGATCCAAATAGTGTTTTTTTTCAAAAAGGCAAACTTGATCCAAATAAAGAAATGATTTTATTTTGTGCGGGTGGTGTAAGATCTGCCTTAGCTGTTAAAGCATTACAGAATATGGGATATGAAAAAGTATCACATATTGAAGGTGGTTTTGGTGCAATGAGCCAGAGTAAATTTAAAATTATTTAATTAAATTCAATTCTTCAATAGCATACTCAAGTCTATCCTGACCCCAGAAAATTTTATTATTTGCAACAAAACTTGGAGCGCCAAATAATTCTTTTTCAAAAGCATTACTTGTTAATTCTTTTAACTTATCTTTAACTATTTGATTATTTATTCCTTCAAAAAATTTTTTACTATCAATATTTAAAATTTTTAAAATTTTATTTACTTCGATTTCATTAGATAAGTCTAAGTTATCTTTCCAATATGCATCAAAGAAGGCATTTAAATAATCATTTTTATGTTTATCATCAACATATAAATATCCTCTCATAAGATATAGAGAATTTATTGGAAATTTTGAATTCCAAATAAATGGAATATCATTTTTTTTTGCAACTAATTCGCAATCACTTTGTAATATTTTTATTTTATATTTATTAAAGGCTGGAGCATCAATTTCAGCTAACTTATGTAGACCACCTAAAAAAATAGGCTTATAATTAAACATAATTTTTTTACTTTGAGTAATCTTTTGGATTTTTTTATGAGCAATAAAAGAGAAAGGGCTAACTATATCAAAATAAAAATCTATATGATTACTCATATAAACTCATTCTTTTGGCATAAAAAATTCTAATTATCCAATAAATGAATAGTCCAATTGGACCTATCAAATAAGTTATAATTAAAGGTAGGGCTAGTAGAATTTTATTAATATAAAATTTCTCAGCGTCTTTGACAATCCATCCACCTAAAAACAAATTTATAGCAACAAAATGAGACCAGAAAATCATTATGTATAAATCGTCTTCAAATAATCTAGAAAGCTGATTTAGTCCAAGATAAAGAGTAAAATTGCTATAAAAATCATAACCAATTAAATAGGATTTATATAAGATGAAGATGTACGCACCACTTAATATAAAAATTGGAAATATTGAAGTTACAAAAAATCTACAAATATGAGATTGTGGAAAAAAAATTAGTATAAACCAAAAAGGTAATACACCTAAATTAATCCACATATAAAGTGTCTCAATAACAAAATAACTATAAATTTGTTCGATCATTAAAATATATTATATAAAATCTAAGCATGATTCCTATAAGAAATAGAAAAAAAACACTGAATGTAACTGTTGAAGAGATGAGAAATTTTGCTTTTGCTTATATTGAAAAATATGCCCCCTCTAAACAACAGTTAAAGACCTATTTATTAAAGAAATACATGAAACTCTCTGCATCAGATGTCAAAAAAAAAGATGTAAATAAACTTATTGATATTGTTCTTTCTGATTTAGAAAAAAGTAAATTTATTAATGATCAATTTTATTCTGAAAGCAAAGCTAAGAGCATGATCCAAAGAGGAAATTCAATTAATAAAATTAGAAACTATTTAATTGGCAAAGGTATAAATGATGAGTTTATCAAAGACACAGTTGAAAAAATTAAAGAAGATAATTCTGATCAAGATTTTTTTTCAGCTATAAAAATTTGTAAAAAAAAAAGAATTGGCCCTGCAAGAGTAGAGGATAATAGAATTTTGTTTTATAAAAAAGACATCTCTTTACTTGCGCGTAACGGATTTGATTTTGAAACATCAAGAAAAGTTATGGATATTGATAAAGATGAGTATCTAAAAATAATTAATTTACTTTAATTTTTTTCTTTTTCTTCCTCTTCTTCTTTAACAAGATGATTAATCTTATTTCTTATATAATTCTTAACGAATACAAAAACTAATAACCCAAAAATTGAAACTGAAACGATTATTATAAGTATAATTCTAAGTTGTTCATCCATTATAATATATTTTTACTTTTTAAAATAAGACTAGGATTTTTAAGATCTTCTTTTCCATATAATATTTCGTTACCATTAAAATCAGTAATAGTACCACCTGACGAGACTAGTATTGCATGACCTGCTGCTATATCCCATTCATACGCCCTAGGTTCTGCAACATAACCATCGTATTCACCTGCAGCAACCACACAAAATTTTAATGAGCTTTTCATTTTTACATTTTCAGTAACACCGATGTCCTGATAGATTTTTTGAATTTCTGGCTTTAGTTTATTTGAATAAGAAATAAATTTAATTGGTCTATTTTTTTCAATACTTTTAGTACTTAGATTTATTGTTTTTTCATCACTTAACTCATAAGCATTTCCATCTCCATATGAATAAAACATTCTTTTTTTAGCTGGAGCGTAAATTAAACCTGCAACAGGTTTATTATTGATAATTAAACCTGCATTAATTGTAAATTCTTCCAAGTCATTTATATAATCATACGTGCCATCAATAGGGTCCACTAACCAAAAGTCTTTTAATTGAGCATTATCTCTATTGTCGGATGTCTCTTCTGATATGATTGGTACATCTGGTGTAATTTCTGAAATTTTTTTTGTAATAAATTTGTTTACTTCAATATCACCATTACTAACAGGTGTATTATCTGATTTGATTTCTTTTGTAAGACCTTTCTCTCTAAGAGAAAGTGATAACTCACCCGCTTTTAAAAATGTATCTATTAAATCTTCAACAATCTTTTTTACTTCCATTTTTAATTAACCAATCTTTTTTAATTCAATATTTTCTGCATTAATTACTTTTTTTCCAACATTTTCAAAATTAACAGTTACTTTTTCTTTAATGATTGATTGAATTTGACCAATACCCCAATCTTTATTGTTTGGATTTGTGACTTTGTCGCCTGGTTCATAATCTAAAATCATTTAATTTAACTTATATTGGAAATAAGTATAAATACCACCATATGAATAAAGAATTAAACTCTATTGGAATTAATAAAAAACCCGAAGATACGACAGTTGTTGTTGCTATGTCGGGAGGAGTAGATTCTTCAACTGTAGCCGGTATTATGAAAAATGAAGGTTATAAGGTTATAGGAATTACCCTAAAGCTTTATGATGATGGTAAGGAAGTTGCAAAATCTAAACAATGTTGTTCGGGTCAAGATATAATGGATGCAAAACGTGTTGCTCATAAATTAGGCATTGAACATAAAATTTTATATTATCAAGATAAGTTTAAACAAGGTGTTATAGATAACTTTGTTGAAAGTTATTTAAAGGGAGAAACACCAATACCGTGTGTTCAATGTAATCAAACTGTAAAGTTTAAAGATTTATTTGAGGTTTCAAAAGAACTTAATGCTGATGCATTAGTTACAGGTCATTATGTAAAAAATATTACAGCAAATAATACTAACAATATGTATAGAGCTATTGATGAAAATAGGGACCAAAGTTATTTCTTATTTAACACAACACGTGAACAATTAGATTATTTAAGATTTCCCTTAGGTGGAATGTTGAAGGATAAAACAAGAGAGATTGCTAAAAATCTTGATCTAAATGTAGCTGACAAACCAGATAGCCAAGATATTTGTTTTGTTCCAAATGGGGACTATGCATCTGTAATTCAAAAATTTAGACCCGACTCTTTTAAAAAAGGTAATATTAAAAATTTAGATGGAGATGTAATTGGTGTTCATGACGGTATTATAAACTTTACTATCGGACAAAGAAAAGGAATAGGTGTCTCTAATGATAATCCTTTATATGTTCTGAAGATTAATTCTGAACAAAATGAAATAATAGTAGGACCAAAAGAAAAACTAGGAAAAAAAGAAATTTCTTTAAAAAATTTAAATTTGTTAACCAATAAAAAAGACTTAGATCAGAATATTTTTGTAAAAGTTAGATCTACAGGTAATCTTCTTGAGGCAAAAGTAGATTTGAAAGACCATAATACTGCCCAGGTCAGTTTGGTGAATCCTGAAGATGGAATTTCTCCTGGACAGGCATGTGTTTTCTATAGCAAAGACCAGTTCGGTCATAAAGTTCTTGGTGGTGGTTGGATTAAAGAATAGAGGAATTATTTCTTTTTATTTTTTCTCTTAGCTCTTCTTTTTTTAGAGCCTTGTTTTCTTCGGCCTCTATGTTTCTTTGGGTAACTCATTTAATCCTATTTATTAATTTTATTGACGTTTTTTACGGGATATAGCATTGTCTTATTAACATATCAAATTTTATTATGAGTAATTCTTTTAAGACATTTTTAAAACATACAGCAAAAGACTTTCATAACCAGGCTGTTAATCCACCTATAGTAAGAGCTTCAACAATAATCTTTAAATCAATGGGCGATATCAGAAAAATGCAAAATAAAGCCAAATCTGATCCAACAGGTGGGCATTTTGATTATGGCAGACAGGGCACATCAACAACTCATGTCTTGCAAAAAATTTTATCTAAATTAGAGGAAAGCTATCATACTTTTTTAACACCAACTGGGTTTGGGGCAGTTTTTTTAGCTATTTTTAGTATCACAAGACCAGGGGATGAAATTATTGTGGCCGACCCTGTTTACAGCCCAACAAGAATTTTATCACAAGATTTTTTAAAAGAATTTAATATTAAAACAACTTTTTATAATCCCCATGATCTTAAAACTTTAGAAAATAGTATTACCAAAAAAACAAAACTAATTTTTGTTGAAAATCCTGGAAGTAATACATTTGAATTTCATGATATAGGAAAAGTTGTTTCAATTGCAAAAAAACATAAGATTTTAACTGCAATCGATAATACATGGGCAACTCCTTATTTTTTAAAACCAATTAAATTAGGTTTTGATATGGCTATAGTTTCAGCGACAAAATATTATTCTGGTCATTCTGATGTTATGGGTGGATCGTTAGCTGTTAATAAAAAAGTTTTTAAAAAAGTTTTAAAAACTGAAAAAATAACTGGATTACGTTTGGGACCAGATGATGCATATTTAATCACTAGAGGGTTAAGAACTTTAGATGTTAGACTGGATAGACATAGAGAAAATGCAAAGAAAGTTTCAAACTTTTTATCAAAATTTAAGAATATTAAACTGTTATATCCTTATAAAAAAGATTCTTTAAATTTTAGAATGTGGAAAAAATATTATTCTGGTGCATCTGGATTGATGGGGTTAAGAATTAAAGCAAAAAGTGAAAAATCAGTTACAAAATTTGTAAATAATTTAAAATTATTTGGTCATGGGTATAGTTGGGGTGGATTTGAAAGTTTAGCATTGCATCAAAATCTAAGAGAACAAGGTGATAGAGAGTATCTTAAATTGAAAAAAAATGAGCATCTTGTTAGATTGCATATAGGGCTTGAAGATCCTAGCGACCTTATCGCTGATATCAAACAATCTTTAAAACATTTAAAGTAGACATTAAATGTCTGCTGAAAAATTAATCAAAAATAAAACAGTTTTAATCACTTTAATATCAGCTTGTGCGATTGTAATTGTGTCTCTTGGAATTAGACAAACCTTCGGAATGTTTTATTTTGATTTCTCAACTGATTTAGGAATTACACTTTCACAATTTGGTTTTGCTCTAGGTCTTCAGATGTTTTTATGGGGAGCTTTTGCACCTTGGTTTGGTGTTATTACAGATAAATATGGTGGTCACATTGCTGTGTTTATTGGTTTTATATTTTATTTAGCAGGTATTTTAATGCTAGTTTCAGAATACAATACTGGACTTTATTTTGTAACAGGAATTGGTGTATTAGTAGGAGTAGCACTTGGTGGAACTGCAATCAGTATCCCTGTTTCTGTCGTTGCTAAACATTTTCATGACTCAAACAGAACTTTAGCCATAGGCATTGTTACTGCAGCTGGTTCTTTTGGTTATTTTGTTTCACCAGTTTTTACAAGATATTCATTAGTAGAATTTGGATGGGAGAGCACACTATTAATTTTTGCAGCATTTATTGCAGCAGGGTTATTTTTAGCTTTTTGTTTAACCACTCCAAAAAAAGTTGTTGGTGGTAAAACTGATGATAATCAAACAGCAATGGAAGCGCTGAAAGAAGCTATTAATAATAAAAGTTATATTTATTTGACTTCAGGTTTTTTTGTATGTGGGTGGCATATTGCTTTAGTTGCAACACATATTCCAGTTTATATTAACGACAGAGGTTTACCAGAATGGTGTACGGTTACAATTTTATCAATGATAGGATTATTTAACATTGCAGGAACATTATCGTCAGGATATTTGGCTCAAAAATTTAGTAAAAAAATGATTTTAAGTACTATTTATTTGGCTAGAGGATTAGTTATCGCAATATTTATTTTTCTTCCACCAAGTCCAATTATTGCAGTGTTGTTTGGTATTACTTTTGGTTTTTTATGGTTATCTACAGTTCCTCCAACAATGGGGATTGTTGGATTTGTGTTTGGAACTAAATATATTGGATTATTATATGGAATAGTTTTTTTAAGTCATCAAGTAGGATCTTTTCTAGGAGCTTATTTGGGTGGAGTATTTCATGATTTATATGGCTCATATGATTATGCCTGGTATATATCGATTGCTCTATCAATTTTTGCTGGCTTGATACATTTACCAATAGTAGAAAAACAGGTTGCAAGACTTCAAACAGCTTAGAAAATTGATTAAAAAAGATTATTTAAATACCATTACTAGTTCAGGTCAGCCTTTTATTATTTATAAATCAATCAAAGGTTTTAATCTTTTTACAGATTTTTCAAAAAAAATAACTTTGAATAATAAAAATATTAAAGGATTTTTAGATACAAAATTTAAATTTAAAAAGAATTATAAAAATACAGATCTATTTGTAGGCTTTTTTGGGTATGAACTATTGAATAATCTTATTGGGGTTAAATTACCAAAACAAAAAAGTATAAATTTTCCTAAAGGAATTTTTTATAAGCCAGAAACTAAAGTAAGCTTAAAAGAAAAACTTGTTTATAAATCAAATAAATACAACAAAATAGCTAAAAATTTTAAGATAAATATAAACCAGACTGCATACACAAAAATTTTTAATAAGTTTAAAAAAAAGATAAGATCAGGAGAAACTTATCAGATTAAAATATGTACAAAATATAAGAATAAATCGAAAATAGATCCTTTAGATTTTTTCTGTAGACTTACTAAATCTAATTTAGCACCTGAAGCTTTTATGATTAAAGATAAAAACTTCTCAATTATTAGTTGTTCCCCTGAAAATTTAATTACAAAAAATGGTTTGAATATATCAACCAAACCAATAGCTGGCACCTTGAGAAAAACATCAAAAATCAATAAAAAAAAAGCTTTAACTTTTTTTAGAACCAATATTAAAGAGACCAAAGAGCATAACATGATTGTTGATATGGAAAGAAATGATCTTTCAAGAATATGTCAGCCAGGAACTGTAAAATTAAAAAAAGAAAAAACAGTTGAGGAATATAAAGACCTATATCATTACGTTAGCTTAATTACTGGTAAATTAAATAAAGGGGTAAAAAATATTGATATTATAAAAGCAATGATGCCTGGTGGTTCTGTTATTGGATGTCCTAAAATAAGCACTCTTAATCTTTTAAATAAACAGGAAAAAGAGAATAGAAATATTTATACAGGTAGTTTTGGTTATATAAAGTTTAATGGTGATATGAAATTCAATATTATTATTAGATCAATTTTAAATTATAAAAATATATCTGAAATTTCAGTTGCATCAGGTGTTGTAATTGACAGTAATGCAAAACATGAATTTAACGAAAACTTTATCAAAGCTAAAGCATTGATAGATTTATTTAAATGATATATGTAATTGATCATAAAGACTCATTTACGCACAATGTGGTCCATCAATTATCTTTATTTGATAAAGTAGAATGTGATGATTTTTCAAAGATTAATAAATCAAAATTAAATAAAGCATCTACTATTGTTTTTTCACCAGGCCCTGGGTCGCCAAAGGATTATCCGTTATCTTCAAAAATTTATAAACAATTTAAAGGTAAAAAAAAAATAATTGGAATTTGTCTTGGTTTTCAACAAATACTATTTAGTGAAGGAGCTAGTATAATTGAACAAAATAAAATTTATCATGGATTTCAATCTGAAGTACTAGTTAATAAATCTAGTAAGTTGTTTATTGCTGGTGATAAATTTAAAGTGGGCAGATATCACTCCCTTAGATTAAAAGAACCTTTTAATGCAGATAATTTTGACATAACGATGAGATGTGTTATTTCAGGAGCGGCAATGTCATTTGAAAATAATGTTGATAAAATATATGGATTTCAATTTCACCCAGAATCATTTCTTACTATAAATGGTAAAATACTTATTAAAAAAATCTTATCGGCTTAAAGACCTCAAGGAAATTAAATTTAACGATTTATGGGGTGATCATGGTGTATTTACCACAATGTGGATTTATGGAGCTCCACCAAAAATTCTCTTTTTTAAAGATCATATTAATAATTTAGTTAAATCAACTAAATCTTACTCAATTGTAAAACCAACTATTAAATCTGATATATTAAGATTAATTAAAGATAACGTAAATTTAACAAAAAAATATAATCATTTGTTAAGAATTGCCCTTAATAAAAACACTTTATCAATTTCGTTACGTAAGAGAATTAAACCTAAATTAAATTTTAATTTAAAATTAGTTAATCTAAAGCGACAAAAACCTGAATTTAAGAATTTGAAATATAAACAAATTCTAAAGCATCTATCAAAAATGGATAACTCATCATCTGATATAGGTTTGTGTTCAAATAACAAAATTTTTGAGACAGGAACATCTAACTTAATTTTTATAAAAGATGGCAGTGTATATTCACCAAAAAGTAAATTTTACAAAGGAATTACATATAAATTTTTTAAATCCAAAGTTAAAAAAGTAATTAATAAAGATATATTTGTTAAATCATTAAAAGAATTTGATGAAATTATTTTAATAGGGTCTGGTAAAGGTGTTGCTTCTGTTAAAACAGTAGATCAAATTAAATGGAAAAGAAAAAGTTTAAAATTTTACAATATTTTATTTAAGCACTACAATTTAGCTATTAATAATTGTCCAAAATATAAATAATGAGAGATCCTAACAACCCTTGTTTATTTTGTAATTCAAAAATTAGTGGTATTGCACATGAAAATGAACTTGCTTACGCAAGCTATGATACTTATCCAGTATCCCAACATCATTGCTTAATAATTCCTAAAAGACACGTTGTTGATTATTTTGAGTTATCAGATGAAGAGTTAATTGCATGTAATAATTTGATTAAGATAATTAAAGAGGATGTTTTAAGAAAAGACAACACTGTAAAAGCTTTTAATATTGGAACTAATGCTGGCAAAATAGCCGGTCAATCTATTATGCACTGCCACATTCATGTGATTCCTCGAAGAGAAGGTGATGTTGATAATCCTCAAGGTGGAGTCAGATCTGTAATTCCAAAAAATCAGCATTATAAACGTAAAATATAAATTATAGGTTGTTATTAAAGACACATTGACCAATACTTAAGGTTGAACTATAGAATTAACTAGATTAAAAAACTTTTTATTAATTTAAAAATTTAATACAAGGGTAAAATGTTAGAGACAAATCCATTTTCTATATTAGCAGAGACTGTATCTCCTTTTGCTATGCAAAGTTTTATAATTGCAATGATTTTATTGATTGCATTTGGAACGATAATTCAAATGATACATCATAAAAATCTGACATATTTCTTAAACAATGCAAAAAAAGCAAAACTTCAGGCAACTAGAGAAATTGGTACTGGAGAGAGAGTATCTATATTAGCTAAGACAGCAGTTGTTGATATTGGAACTACAGCTGAACTAGGTTTTGGAAAAAGAAGATTATCTCATGTGCTAGGAATGTATGGAACAATCATATTCTGGGTTTCATCAGCAATGTTGGTATTTTGCTATACTGGTGCAGATAAATCATCATCTACAATTTGGTCAATGTTATGGCATGCAGGAGCAATTTTAACTTGTATAGGTGGATATTGGTTTTGGTTTTTTTTAAGAGTAGATGTTTCAGCTGAAGCTCATCCTTGGTACAGAATTATTAAAGCAGATTTATTTGTTTTAGCATTGTTGGCTTGTTCTACTTTTGGGTTAGCTTGGTCTTATGCTCAATTTAATGGTCAAGTAGGACTATCATTTTTATTCTTAACATTATTTGTCACCGCAAATTTGGTGTTATTTGGTGGTGTGTACTGGTCTAAATTTGCACATATGTTTTATAAACCAGGAGCTGCAATACAGAAAAATTTAGCTGAAGCTGATGGATCAAGAGATAACCTTCCGCCACCAGCAGATGCGCCTGAGCAATTTGGCCTAGGTATAAAAAGAGAAGAGCCAAAACACTATTAATATGATAATTAGAAAAGGAAAAAATTAAATTATGTCAACTTTTGTATACATGACTAGATGTGATGGCTGTGGTCATTGCGTAGATATTTGTCCATCAGATATAATGCACATTGATGAAAATATAAGACGTGCAAAAAACATAGAACCTAACTTTTGTTGGGAGTGTTACTCTTGCGTTAAGGCCTGCCCCAATCATGCTATTGATGTTAGGGGGTATGCTGATTTTGCTCCAATGGGACATAGTGTTAGAGTAAGAAGAGAAGAAGAAAAAGGAACTATTTCTTGGAAAATTAAGTTTAGAAATGGAACAGAAAAAGATTTTGTGTCACCAATTACAACAAAACCTTGGGGAAAATTTATTCCAAAACTTGCTGAGGGTGACAAACCTAATCAAGGTGAAATTAACTCACAACGATTATACTCTGAACCTGAAGGTTTAAATATTGATGGTGAACTACCAGCAGTACCAAAAGATTCATTTAAAAAAGGAGTTTACTATTAATGGCTAAGCACAAAACTCATTACGAAGATTGCGATGTTTTAGTTGTTGGTGGTGGTATGGCTGGAACTGGTGCTACTTTTGAAGCTAGGCATTGGGGTAGAGACATGAAAATTATTTGTGTTGAAAAAGCTAATATCGACAGAAGTGGAGCAGTTGCTCAAGGTCTTTACGCAATTAACTGTTATATGGGAATGCAGTGGGGTGAAAACCAACCTGAAGATCATGTAAGATATGCAAGAAATGATTTAATGGGAATGGTTAGAGAAGATTTAGGTTACGATATGGCCCGTCACGTAGACTCAACAGTTCATATGTTTGATGAATGGGGTCTTCCAATGATGAAGAATGAGGAAACTGGCAGATACTTAAGAGAAGGTAAGTGGCAAATCATGATACATGGTGAAAGTTACAAACCTATCGTTGCTGAGGCTGCAAAAAAGTCTGCAGATAAAATTTACAATAGAATTATGATCACTCATCTTTTGATGGATGAAGCTCAAGAAAATAGAGTAGGTGGAGCTGTAGGATTTAACATGAGAACAGGTGATTTTCATGTGTTTAGAGCAAAAGCTGTAATAGTTGCAGCAGGCGGAGCTTC
>ERZ802822.1061-NODE-1061-length-18013-cov-9.228925_pt1 | contig 18013 bp, 22 predicted proteins | sample MGYA00345649_ERZ802822 | MGnify/ENA primary metagenome ERZ802822 (study PRJEB30503, sample SAMEA104212359) | marine metagenome | biome: Westerlies Biome; feature: [SRF] surface water layer (ENVO:00010504) within the epipelagic zone...; material: water...
CGAGCTCTGGGAGTTTCTACACCGTCTGCAGTTGATCGTGAAGTCCAGCAACCTCGGCGATAACCGCACGCTGGCGATACCCGTTGCGCACACCATCTACTTTGAGATGGGGGCAGAGCGGCGTGCCAGCATGGGAATTGATGAATCGCTGATCAGAATTTCAAGCGGGATTGAAGACAGCGAGGATTTGTTGGCGGATATTTCCGCGGCACTTGAATTGGAGTAGCAATGAGTCGTTTAGCAGAAAAAGTGGCAGTCATTACCGGTGGCGCCGGTGGCATCGGCATCGCGGCGGGAAAACGTTTCGCTATTGAGGGCGCCCGGGTGTTGCTGGTAGATCTCGATGAGAAAGCGCTGGCGGATGCCTGCGCCGAGATCGGCGGCAATGCGGTGAGTTACCTAGTGGCTGATGTAACCCAAGCCGACGACAATGCGCGCATGGTAGAAACCGCTACCCAGCGCTATGGCGGCGTCGATATCTTTTTGGCCAATGCAGGTATCGAGGGCGATGTGACCTCGCTGCTGGATTATGACGAGGCGCGCTTCGACCAAGTCATGGCAGTGAATGTGAAGGGGCCATTCCTCGGGCTGCGCGCTGCAGTGCCCGCCATGCGCTTGCGCGGTGGTGGCAGCATCATCATCACCTCGAGTATCGCTGGCGTGCGCGGCGCCCCGTCGCTTGCCCCTTACGCCACCAGTAAACATGCCGTAATTGGCTTGATGAGGTCGGCCGCTAAGGAATTTGCCGCCGAGGGCATTCGGGTCAATACGGTGAACCCATCGCCGGTGCAGACACGCATGATGCGCTCGATTGAAGAAGGCATTCGGCCTGATGATCCCGAGGCTGTGCAGCAATCTATGGCGGCAAATATTCCCATGCAGCGTTACGCCGAACCAGAAGACATCGCCAATATCATGCTGTTTCTTGCCAGTGATGAAAGTCGCTTCATGACCGGCGCAACTTATTTTGCAGACGGCGGCAACACGGCTTAAAGTCTCGCCCTTTCTTCGCGCCGCAACATCAGCACCCCAGTGCTGGTGGGCAACTGAAAAGACAAAAGACTGAGAGAGGAAGAGATTGATGGCCGAGGCCTTACTTGCAACCGAATTAAATCTACCCAACAAGCGCACCGGCAAGGTCCGCGATTTATATGACGTAACGCTGGATTCCGGCGATGAGGCGCTGCTGATCATCGCCACCGATCGCATCAGTGCCTTTGACGTTGTGATGCAAAACGGACTACCCGGCAAGGGTGTGGTGCTGACGCAAATCTCTAAGTTTTGGTTCGACCACTTTGCGAGTGAGATCAACCATCACTTAATCAGTACCGATGTCGCCGATGTGCCCGGTCTCACCGATGCCGAGCGCCGCTCGCTAACAGGTCGCATCATGCTTTGCCGTAAAACCGAGGTTGTGCCCATCGAGTGCATTGCGCGCGGCTACATCACCGGTAGTGGCTGGAAGGACTATCAAAACAGCGGCGCGGTATGCGGTATTGAACTGCCAGCGGGTCTGCGTAACTCGGATCGTTTGGCCGAGCCACTGTTCACGCCGTCCACTAAGGCGGTCGATGGGCACGATGAAAACATCAGTTTCGCCGAAGGCGCTAAAGTCGTCGGTGAAGAACTGATGCAGTGGCTAGGGGAGAAAACTCTGAGCCTTTACAGCGCTGCCAGAGACTATGCCGGTGAACGCGGCATCATCTTGGCCGATACCAAGTTTGAATTTGGTCAGCTCAATGGCTCCGGAGAGCCGTTGTTGATTGATGAGATCTTTACCCCAGATAGCTCGCGATTTTGGCCAGCAGATGACTGGGAGCCAGGCCGGGAGCAAGTGAGCTTCGACAAACAGATCGTGCGCAATTACTTAGAAACGGTTGTCGCCAGTGGCGCATGGGATAAGACCGCACCGGGGCCAGAGCTGCCAGCCGAAGTGACCGAGCGCGCCATCGCTCGCTACTTAGAGGCCTACCACCTACTAACCGGCGAGCACCTGACGCTGTAGGTGCTGCAACCCGCAAGAGATCGTGGACGCCAGTTCCCGTGAGCCGTCGTTGATGGGTCGCGATTAGTCGTGGATTGGCAAACCTATAAGCGGCTTTGCGATCAGCCCGATTACTGGTCGGCTTGGATGATCGATCAATGTTGTCAGCTGCTGCAGGCCAGCGATGTCCCCGAGGCCCTTGCAGTAGCGCAGACATTGCAGAAGGATCAAAAAAAGCCCTGCCTGCCTCAACCCGCAGACCACACCGGCGATAGCCGCACGCAGATGTTCCAAGTAACGATCACGCTGGAGCAGTGTCAATTGCTGCTTAGCGTCACCGAGCAAGCCGCATGCAAAAGGGCGTTTAGCCAAGACACTCAGTCCCGCGGGCTTGGCGGCTTTGCCCAGGCCTGCGAAGAATTGATACGGTGGCGGGCTGAGTAGTACTGGGGACAGGGTATGACTAATGATCAGTCGGTATCGGGCAGGGGCGCGTTCAAGAAAATCCTCATCGCCAATCGTGGTGCGATTGCCGCCCGTATCGTGCGCGCCTGTCGTGAGCTTGGCATGCCAAGCGTTGTGGTCTACACCTCGGTGGACGCCATGGCTCCCTATGTGGCAAATGCCGATGAAGCTTACCCACTGACTGGGCTGCGTCCCAACGACAGTTATCTAGACCAAGACCAGCTCATGAGCATTGCCGAGCTTAGCAAGGCCGATGCGGTGCATCCCGGCTATGGTTTTTTGTCGGAAAACGCCACCTTTGCGCAGCGCGTGATTGATGCCGGTATGCACTTTATTGGCCCGGCCCCAGCGTGGCTGGATCGCATGGGCGATAAGGTAAATGCCCGTCGTCTGATGGCCCAGCAGGGCATGCCAACCTTTGCGGGCAGCGACCTAATCACCGATGTTGATAGCGCTCGCGAGGCCGCGCAGCGCATTGGTTTTCCCCTAGTAGTGAAGCCGTCCGGCGGTGGCGGCGGCATGGGCATGCAGGTGGTCGCGCATATGGGGGACCTTGAGACTGCCCTTGCACAGGCGCAAGCGGTTGCTGACGCGGCCTTCGCCAACGGTGGCCTGTATCTAGAACGCTGGATCGAAAAGCCTCGCCATATCGAGTACCAAATTCTTGCTGACGAACACGGCAATGCCATGCACTTGTTTGAACGGGAATGTTCGGTGCAGCGCCGTCATCAAAAGCTTATTGAAGAAAGCCCTGCCCCGGGTATCGATACCGCGGTGCTGCGCGAGCAAGCCCAGCGTGGCGCGGATATTTGTGCGCAGCTTGGCTATAACAACCTCGGCACCATGGAAACGCTTTACAGCGACGGCGACAGCGGTTTTTTGGAAATGAATACCCGTATTCAGGTAGAGCACGGTGTGACCGAGGAGGTCACCGGTATCGATCTTGTGCAGCAGCAGATTCTACTTAGCGCCGGTGGCAGTCTGCCAGAACAGCCCCCGTCGATGAAGGGCCACGCCATCGAGGTACGCGTTTATGCCGAGGACGCGCAAAGCCTTATGCCCTCCACTGGTTTGCTGCGCACATTTAGCGTGCCGGAGCTTTTCGGCGTGCGCGTTGAAACCGGTTATCAGCAGGGACAAGAAGTCAGCCCCTACTATGATGCGCTGTTGGCCAAGATCATCGCCACGGGTAATACCCGGGAGCAGGCGATTGGTCGCGCCGTGGTCGCCCTGCAAGCGTTTACCATTGAAGGCGTTCGCACCAATGCAGCCTTGCTGTTGCGCGTGCTGAAAGCGCCAGATTTCCTGCAAGGTAATATCGATACGGGCATGGTCGAGCGCCTGTTGCGTCAGGGTGCCCGCATTCCTGCACTCTGAAAAAAGCTGCAGCGGTGCTATATTTTCCGGCCGAAAATCCAATGCACCGATAGCGACCAAGAGTAAGGCGGTTATGGCGAAACAAGACGTTGAAAGCGAAGTCACCGGCAATGTGTGGAAAGTGCTGAAGAACGCAGGGGACAGTGTCGCTGAAGGAGAGGTCATCATGATCTTGGAGTCCATGAAAATGGAGATTCCGGTTGAAGCGCCGAGCGATGGCACCGTGGCCAGCATCTTGGTAGAGCCTGAGGATCAGGTAGAAGAAGATCAGGTGGTCGCGGTCATCGAAACTTAGCCTTCATCGAGACCATGAACAGACAAAATAATAATTAGGGGAGCCCAATGAGTTCAGATTTAGTCACCATTGATATCAACAATGGTATCGCCGACGTGCGCTTGAACCGCGAAGAAAAGTACAACGCACTCAGCCAAGACATGTTCGATGCCATCATCGAAGCCGGTCATTCTCTGGCCTCTGCAGACGACGTTTCTGCTGTTGTGCTATCTGGCAACGGGCGGGGTTTTTGTGCAGGTCTCGATATGGCGAGCTTTGCCTCCATGTCCGACGGTCCTCGAAAGCCAAAGTCCGACGCTGATTCGCTGCTGGCCAAGGATAATCGCCCAGAGAATCGCGCCCAGCGTCCGGCCATGGTGTGGAAACAACTGCCCATGCCGGTTATCGGTTCTTTACATGGTGTGGTGTTCGGTGGCGGCTGCCAGATCGCCCTGGGCACCGACATCCGAATTGCCGCGCCGGATATCAAAATGTCCATCATGGAAATCAAGTGGGGCTTAGTGCCGGATATGAGCATTACCCAAACCCTGCGCGACATCATGCCCATGGATGTTGCTAAGGAACTGACCTTTACCGGCCGCATTCTCAATGGCGAGCAGGCCAAGGAAGTGGGGCTGGTTACTCGCGTTGCCGATGATCCTTTTGCTGAGGCCATGGCACTTGCCGAGGAAATTGCTGGCAAGAATCCGGATGCCGTCCGCGCCGGTAAGGCGCTTTATGAGCAGGCATGGCACGCCGATGCACGCACTGGCCTGGAACTGGAGGCAGCGCTTCAGGCGCAGCTGATTGGTACCGCGAATCAAATCGAAGCGGTCAAGGCGAACTTTGAAAAGCGCGCGCCAACCTTTCAACCCGCCACCCGCACTGAGCAGGGCTAGCACGCTATGAGTTGGGACGCCGAAGTCCAAGAACTGCAGCGCCGCCGTTACCTAGCGCAGCAGCAAGGTGGCGAGGCGGGCATAGCCAAGCAGCATGCTCGCGGTCGCATGACCATTCGCGAGCGCATCGATGTGCTGTTAGATGAGGGTTCGTTTCGCGAGCACGGGCGCGCGACCGCAAGCCCAGTGTATGACGACAACGACGAGCTGATTGAATATGTGCCCGCGAACTACATCGTCGGCTTTGGTGCCATCGAGGGCCGTCGCGTCACCGTCGGCGGCGAAGACTTCACGCTAAAGGGCGGCTCGCCCAATGCAGCAGGGCTACGCAAAAGTGTCTATGCCGAGCACCTCGCCGTGCAGTACCGCACGCCATTGGTGCGCATGCTTGAAGGCGGCGGCGGCAGCGTCAAGGGCGGTGGCAAAAAAGGCGGCACTGTCGGTGAGCCGGTATTCACCGAGCCCCGATTCAAGATCATTGCCGACGCCATGGGCGTCGTGCCCGTTGCCTCAGCAGCCCTCGGCGCCGTGGCGGGCTTCCCCGCGGGACGACTCGTCGCCTCGCACTTTTCTGTGATGACCGCGCATACAGCTCAGGTTTTGATTGGTGGCCCAGCACTGGTTGAGCGTGCCCTGGGTGTAAAAATGACGAAGGAAGAGTTGGGCGGTGCGTCGGTACATTTGCGCAGCGGTATCGTCGATAACTTGGCCGTTGATGAGCACGATGCACTGCACCAGATAAGGCGCTACCTCAGTTATCTACCCAGCAGCATTTATCAGCGCACCCCACGTTACCCAGTAGACGATCCGGTGGATCGACAAGAGCAGGCGCTGCTCTCAGCCGTGCCGCGAGACAGCAACACCGGCTTTGATATGCGCGCAGTGCTGCGCATGATTTTTGATGTCGACAGCTTGTTTGAGATCGGCGCCCTCTATGGCCCGAGCCAGATCTGCGCGCTGGCCACGCTCAACGGTCAGCCTGTTGGTGTGCTGGCTAACGATTGCTTGCACTACGCCGGGGCGATGACTGCCGAAGCGGCGCAAAAATACCGCCGTTTCGTGGAAATGTGCGACACGTTCCACCTGCCCATCGTCAACCTGATCGACCAACCGGGTTTTATGATCGGGCCGGAATCAGAGGCCGCAGGCACCATCCGTTACGGCATGGCGGCAGTGGCCGCAGCGGCTCAATCCACCGTGCCCTGGGCAGTGATTCAGGTGCACAAAGGCTTTGGCGTGGCCACTGCAGCCCACTATGCCCCCGGCGCTTACATATTGGCTTGGCCTTCCGTAGAATCCGGCCCGCTGCCGGTGGAGGGCGGAGTCGCGGTCGCCTTTCATCGAGAAATCGCTGCGGCACCAGACCCAGAAGCCAAGCGTCGAGAATTGGAAGATCGTTTGCGCGAAGCGCGCTCGCCATTTCCTCGCGCAGAATCTTTTGCCGTCCACGAACTCATCGATCCCCGCGAAACGCGACCGGTGCTATGTGAGTGGGTGGAATGGATACAGCCTCAGCTGGATACGCTGGTGGGGCCAACGCATTTTCCAGCGCGGCCTTAACGACGCGATCTGAAGAAAGATGCGTCGGCGCTATCAGACCTTTCTAACAACACAGTTTATTGGAGAACATCATGTCAATTTCATTTAACGACCAAGTCGCCATTGTTACCGGTGCCGGAGGTGGCCTAGGCCGCTGTCATGCGCTTGAGCTGGCGCAGCGCGGCGCCAAAGTTGTCGTGAATGACTTAGGCGGCACCATGGATGGTACTGGCGGTTCTTCCGAAGCGGCAGAATCTGTGGTTGCTGAAATCAAGGCCATGGGTGGCGAAGCCATCGCTAACGGCGGCTCAGTCTCAGATCGAGCTGGCGCGCAAAGTATGGTGGATGACGCCATGAACGCCTGGGGTCGGGTGGATGTGCTGATCAACAACGCAGGCATCCTGCGCGATAAGTCGTTTTCAAAAATGACCCTGGATGATTTTGAGATGGTGGTGAACGTCCACCTGCTGGGTGCGGCCTATTGCTCACACGCGGTTTGGCCAATCATGCGCGAACAGAACTACGGTCGTATTTTGATGACCACGTCACCAAGCGGTTTGTACGGCAACTTCGGTCAAACCAACTACGGCGCCGCTAAGATGGGTCAAGTGGGTTTGATGAATAGCATGAAAATCGAAGGCGCCAAGAACAATATCCACACCAACAGCATTGCCCCGGTCGCTGCAACGCGCATGACCGAGAACCTCATGCCCGAAGAAGTGCTGAAGAAGATTGGGCCAGAGTTGGTAACCCCCGCCGCGATCTTCTTGGTGAGCGAAGATGCTCCCAATGGCGTGATTCTGCAGGCCCAAGGCGGCCAGTATTCCTTGGCGGCAGTGGTTGAAAATAACGGCGTTGATCTGGGTGTCGATGCGACAGCTGACGATGTTGCTGCAAGCTACGAGGCCATCGTAGACATGGCCCAAGTGAAAACTCGCGGCATGCTGCAGCTTAGCTAGAGCCACGTAGCTGCGGGATTTGCGATACCCAGTCCCGCCCCACTCATTTAGCTGGCGACACAATATGGCAGCGTTAGTCCTCACCTTGATCTTGGCCTTCGTCATGGCCGGGCTTGCTTGGTTCACGGCAGGCAGCCGCATCGCCTTCGCCGAAGACCCCAGCGAGAATGATCTCGCCAACTTAGTCGTCTATACCTTGGGCTGCCTGCCCGTCAGTTTTGTGATCGTATTTTTCGGCATTGGCGGTTAGCGCTGGCGCTGGTTTATGCAACTGCCCATTGATATCGACAGCGTGAAAGGGTTCCTACACCCCGACGAAGGTGCTGCTCTATACGAGTATGCGCACCAAACCGCGGTGGTTGGTCCGTGTTTGGAATTGGGTAGCTACTGCGGTAAATCGACGGTCTATCTTGGCACCGCTGCCCGAGAAACCCAGGGACAGGTTTATGCGGTAGATCACCACCGGGGTTCAGAGGAGCATCAACTGGGTGAGGAATATCATGACCCAGATCTATTTGATAACGCGCTGCAGCGTATGGACTCGCTGCCAGCACTCAGGCACACGTTAGCGCGAGCCGAACTGGAATCATGGGTGGTTCCCATTGTTGCATCCAGTGTTCAGGCGGGCCGGCACTGGTCGATTCCCCTCGGCATGGTCTTTATCGACGGCGGTCACAGTTTGGAGGCCGCGGTCACCGACTACCGAACTTGGAGCAGGCATATCTGCGCTGAGGGCATCTTGGCCATACACGACATTTTTCCCAATCCTGAAGACGGCGGCCAAGCACCCTTTCATATTTATCAGCTTGCGTTGGCGTCGGGCCTTTTCGAAGAAATCGAGATGCGCCGAACCCTGGCGATTCTGCGCAGACGCTGACAGAGCCGATAGGCGAGTCTATAACGACGCCTACGACTCGACTGTTGTGAATAACGTGCTTGCCGGGGAATACTCAAACAACGCATCCGCGGCTAACAACACAGCGCCAGCAGTCCAAGTGGGCTTTTCATCTGGCCAATAGGCGTCGTCGGGAAATACATAGCCGGTCCACCAACTGCCGTCGTCCAACTGAAAACGTTGAATGTCGTTGTAGAGGGCCTGCGCGCGGTCGCGTTCGCCCGCGACCACACAGGCCATGATGAGTTCGCAGGTTTCCGCCACGGTCACCCAAGGCTGCTCCTTGACGCAGCGGCAGCCCAATGCAGGTTCAACAAAGGTATCCCACTGCTCATGGAGTCGATCACTGGCTTGCTCTGCGGTGACGACGCCGGTCAGCACCGGGTAAAACCAGTCCATGGAATATCGCGCCTTAGATTCCCAGGTGCGATCAAAACGCTCGGGTTTATGCCGGATGGCGTCGCCCAGTTGTGCGCGTGCTTGCCACCAAGTGTCACAGGGTTCGCCGAGTGTTGTCGCTATTTGGCAGGCACAGGCCAATGACTTGTAGATGGCGCTGCAGCCGGTGACCAAGGCATCTTTTGACGTGCCGCTGTTGCTGTCTACTGCCCAGTATATTTCTCCGCTGGGCGCCTGCTGTGCGAGCACGAACTCGACGGCTCGACGTACCATTGGCCAATATCGCGTCAGCGATTGGCGATCTTGCGTCGCTAAGTAATAGTGCCAGAGGCCGGTGGCGACATAGGCGACGAAATTGGTCTCGGCGCGAGTATCGTCAACGACCACGTCACCTTGATAGGCGGCAAACCACGCGCCGTCACCGCGCTGCATGCGTGATAACCACTCAAAGCCTTGAAGTGATGCAGCAAAGCGGCCCGCGACATTGAGACCCATCAGTGCCTCGACATGATCCCAAGGGTCTGTAATACCACCGTCAAACCAGGGCAGCGCACCAGAGGGGAGCTGCAAACTTTCGATGTAGTTCGCGGTGGCCTGCAGATGAGCGGGTAGAGTCGTGTCTGGCACGGCTTAGGATTGCCGAAAGTACATGACGACACTCTTGCCCAGCAGCGGGTTCAACAGGCGATCCAGAGTTTGCGTCAGCCAAGGTCGCTGCATCAGATCCCACACCAAAAAGCGGTGATACTGTTGCACCAAGAAGTGCTCGTCAGCGTTATCCCAGAACAGGCACTTCAGCCACCAGTAGGGCACATGCAGGCTATGCGCCCAATGCCGAGCGAGAAATTTCATGCCCATGGACTGAATACGTTGTCTGAGCGCATTGGCCTTGAAAATACGCACGTGGCCACCTGCCACTTCGTGATAGGCATCGCTCAACTGCCAGCATACCCACTCAGGTAAGTAGCGTGGCACGCTGACGGCGAACAAGCCGCCGGGTTTTAGCACGCGTTTGATCTCCCGCAAAAAACTGGGGTAGTCGGGAATATGTTCCAACACTTCAGAACAGATCACCTGATCAAATGTGTTATCTGCAAAGGGCAGTGCATGACCTGTGCCCTGAATAAAGCTGCATGTACCGGGCTTACTGTCGGCGATGGGAAAGTCCGCCAGACGACCCTTGGCGATGCGCAGGTCAGGCAGCCCTAGGTCTAGGCCGACGATGTCGGCATCGCTGTGTAAATGCGCCGATATGCTATGTCGCCCCTCGCCGCAGCCAAGGTCAAGTAGGCGGTCCCCTGGACGTATGTTCAATCGATCAAAATCAATGGTCTCAAGACTCACGGGCAATTACCTGATGATAGTGCTGGGTAAATTCCTGAGCCGTGCGGGCCCAAGAAAAGTGTTCCACCATGCGACGTCTGCCCGCCTCGCTCAAGCGGGCACGTTCAGCTGGGTTTTCGAATAAATCTCCAATGGCCTTTGCCAATGCTTGGGGATTCTTGCTGGGTACGATAACGCCCGCGTCACCCACAACCTCTGGCAGCGCGCCACCGTCGGTGGATACCAGGGGCACGGCGCAGGCCATGGCCTCGCCGGCAGGAAAACCAAAACCTTCGTACTCTGATGGCACCACAGCCACACTCGCCTTGGCGTAGAGCTGTTTGATCTCGTCGAAGGACAGTCCGTGATGAAACTCGATACGCTCATCGAGCTGAAAAGACTGAATCAGCTGCTCGGTCTTGCCGCCGGGTTTGGGGGCGCCAATGAAGGTGAGCTTTAAGTCCGGATAGCGCGCAGCGAGGTCTGCGACGGCCGGGATGAGATGCTGGGTGCCCTTGAGCGGCTGGTCTGCGCTGGCGGTGGTAATTAGGTGGTAAGGCTCTCTGGCGACTGTAGGCATTGGCTGGAAAATGTCGCTGTCGATGCCATTGAGGACAACCTCGATACGCTTCTCACAAATGCCAAAGGCCGAGGCAATATCACGCCTCGAATTCTCACTCACCGTGGTGATGTAGGGCAGCTGCCGGGTTACCTGAGTCTGCATCCGCAAGAAGCGATGCCAACGCCGAATTAACAGTCGCAGGCCCCACTCTTGGGTATTTTGCAGGGCGATATCGCGATCGAAGGTGATCGGATGATGGATGGTGCTGGTCACCGCGTAGCCGCGACGCATGAGGCCCAGCAGACCGGTGCACAAACTCTGGTTGTCATGAATGATGTCGTAGCGAGGGCGCGTGGTTTTAAAGTGTCTGAGCAGACGATGGCCGAAGGTGAACGGCTCAGGGAACCCCCCACTCCAATACGATGCCCACTCAAACACATTCAGGGGATCACGCCAGCGCTGCTGGGTCAGCGGCCATGCCGGGTTCGGGTGTGCATATAAATTCAGACCAGGAAGCTTCACAAGATCAACCCGAGCATCCAGCTCCGGATAGGGTTCACCAGAGATCACGTCGACTCGATGGCCCATGTCGACCAAGGCTTTGGCAAGGTGCTTGAGATAGACGCCCTGTCCGCCACTGTAGGGGTTGCTGCGATAACCCAGCAGGGCAATGTTCAGTGGTTTATGGCTGTTTGTTGGGCTTGAGGTGGTGCTAGCGACCATGACGCGTGGCGGGTCCAGCCAAAAAGATGAAGCATGGTAAACAACGCACGCTACCCTGAATAGCCAAACCGACGACTGATCGGCTGATTCGCGCTAGCCGCGAGGCTGCTACATGAATAGAATTTGATCACTGAGAGTAAGTTTTGAATTTTATTCATGTCGCAAATTGAAATCCGCCACCTACGCACGCTTGTTGCGCTTCGCGAAACCGGCAGTTTGGTGGAAGCCTCTGAGCGGGTATTTCTTACCCAGTCGGCGCTTTCTCATCAAATTAAGGAGTTAGAGGGCCGCCTGGGCTGCTCGCTTTTTCTGCGCAAAACGCGACCGGTGCGATTTACCAGCGCTGGCAATCGCCTGCTGGAACTCGCCGACGAAGTGCTGCCGCGTCTGCACAACGCGGAGCTTGATTTGGATCGATTCGCCGGCGGTCAATCCGGTCGGATCATCATGGCGATTGAGTGCCACTCGTGTTTTGAATGGCTGCTGCCCGCGATTGATGCGTATCGCAACGAGTGGAGCGATGTAGAGCTCGATATTTCCAGTGGTTTCCACTTTGCACCCTTCCCGGCGCTGGCCAGAGGCGATCTAGACCTTGTGATCACCGCCGATCCACTGGACGAGCCGGGTATTACGTACTTCCCCATATTCAGCTATGAAGCTCAACTGGCAGTGGCCAAAAAACACCCGCTGGTAGACAAGCCTTGGGTGGAGCCCAAGGATCTTGCTGACGAGGTCGTGATTACCTACCCGGTAGATCGAGAGCGCCTAGATTTATTTAGCGGTTTCTTGGAACCCGCGGGGGTAGAACCTGCCAGAGTACGCCACGCCGAACTGACCACCATGATTGTGCAGTTGGTGGCCAGCGGCCGTGGCGTCACCTGTTTGCCGAATTGGGCGCTGCACGAGTATCTGCAAAATGACTATGTGGTGGTGCGTTCCTTGGGTGAAGAAGGCATTTGGCCAACCCTCTATGCCGCGGTTCGCAAAGATCAGGCCGATGCCCCTTTCATGAATGCCTTTATCGAGGTGGCGAAGCAAGTCTGTTTCGCAAATTTACGCGGTATCGTTACCGCCGAACTGGGCTAGGTTCGACTACGGAATCAGCGTCGTCACTGTCCATTGATCCGCATGGAGGGTGTAACGGCATCGCTCGTGAACACCGTTAGCTTGGTTGAGATCAAGGCGTTCGATGCTCTGCGGCAAAAGTACCAGTCCTCGCGCACCGGGTGGAGCAACCAGGGGTTCGGGGCGCGGCGCCGTATCAAGCTGGGCCAGCAGATCGTCGCGATTTTCGACAGCGCTGCCTTGGGCATTTTGCTCATAGAGCCAGTCTAGGTGCTTTGGCGCGTCCGGTCTGAGTTGCCAGCTTTGCGCAATATGTGTCGCGGGCAATTCCTCGCAGCGGGCCTGCATTCGATACTGCACTTGCAGCGATGGCCACCAGGTTTGAATGGCAATCACATCCTGCACTTGTTGCCACTTTGGGCTGCTGGCGTTGATATAAATGGCGAGACCTTGTGCAATGTCGCGTAGCACTAGGGTGCGAGCTTGGGGTAAACCGTTTCCGTCAACGCTGGCTAGGACGCAAACGGCGGCCATGGGATCGTTAGCATCGCGAGCCTTCTGGCGATCTTCTTGAAATCGCAGCAGTGGGTTGTCTACGACCCTCTGGCTCGCCATCAAAGCTCACCCCGGCGGGCATGATCTGCCTTGATGATGCTGATCCACCGCGCAGTGTTGATAAAACCCTGACCCCAATCGTCGAATGCACTGAGGTCTTCGGTGATGTCTGCAATAGGAGCGTGCCATGGGATGATGGTGATACCGGTAGTGACACCAATGTTGCCCCCCGCACCAGTGAGCATATAAACGCCTTCGGTAATGGCTTGAGGAGCGACCTCGACGCTCGCAAAACGATCGGCAGCTTGTACAGGCGCGGCCAATAATAAAGACAAGACTGCGGCGAGCCAGCCGGGGGTACCGAAAAATAGTGCGCGCCGAATAACCATAAGGACTCCTAGTTTTTGTCCTTTCACAGACAAGTCCGCCGCTTTAAGTGCTTCGGTTTCAGCGCCGGAGTGTTCTTGGCAAGGCGCGAGACCATCGGCCATGGTTACTGGTCGGCCGGTTGCTCGCTTTGGCGACGTAGCGCGGCTATATCCTTTTGCATTTCACTTAAACGGAACAAAACGTCCGGCATTTGATCGCTGATACGCCAAAGGAAAAAAGCGATAACGCACAAAACCAGAAAGGCGAAAAAACCCATCATAAATCCTCTGCAAGAGTTAATAGAAGCCTCACAAGAGTAGCCAAGGCGCAGAACAATGACACCCTCTAAAGCACCCTGTAGACAAGTGCTTGTCGCAAAGTTCGGTTGGTTAACGTTTCTCCCTGATTCGCTTAGGGCTGAGGTAGGACGTTAGCGTGCAGATATTGGGCGCAAGGTCTTGCCAGCTGCCAGTGAAGGTTAAACGTGTCGCGCCAAGTGTCGGTAGTTCCTCAAACGGTGCCGTGTCTGTGTCGCTTTGGTGCAACAAATGCAACAAAGCGCTGATGCCGGGATTGTGGCCAACCATGCCAACGCATGCCTCACTGCTGGGTGTGCCTTGCAGGCAGTCGAGTAGGGTGTAGGCGTCGGCCAAATACAGTGAAGCCTCTTCAATCACTTGGCTACGCCACAGCTGAGCTAGGGGCGCGGCGGTTTGTTGAGTGCGTGCTGCAGGACTGACCCACAGCCAGCTCGCCGCTGCCATGTCATGGTTCAAACAATATGCAACCAGATCATCGACATCGGCTTGGCCCCTCGGCGCAAGCTCGCGGTCGAAATCTCGCTGAGCAAAGGCTGGGCTCACCGCTTTCGCGTGACGAATCAACCACAGCGTTCGAGTCTTCGGTTGAGTCATTAATCCCAGAGTGCGAAAAACTCTTCCATGGCCTGCATCTGCCCGCCAGCAACTGCTGATGGCACGATAATTGGTGTTTTGATGCCGGCATCGAACCATGCCTCGATGCCTTCGCGCACCTCTGCTGGGGAGCCAAACAGCGTGGTGTCAGCAAGCCATCGATCAGACAGACACTCTGGCACTCGGTCATAGTCTTTGTCCGCTATAGCCGCCTCGACGCCCTGCATTTCTTCTTCGTAGCCGGCTTCTTTCCAGTAGTTGCGATAGTTGGGCAAGAACGCATAGCTGGTCAGCGTTTTGCGATTTACCGCTGCCGCAGCGGCTTTGTCGTCGCTGATACAGGTGGGCACCATGTTGCCGATAAAGAAGTCATCATTGGCCTTGGTCTCGTCACTCAGGTTGCCTAGCGAATGCCCCATATGCGAGCGCGCGCCGTTGGCAAATACCATGCCGCCGCCAACCTCTTGGGCGAGCTGGATCATTTTGTCACGCAAGGTTGCCAGCACGATGGGCGGCAGATCGCCGACTCGTGGCACTGCGTGCATGTCCTCAACAAACTGCCGCATGTCGCTGAGTGGCTTGCCTGCGGTAATACCCATGCGATTAAGTGCTGGTGCGTGACTGACTCCAACGCCAAAACGGAATCGCCCACCAGATACCTCATGCAGAAAGCCCGCTGTTTGCGCGAAGTCAGCAACATTGCGGGTATAGATTGGCGTGATACTGGTGCCAATCATCACGTCAGTGGTATTCAGCGCAATGGCATTACACAGCGCTAGGCTATCGCCTAGGCTCGGGCCAAATATGCCGGGAAAACCGCGACGCTCGATTTCTTTGGCCAGTTCAATCGTGCGTAGTCGTCGGCCGGGTACGGCCGCTAAGCTGACGGCGGGTAGTTGGGTCATGATCACTCCTCTCCATGGATCAACAAAACGGCTATCAGATTACTCGAGCCCGTCGTGATCACCAACCAGCTAACCAACAAGGCACAGCGGCTCAGCGGCTGAGTAGTTGCGCCAGTTGATCAAGCAATCGGCGGTTTTGCTCGGCAGTACCCACGGTGATGCGCAGGCAATCCTGCAAACGCGGGGTGTTGAAGTAGCGCACCAAAATACCCGCATCTTTGAGTGCTTGGTAAAGGTCCGCGGCGGCGGCATGGATTGGTGCCTTGGCCAACACGAAGTTGGTTTGGCTGCTTGAGACGTTAAAGCCCATTACCTTAAGGCCTTTGGCCAGCGTCTCGCGGTCTCGGCGCACATCGGCCCAGGTCTGCTGGGCATAGGCCTGATCTTGAATTGCGGCCAGTCCTATAGCTTGACTGATGGCATCCACGTTGTAGCTGTCGCGGGTCTTTTCCAGGATGGGCCGTATGAGCGACGGGTGGCCTAGCAGATACCCCAGCCGCAATCCCGCCAAGCTGTAGCCCTTGCTGAAGGTGCGTAGCACCAACAAATTTTCTTGCTCGCGTACGAGCATGGCGATGCTGCTGGGGCCATCGGTGTCGACAAAGTCCGCATAGGCTTCATCGACTAACAGCACGCCATGAAGCTGATTAGCCAATTCTTCGAGGACGGCGTGACTGCTCAAATAACCGCTAGGGGCATGAGGGTTGACCACACAGGTCAGTTGGGCACCTGCCGCATTCACGTCATCGGCAAAGCCATCGGGCAGCGACCAGTCCGCGGCTAAGTCCCTAGTAAACATCTGCGCATCTTGAATCTGCGCCAACACTGGATACAGCGAATACGTTGGCTCCGTTGACGCCACCACGCCACCCGGTGCAACGAAGGTCGTAACGGCTAAGCGCAGGGCCTCATCGCCTGCGTGGGTGACCACTACGCTATCGATGCTGATGCCGTGATGATCAGCAATGGCCTGGCGGAGCGTTTTGGCATCGGGTTGGGGATAGACGCGCAGCTGGTCTGTGGCGAAAGTGTGCAGCGCTGCTGCCACCGCTGGACTCGGTGGATACGGATTTTCGTTAGTGTTGAGTTTGATGCTACGACCGTCTTGGGGCTGCTCGCCTGAGGTATAGCCCTGCATCTTGGCAATGTTGGGGCGCTCAAACTGACTCATGTCGCTTGCTCTTCGGCCGTGCGCGATTCCTCTTGCGCGAGCGTTTTCTCGTTTGACGCTTGATCAGCCAACTCTTGGGCAGGCGCCAGCAAACGCGCCAGCCAAAGCGTGCTCGGGCTCGCTTCTAGGGCGATTTTCGCGCTCATGGTCAGGGGCACTGAGAGCAGCATGCCCACAGGGCCAAGCAGCCAGCCCCAAAAAATTAACGACAGGAAAACCACGAGGGCAGACAGTCCAAGGCCTTGGCCCATGTAGCGAGGCTCAAGCACGTTACCAACGATGGTATTCACCGCGAAGAAACCTGCCACAACCAATAGCGCTTCGGTGGGACCAAGCTGCACGAGGGCCAGCAGTACCGGTGGAACGCCGGCGATAATCGAACCGATGGTGGGAATAAAATTCAGTAGCAGCGCCACCAACCCCCAGAGCACAGGGAAATCTACGTTCAAAATCCACAAAAAGGTGGTGACCAATAAACCGGTGAGCACGCTTACTGAGGTTTTGATGGCGATGTAGCGGTTCATGGTGCCGGTGATTCGGCCAAAGTGGGCCAGATCTCTGTCTGGGTTGTTCAGCACGGCGCGCAGCTTGGGGTAGAAGCTTGCGGCTTCAGCCAAAATAAAAATGACCGTCAAAATGATGAGAAAGCCGTTGCTGAGCACCGAGCCCAAACTGCGCAGTGCGCTACCCGCGAGGGTGAGTAAAGACCCGAGGGGAAACGCATCGGCAAGTAGGGCCGGATTGAGGGGGATATCCCAGCTTTGCAGCAGAACCAAGGCGTCGTTTTGCAGGTTGGATAGCCGTTCTTGGTAGAAGGGCAGTTTGGCGGAAAAGTCTGACGTGCTTTGGGTGAGCAAGGCAGCGATCAGACCAAGGGCAAGGAAGATGCCTAACACCACAGACGTAAGCGCCAAGCCGTTGGACAAGCCCTTGGACTTGCACCAGAAAAGGGGCGACGCGGCGATGGTGGCGATGAACACAGCCAGCAACATGGGTACGACGATGGTTTGTGCAGATTTCAGGCCCGCCAAAATGACGATAAGGGCCGCAAAGATCAGCAGGCCGCGACCGGCGTTATTGACCGTTTTGTTGTTTTCATCGAATTCTGTCATGGCCTTTGCTCGTTGCGGTTGCCTGAGTTAATGGGGTCCCAGGTGAAGGGGCGCTGGTTAGCCAGACTGGGTACTTGGCGACGAATGTCGGCAACACGGGCCGGGTCTACCTCGGCAATGGCGTAACCGTCGCCCTGTGGTAACTCGGCAATTACTTCGCCCCATGGGTCGATAATAATGGAGTGCCCATACGATGCCCGATTCGCACTGTGAGCACCATGCTGTGCCGGCGCAATCACATAACTCTGGCTTTCGATTGCCCGTGCCCGCAGCAAGGCATGCCAGTGCGCTGCGCCGGTGGTGGCAGTGAATGCAGAGGGCACCGTCAAGGCCACGGCACCCATGGCGACCAAGCGCTGGTACAGGGCCGGAAACCGCAGGTCATAACAGACTGTGAGCCCCAAGGTGCCCATCAGGCTGTCGACGCAGACGGCTTCTGTCCGATAGTGGCTGTCGGCCGCCGTCATGGCTGTCCCAGTGTACAGCGTCGTGTGCCCATTCGAGCAGCTAGTACTGCGGCCCC
>ERZ802822.1062-NODE-1062-length-18010-cov-13.054425_pt1 | contig 18010 bp, 12 predicted proteins | sample MGYA00345649_ERZ802822 | MGnify/ENA primary metagenome ERZ802822 (study PRJEB30503, sample SAMEA104212359) | marine metagenome | biome: Westerlies Biome; feature: [SRF] surface water layer (ENVO:00010504) within the epipelagic zone...; material: water...
ATATCTTGTATGCATCTCACCAATAGGATAGCCTAAAAACTCCTCAGGTGACATAATATCAGTATCAAAGGGTGCGTATTTGGAAAAATAATAATCTTGAGAATAAAGTGAACCTAAAAAGATAAGGTTCAGTAGTAAAAATTTTTTCATAATATTTATTTTTTAATTCCTGGTAATGAATCTGGCTTGTTTTGTTGCCAATCAAAGTTTGAATATTTTTTCTTTAGAGGATAAATTTCGTTTAAATTATTTCCGTCATATATTCTACCATTTTTCATTATCATATCTACAGAATTTGTATTCCTAATGTTTTCAAGAGGATCTTTATTTAATATGACTAGGTCTGCTAATTTACCCTTTTCAATTGATCCTAGATCCTTATCAAGTCCAATTGCATATGCTCCTTTAATAGTAGCTACTTTAAGCATATCATGATTTGTAATACCTCCTGCAGCCATACTCCAAAGCTCCCAGTGATATCCAAGACCCTGAAGTTGTCCATGAGATCCAACTCCTGAGATACCTCCTACTTCAACTAAATCTTTTACAAATTCTGCTAATTCAGGAAAGGTGTATTCCTCATCCATAAACCATCCAACATTTCTTCTTCTAGATTTTGAGTCAACTTCTTCTTTCGGAGTGAAAAAATTTAATTTTTTATCTCCATGAAGATCCTCAGTGGCATAATAATAATTTTCTGCCCATGGACCACCATATGTGACTAAAAGTGTGGGTGTATATGCTCTTTTTGTAAATGCTGTTAAACCAATATAATCTTTAAATATTGGATAAATTGGATGATTATGTTCTTGACCAGGATAACCATCAATTGTAGAAGCCATATTTAATCTAAGATTAAGACTGCCTTCTGTTGTTGGCATGATTTCTTGTTCTTTTGCTGCCATTAATATCCATTGTCTTTGCTGTCTATTTCCGGCAACATACATTTTAATTGATTTTGTGTTATAGTATTTAGAATATTGTTTTAGAACATCTCTAGCTTCATCTAGACTCTTAACATTATATCCCCAATATCCAACACCAGGTCCCGTTGAATATATTCTTGGTCCTAAAATTTTTCCAGTATCAACCATATCACTATATGTCAGTACATCTGTAGTTCCAGTTTGCGGATCTCTTGTGGTAGTAACTCCATATGCTAAATTTGCAGCATATGAAAATGGTTGAAACTTATGTAAGGTCCAACTAGGTCTCATATGAGCATGAGTATCTATGAAACCAGGTAAGATAATTTTCCCACTCATATCCATAATAGTTACATCCTCATTTTCAATTTCGATCATACCATCACTTACATCTACAATTCTATTATTCATTATAAGAATATCACCTCTTTCAATAATCTCGTCTCCATTCATTGAAACAATTTTAGCATTCTGAAGAAGTATTGAGCCTCGAGGTATATCTCTTTTTAGAGTTATTTTGATTTCTGTTTCTGAAGGTTTATACTCTTCTTGTTCATCATCTGAAAACTCTCCTGCCAATTCTGGATTAATTTTAGCAATTTCTTCAGCTAAATCATCTTTCTTCTTTTCTTCGTCACTCTTCTCTTTTTCTTTACCTTTTTGGATTTCTTCAAACTCATTTGCCTCAGTAATACTGTAGGTTAGGAAAGATTTTCCAATAGACCAATAAATTGATTTTGAATCATTACTCCAAGAAGGAAACTCTCCTCCAATTGTAGTGAGTTTTCTTGCTGGAAAAGATGAAAATTTAGGATTTGATAAAGAGATTTTCAGAGATTCTATTCCTGAATATGGAATTGTAAAGCTGTAAATGTTATTCACAACTTTAGCTAAACCTGTTTTTCCGTCTGGAGAAATCAAAATAATACTTGCTCCTGAAGGTGTTTTAGTATCTCCAGCTCCGTAGGGTGTAGTTCCAGTTACTTTTAAAATCTTTTTTTGATCTGTCCCATCCCATTTAATAGATACTAAACCATCGCTGTAATGAAATAGATAAATTCTATCCTTTCCTTTTACAAAATGAGGATATTCCCTACCCTTAGAGTCATCAATAAAATTGAGTTTACCTCCTTTGGAAGAAACCCACATAATCTTTTCATTAGATTGAAAAGCATAAGGACCATAACTTTCCTTATAACTCCTTTCGTCTCCTATTAGAAAAACAATTTTATCTCCTTCAAAGTTCCATTTAGGATTCATAAAAACACCTGGGCTTCTTCCTAAATCATTAGTTGTTAAAAGCACCGCATTTCTTTTACCATCTGCTCTTACTTTATAAATAGCACCTCCATTTTTATTATCCCATGTTACAAATGCTATATCTCTTCCATTTGGACTCCATGCAGGCATAGCTTCTATTACTTTATCACTAAAGTTAGTAAGCCTTATAATTTTATCAGTTATAAGATTCTTTACGTATAATTTATTTAATGCTGTAAATGCAACATGTGTTTTGTCAGGAGAAACAGCAGCATCTCTTATTTGAGTTGCTTCCATTTCATTTGAATCAGAAATTGGGTAATCAAACTTCAATTCAGGGCCTACTGCAATCTTTTCGTTTACCTCAAAAGGAATTATAGATGAAGCACCTCCATTTATGGGAATTTTATTAATTTTTCCTCCATAAGAAGCAATTAAATTTTTACTATCAGGTGTAAAGGCCATTCCAGGCAAAACACCCATTGTAGCTTGTGACTCTTGATCATCTTTTTGAATTGGAAACGCTAGCCATCTTTCATCTCCAGTTTTTAAATTTCTAATTCTTAGTGCAGTTTTATCCTCATATCTTGTTCCATAAACAAGCCAATTTCCATTTGGAGATAATGTTGGAGTAAATGCTGAACCAAATCTTGAGGTTTCTCTTTTTATTTCTCCAGTTTCTCTATCAAACTTAGAAATTTGATACTGAGGGAATCTAGCGTTATACTGCCAAGAACTCGTTCTGTGAGCATACCAAATATATCGATCATCACTACCAACAGCTGGCTGAGTAATTTTAATTGATGAGGGTTTATCAATTAATTTTATTCCAGATCCTCCATCTTTATGATACATATGTAGCTTTAGATTTCTTCTTCCTTTAGCTGTTATAATATAATCTCCATCTTTAGTCCAGTCTGCAAATGCAGTTTGTAAGTCTTTTTCTTTTGTAATTTGAGTAGAATCATTTGTTTCTATATCTCTAATCCATATGTTGTTTCCTCCACTAGAATCACTTGTATACACAAGAGATTTTCCGTCTGGAGAAAATCTTGGGTTAGAATCAAAAGCCATACCTTTAGTTATCCTGCTTGCTTTCCCACCTGAGATAGGAATCATATACAAGTCACCAAGTAGATCAAAAACAATTTTTTGACCATCTGGACTAACATCCAGAGACATCCATGTTCCAGTATTCGTTTCTAAATCATAAAACCTGTCTGGCTTTATTGGTAAGTTCTTGTTGATTTTTTCATCTTTTTTATCCTTATCCTCAATTTTATCTTGTCCAAAAATTATGTTTGAACTGATTAGAAGACAAAAAAGTATGTATTTGATTTTTCTCATAACTGTAGTTTTTATAAATATATTGATTTAGAATTCTTTTAACACTTGAAATTTAAGTATTTAGTTATATTTGAGCCAATAAATTTAAAAAAATGAAAAAAATTTTACCATTTATTATAGCTACTTTATTTATTAACTTTTCATATTCACAAAACAAACTTCAAACTATAAATAAAATAGTTGACGAGGCTAATAATAATTCTCAACTTGAAAGTTTGGCACATGAATTAATGGATCAAATAGGTCCTAGGCTTACAGGTACAAGTCAAATGTTGCAAGCACATGACTGGGTTATTAATAAATATAGTAATTGGGATATTAGTTCTGAAAATGAGCAATTTGGTCAATGGAGAGCATGGGAAAGGGGTATTAGCCATATAGACATGATGTCTCCTTGGGTAAAATCTTTGGAAGGTCAACAATTGTCATGGAGTGCTAGTACCAAGAAAAATGGTGAATTAGGAGAAGTAGTTATAATTCCTAAAAAGTCTAAAGAGGTATTTGATTCATGGCTTAAAACAATTAAAGGGAAACATGTTTTATTTGGGACACCTGATATATCTGGTAGACCTGATTATGATATTGAAAGGTGGGCTAAAGAAAGTACACTTGAAGAAATAAGAAGATCTAGAATTACAAAGAGAAGTAGAGATTCTAGGAACTTAAGAAAAACTGGATATGCATATGGAGATATGATCAAGGCAATAGAAGATGCTAAACCTGCATCATTTATTACTAGTAATTGGAGAGGTGGTTTTGGAACAAATACAATTTTTAGTCCAGGATATTTTGGAATTAGTTCAGAGACACCAACAGTAGACGTTAGTATGGAAGACTTTGGATTACTATATAGACTTGCTGAAAATAATCAAAAACCAACTGTAAATCTTAATTTACAATCAAAAGAACTTGGAAAAGTTCCAACTTACAACTCTATAGCAAGAATAGAAGGTATAGAGAAACCAGACGAATACATAATCTTATCAGCACATCTTGATACAACTGGAGGTGGAACAGGGGCAACTGATAATGGGACTGGGACTATAACAATGATGGAGGTTATGAGAATTTTAAAGAAAATTTATCCTAATCCTAAAAGAACAATAATTGCAGCTCATTGGGGCGCAGAAGAACAAGGTTTAAATGGTTCCAGTGCATTTGTTGAAGATCATCCTGAAATAGTAGAAAATTTACAGGCTCTTTTTAATCAAGATAATGGTACTGGTAGAATAACAAAAATTAATGGTCATGGTTTTACAGAAGCTTATAGATTTATTGGTGATTGGTTAGAATATGTTCCATCAGAAATTAAAAATGAAATTGAGACATTTTTTCCTGGAGTTCCAATTCCAAGGTATTCCTATGAACAATATGGAGTAACTGTTCCATCAGGAGGCTCCTCTGACTGGAGAAATTTTGTTTCTTCAGGAGTACCTGGATTTAATTTAAGCTCATTAGACTTTTCTTATGGTGGCTATAGTCCTTATCACTATACATGGCACACAAATAGAGACACCTATGACAAGATAATTTTTGATGATGTAAGATCTAATGCAATCTTGATAGCCATTTTAACCTATTTAGCTAGCGAAGAGGAAGAGTTAATGCCAAGAGACAGGAGAGTTCTTCCAATTAATCCTCTTACAGGTAAAAGAGGTGAATGGCCAAGCTTAAGGGTTCCTAATAGAGATGGATCAGAAGATAATTAACATGGAAAACTTATTACTACTGTTTGAGAATATTTCTTCTGTTAACAGAGCTCTAATAATGGTTTCTGGTATTACTTTTTTCTGGATAATAGAAGGTATTGTTCCTTTTAAACTTCTTGATTATAAAAAATGGAAGCATTCAATTCCAAATTTTCTTTTAACTATAACTACTATAATTGTAAACTTTTTTTTAGCCTTTATGCTGGTGTCTGCATCAGATTGGACAAATGCAAATAATTTTGGTTTATTACATTTATTAAACTCTTCTACTTTAGTGAGTATAATTGTTGGAATATTGTTGCTTGATCTAGTAGGTGCTTACCTTCCCCATTTAGTTCAACATAAAGTCAAATTATTATGGTATATACATATTGTTCATCATACAGATCAAAAGGTAGATACAACTACTGCAAATAGACATCACCCTTTTGAAAGTGTTGTAAGATTTATTTTCACACTTGTCGGTATATTTATTTCAGGTGCACCTATTGGATTAGTATTAATGTATCAATCTTTATCTGTTATATTCTCTCAGTTTAATCATGCAAATATTCAAATTTCTGATAAAGTTGATAAAGCACTAAGTTATCTAATAGTTTCACCTAATATGCACAAAGTTCATCATCACTTTGAATTACCATACACAGACTCTAATTATGGTAATATATTTTCTTTATGGGACAGACTATTTGGGACTTATATGGAACTAAGTAAAAGTGAGATTATTTATGGTGTAGACACTGATCTAGATGAAATTAAAAATTCCAAATTTAATAGTTTGATTGAAAGACCATTTAAAAAATGGTATAATCACTTTAACTAAGGTTTTGTAGTTCAGAAACAATATTTTTTAAATCAAAAGAAGATTCTTTTCCGTTAGACATATCCTTTAATTTAAAAATATTTTTATTTAACTCTTCTTGACCGACTATTACTACAAAGTCTATTCCTCTTTGATTAGCATAGTCCATCTGCTTTTTAATTTTTGTATCAGTTGGGTAAAGCTCACATATAATATTATTTTCTCTTAATTTATCAATATAAACTAAAAGATTATCAATTTTTTCTAGACTAAAATTCAGAAACATAAAGGATTTTGAAGAATCTAATTCACTAGGGAATAAGTTTAATTCATCTAATATTAAGCATATTCTATCAAACCCAAAGGATATCCCAAAACCACTTAATCTTGGATTATTTTTCTGAACTAAATCATCATATCTCCCTCCTCCTCCTATAGAGCCTATATTAAATTCATCTGGAGATGAAACTTCAATGATAGTTCCAGTATAGTAGCTAAGACCTCTAGCTAGAGATAAATCAAAACTTATGTCTATGTTCTTCAAATTAAATTTTTGTGAAGTATTAATTACTTTCTCTAGCAAGTCTAATCCATTAGTAGAAATCTTATTTGAGCTAAATTTAGCTCTTAAATTATTTATTTTTTCTCGATTAGAACCTTTAAGATCTAGGAAAAAGTTTAATTGATCAATAGCAGTATCTGAAATATTTTTCTTTTTTAATTCATTAATTACTCCATCAACTCCAATTTTATCAGTCTTATCAAGAATAGATGCAATTTCATTTACGCTATCTAAATTCATTAATTGGGATATACCCTCAAGAATTTGTCTATTATTTATTCTAAGATTAACTTTTGGCATACCTAATCTCTTAAAGACAGTATCATAAACTTTAATACATTCTACCTCATTTAAATGATTAGACTCACCTATAATATCTACATCACATTGAAGAAACTCTCTAAATCTTCCTCTTTGAGGTCTCTCAGCTCTCCAAACTAATTGAGTTTGAAATCTTTTAAAAGGAAATGATAAATTATTTAAATTTTGAGAAACAAATCTAGATAAAGGAACAGTTAAGTCATATCTTAATGCCTTATCTGATAATGAATTAGAAAATTTTGTTAGTTTATTCTCTTTAAAAGCTTCAGTATCAGCTTTTTTAATTTTATCTCCAGAAGAGAGTATTTTAAAAATCAAATTATCCTCTTCATTACCATACTTACCCGTAAGAGTAGATAAGTTTTCAAAAGATGGAGTCTGAATTTCCTGAAAATTAAATGTTTTAAAACATTGTTTTAGAGTGTTTAAAAGATAGTCTCTTTTTTTAATTTCTAAAGAGGAAAAATCTCTTGTACCTTTTGGAGTGTTAAGTTTTTGAGACATCAAAAGTTTAATTGATAATCAGGTGAACACTAAAGTTATGAAATTATTTCTTTTCAGCCTGAAGCTCAAAATTTAATTGAGTAGACACTTCTCTATGAAGTCTTATACTTGCTTGATATTTACCAATTCTTTTGATTGATTTACCAGGTATAGAAATATTTTCTTTTTCAACTTCAATTTTATTTGTAAGAAGGCTCTTAGCAACATCTGAATTAGAGATTGATCCAAAAAGTTTACCATCAGGTCCAACTTTAACAGGAATCTTTAATTCTAACTTAGATATTTTTGAAGCTAATTTTTCAGCATCATCTATAACTGATTTTTCTTTAAAAGCTTTTTGCTTAAGGTTTTCAGCTAAAACCTTTTTTGCAGATTGAGTAGCAAGAACAGCTTTACCAGTAGGAATTAAAAAATTCCTACCATATCCAGCTTTAACTGAAACTAATTCGTCTTTGAAGCCAATATTAGCAACATTTTCTTTTAGTATAATTTCCATAGTTATTTTAATAAGTCTCCAACGTAAGGAAGCAATCCAAGATGCCTTGCTCTCTTAACAGCTACAGCAACTTTTCTTTGATATTTTAATGATGTCCCAGTTAATCTTCTAGGTAAAATTTTACCTTGTTCATTAATAAATCTGCCTAAGAAATCTCCATCTTTATAATCTACGTACTTGATACCTGACCTTCTAAACATACAATACTTCTTTGCTTTTGAAGTATTAATATCTAAAGGAGATAAATACCTAATCTCACCTTCATTTTTAATTTTAGATTGTTCTTCAATTCCTGCCATAATTAACTAGCTTTTTTTGTACTTACTTTTTTTGTACTTACTTTTTTTGGGCCTCTATTTCTTCTTTTCTCTGCCCATGCAATTGCATGCTTATCAAGAGTTACAGTTAAGTATCTCATTACAGTTTCATCTCTGGTAAAATCAAGTTCAAGAGAAGGAACAATTTCAGCAGGTCCTGTATATTCTAAAAGATTATAAAATCCACTATTTTTGTTTTCAATAGTATATGCTAATTTTTTTAAACCCCAAATTTCCTTACTAATGATCTTAGCGCCGTTAGACTTTAAATACTTTTCATATTTGTCTACAGACTTTTGAACTTGCTCTTCAGATAGAGCTGGGTTTAAAATAAATACCGTTTCGTAGTTTTTCATCTTAAAATCTTAGGCCGCAAAATTAGGTTATTAAATATAATCTGCCAAATTTATTTCAGGTAAAGTAATAGCTATATTGGGTCAACATCTACAATGATTCTTACGCTTCTATATTTAGATATTGAATCAAAGCTTTTTATAATTGATTGAAATGTATTTCTAAAGTTATTAAGCTCTTTTAGCCCTGCTAGTTTTATTAAGAACTCCTTATGATATTTATTTTTAATTCTTGATACTTCAGGATAAACTGGGCCAAGCACTATTCCCTTATAATTAGCTCTCATTACTTTATTTATCCAATCAGAGGAACTATTCAACTTTTCATAACTTTTGTCTTTTAAAGTAATCCTGATTAGTCTTACAAATGGAGGATAATTATAATCTTTTCTTTCAATAAGTTGATTATTATACATTTCATCATAATCATTATTAATTACATTTTTAATAATTGGATGCTCTGGTTGGTAGGTTTGAAGAAATACTTTACCTCTTTGACCAGATCTTCCAGATCTTCCAGCAACCTGAGTTAAAACTTGAAATGCTTTTTCATGAGCTCTAAAATCAGGAAAGTTTAAAAAATGATCTGTATTTAATACGCCTACTAGATTTACATTTTTAAAGTCTAATCCTTTAGTTATCATTTGAGTGCCAATAAGTATATCTACTTCATGATTTGCAAAAGAATTAATTATTTTATCAAAAGACCATTTACCTCTAGTTGAATCCCAGTCCATTCTTTTACTTCTAACATCTGGAAAAATTTCTTTAATTACCTCCTCAATCTGTTGAGTTCCATCTCCCTTATAAATCATAGTATCAAATCCACATGTAGAGCATTTTTTTTCTGCTTTTGATGAAAATCCACAATAATGACATTTTAAACTATTTGATGAAATATGATATGTTAGACTAACATCACAATTATCACACATAACATTTTGACCACATGAATCACAAAGCCATTGGGGTGAGTAGCCTCTCCTGTTTCTAAATAAAATTACTTGCTTACCATCTTTAATTGTCTTTTCTATCTCTTCTACCAATCTGAGAGAAAAAATTGAGCTATACTCATGCTTAAGTTCATTCTTCATATCAATAGTGAAAATATTTGGCATTTCAATATTCCCAAATCTTTCTTTTAACTTAACATATCCATACTTGTTGTTTTTAGCATTAAAAGATGACTCTATAGACGGAGTAGCTGAACCTAGAATAACTTTTGAGTTATTGAGTTTTGATAAATATATAGCAGAATCTCTAGCGTTATATCTTGGAGAAGGTTCTTGCTGTTTATAAGAGATCTCATGTTCTTCATCAATAATTATTAAACCTAAATTTTGAAAAGGAAGAAAAACAGATGATCTTGCTCCAACAATTAATCTTGATTTGTTTTGATTTTTTTTAATATTCTCCCATACTTCAGTTCTTTCATTTAAAGAATATCTAGAATGAAAAACAGAAATTTTATCACCAAAATGAATTTTAAGTTTTTGAATTATTTGAGTGGTTAAAGAAATTTCAGGAAGTAAGTAAAGAACTTGCATTTCTTTATTAAGATAATCTTCAATAATCTTTATATATATTTCAGTTTTTCCTGATGAGGTTACCCCTTCTAACAGAATCACATCTTTATCTTTTAACTGACTTTGAACTTGATCTAAAGCATTTAATTGGGATTCTGATAAATCATTTGTTTTTGAAAAATGTTCTAGTTTATTATCATTTCTCTCAATTTTTATCTTATTTATAGTTATAAACCCTTTTTGTTCTAGCCCCTTAATTGTACTATCTGAAAATTTAATTATGTTTTTAAAATCTTTTAGAATTATATATTTTTGAGATTTAAGATTACTTATAATCTGCATCAAAATCTCTTTTTGTTTTGGTGAACTATTTAAAATCTTAAGTGAATTTTTAATCTTTTGTTCTTCTAACAATTCTTTGTTCAAATAAATAACATTTAAAAGTTTTGGTTTGTATTTTTCATTGATTTCAAAGTTTAATTCTATAAATCCTTTTAAAATCATTTTTTGAATAACTGAGTATGTGTTTTTCTTATCTAGAATATCTGAAACTTCATTTATTTTTAGAGTATTAAAGTCAAGAGCTTCATATATTAAATATTCATCATCTGTCATCTGTTCAATATCATCACTATTAATTTCTTTTTTAATTATAATTGTTTCGCTTTCTAATAAAAATGTTGAGGGAATCGCAGCTTTTAAGACATCGCCTATAGGGGTGAAATAATATTTAGATATCCAGCTCCAAAAGTCAATTTGTGATTCTGAGATAAGTTCTTTTTTATCGTAGACAAACTCAATTGGTTTTGTTTCATACAATGTTGGCTTATTAGTATGAATCTGTTTAATTACTCCCGTATAAACTTTTCTTTTACCAAAACTAACAGCAACTCTATGGCCTATTCCTAGATTTTCATATTCTTTTTTTGTAAGCTCATAAGTAAATGTTCCATGTAAGGGAAGAGGAAGTATTACATCTGCGTAGTAATTCATGGTTAATTATAATATATTCTTTCTAATTTAGCAATTAGCCTGATGAAAAAGATAATAATATTTATTACACTATCCATTTCAACTTTAACTTTCTCTCAACAACAGATCGAAATCGTTAAGGGAAATGTTCAAAGTGAAACTAGTAAGTCAATCTTACAGAATGTTCATGTTCTTAATCTAACTAAAGTTAAAGGTACTATAACTTCTAGTGAAGGTGAATTTGAAATTCAAGCAAAAGTTAATGATACATTATATTTCTCATATATAGGATATAAACCATTGAAAGTTGTGGTAACTAATGATTTAATTAGGTTTGATAATAATACTATTGAACTTACTGAACTTGCTTTTGCATTAGAGGAGATAATAATTAAGCCTTACCAATTAACTGGTTATCTTGAAATAGATGTTAAGAATGCTCCAGTAAATACCTCAACTCGCTATAGAATAATTGGTCTACCAAATCTTGGATATGAAGCAGGAAGAAGGTCAAGATCTGGAATATCTAAAGTAATTGGTGCAATTTTTAATCCCGCAGATTTTCTAAATAATCTTTTTAAGAAAAAAACTGCCAGGATGGATAAACTAAGATTAATGAGAGAAGATAGAGAAATAAAAAATCTATTATCAACAAAATTTGATAGAGAAGTTCTTGTTCAACTTTTGGGAGTTGATAAAATTGATATTGATCAAATTTTAAGGAATTGTAATTTCTCAGATACTTTTATTAAACAAGCAAATGATCTTCAAATTATGGAAGCTATAAATGAGTGTTATGATGAATACAAGTTGCTACAATTTTAATATACTATTCAGTTAGCTTATCTTTGCACAATGAATGAGTTTAATTTAAATTCAATTTCCCCCATAGATGGAAGGTATTCTTATAAAACAGAAGTTTTAAGGCAATATTTTAGTGAAAAGGCATTAATATATTATAGGCTAAAAATTGAAATAGAATATTTTATATCTCTTTGTAAGCTTGGAATTCCTCAATTAAAAAAATTTGATAGTAAAAAGTTTGATGATTTAAGAAAGATATATTTAGATTTCTCTAATGATGATGCAATTGAAATAAAAAATATTGAAAAAATTACTAATCATGATGTTAAAGCTGTAGAATATTTCATAAAACAAAAATTTGATATCCTAGGTATTAGTAATTATAAAGAATTTATCCACTTTGGCCTTACTTCTCAAGACATTAACAACACAGCTATTCCGTTATCAATAAAAGACTTTATTGATAATGTCTACATACCAAAAATCACTGAAGTCATTAAAGCCATCGATAACAAAGATAAAGAACTAAAAGATATTACTATAATTGCAAGAACTCATGGTCAACCTGCTTCACCTACTAAACTAGGAAAAGAATTTAGAGTGTTTTCATCCAGAATTAATGAACAAATGAAAACTTTAAAAAATATACCTAATTCTGCAAAATTTGCCGGTGCAGTTGGAAATTTTAATGCTCATAAGGTTGCTTATCCAGATATTGATTGGAAAAAATTTGGTGAAAATTTTATAGAAAGTGAATTAGGTTTAAATTACTCTTTTCCGACTACCCAAATTGAGCATTATGACTCTTTTGCTGCTTTATGTGATAATTGCAGAAGGATAAATAATATTCTTTTAGATATGTGTGTAGATATTTGGACGTATATTTCACATGACTACTTTAAACAAAAAATTATAAAAGATGAAGTTGGTTCATCTGCTATGCCTCACAAGGTCAATCCTATTGATTTTGAAAATTCTGAGGGGAATTTGGGGTTAGCAAATTCAACATTTTATTTTTTCTCAAATAAATTAACTAAATCAAGATTACAAAGAGATCTTACAGATAGCACTGTGTTAAGGAATATCGGGGTTCCATTTGGACATACTCTAATTTCTTTTGAATCTCTTCTAAAAGGATTAAAAAAGATTTATGTAAATAAAGTAAAGATTAACAAAGATATTGAAGAAAATTGGATTGTTGTTTCTGAGGCTATTCAAACAATTCTTAGGAGAGAAGGTTATGAAAATCCATATGAGGTAATGAAAGAATTAACAAGAAAAAATAGTAAAATAAATAAAGATTATTTACATTCATTTATAGATAAACTCAAAATTGATGATAAAATCAAAAAAGAATTAAAACAAATTTCACCATACAACTACACAGGAATTTAATGAAAATAAAATACTACATTATTATATGCATTCTCTTAATAAGCTGTAAAAAAGATGCAATCTCAGATGAAGATATAATTGATGAAATTGATAATATTCAAACTGTAAGTCCAGCAGAAGAGTTAAAGATTGAAATTAATGACTTCATATGGGATGGTTTAAATTATTGGTATTATTGGCAAGAATCAGTTCCTGATTTGTCTGATAGTAAAACTAGCAACTCAACTGATTACCTATCTTTTCTTTCTAAAAAAGAGCCTGAACCTTTTTTTGATTCTCTCAATCATCCTGACGACAGATTTAGTTGGATTCAAGATGATTATGAAGAACTTGATAACTTACTTTCAGGAATTGAGTTATCTAATGGAATAGAATTTGGCCTTTTTTTAGAGTGTAATGGGCAAGATGTTTTTGGTTATGTAAAATATGTACAAAAAAACTCTGATGCTGAAATAAAAGGAGTTAAAAGAGGAATGTTTTTTAATTCTATCGATGGAAACAGGTTAAATAGAAACAATTATGTAGATCTTCTTTATGGTGATAATGTTTCTTATTCTCTTAATTTATCAAACATTCAATATAATGATGCAGATGATTGTATAAATATGATTTCAAATGATACTTCATTTGATCTTGTTAAAAGTGAATTAATTCAAAATCCAATTTACATTTCTAAAATATTTGAGCTTGATAATACTAAAGTTGGCTATTTAATGTATAATCAATTTGTTGGTTTTGTTGAATCAGAAGGTGTAGATTATAATCAAGAATTAAATCAGGTTTTTGGAGATTTTAAAAGCAATGGCGTAGATAATTTAATTTTAGATCTTAGGTATAATCCGGGAGGTAGCACTTATACTCAACGAATTTTAGCTTCATTAATTACAGGTCAGTTTACAGGTGAAATTTATGCTCAAAGAGTTTTTAATTCAAAAGTAACTGAGAGGTATAAAGATGATCCGGAAAGTTTTAGAAGTAGATTCTTATATACCTTGGATTCTGGTGAAAGATTAAACTCATTAGGGTTAAATAAGCTCTATGTACTTACTACATCCTCCTCTGCTTCATCAAGTGAAGGGATTATCAATAACCTTGCTCCTTATATTGATGTAATTCATATTGGGGACTATACTGTTGGAAAAAACTCAGGTTCAATAACTATTAAGGACTACATAAATGATGAAGGAGATGTAAATCCTAAGCATAAGTACGCTATGCAGCCAATTGTAACGAAATCAGCAAATTCTGCTGGTTTTGCAGATTTTGATGATGGACTAGTCCCTGACATACTTTTAAAAGAGTCTCTTTCAAATCTTGGTTCACTAGGTGATGAAAATGAAAAACTTCTAAATTCTGCATTGAATCAAATATCTAATAACTTTTCAGTGAGTAATGCTCCCCCTGAAAGTGAAATAAAAAATATTGAATTAGTTACTGATAGAGATAAAAGAAGGCAAATTCTAATTGTTGATGATATACCATTTCTTAATCAAGAGAAATATTAATTTGTAAGGTACATTTTTCTTCTAGAATATAGTTCAGAGAATTTATCATCATTTAAATCATCTATAAATAAAATACTCTCGCCAGTACTTTTCATTTCTGGACCAAGTTTTTTATTAACATCAGGGAATTTATTAAAAGAGAATACAGGTTGCTTTATTGCATAACCTTTAAGTTCTGGCTTAAACTTAAAATCTTTTAACTTATTTTCTCCAAGCATTACTTTAGTTGCATAATTAACATAAGGTTCCTTATAAGCTTTTGATATAAAGGGTACAGTTCTTGAAGCTCTCGGATTTGCCTCGATTATATAAACCATTTCATCTTTAATAGCAAATTGAATATTAATTAATCCAACTGTATTTAATGCTAAGGCAATCTTTTTTGTATGGTCCTTTATTTGCTGAACTTCAAGTTCCCCTAGGTTAAAAACAGGAAGAGTTGCATTTGAGTCTCCAGAGTGAATACCACATGGTTCAATATGCTCCATAATACCTATTATATAAACATCCTCTCCATCACAAATAGCATCAGCCTCAGCTTCAATAGCTCCATCAAGATAATTATCAAGCAGAAGATTATTATTAGGTATTTTAGATAATAAGTCTTCTACATGGTCTACTAGTTCTTCTTTATTGATTACAATTTTCATTCCCTGCCCACCTAGAACATATGAAGGTCTAATTAAGATAGGAAAGTTTAATTTTAATGATAACTCTATTGCTTCCTCCGAATTTGTTGCAACCCCAAAATCAGGATAAGGTATATTATTCTCTTTCAACAAAGTTGAAAAGCTTCCTCGATCTTCTGCTAAGTCAAGAGATTTATATTCTGTTCCAATAATTTTGATATTGTATCGATCTAATTTTTCAGCAAGTTTTAATGCAGTTTGACCACCAAGTTGAACAATAACTCCATAAGGGTTTTCATGCCTTATGATATCATAGATATGTTCCCAAAAAACAGGCTCAAAATAGAGCTTATCAGAGATATCAAAATCAGTAGAAACTGTTTCAGGATTACAGTTTATCATTATGGTCTCATAACCACATTCACTGGCAGCAAGAACACCATGAACGCAGCAGTAATCAAACTCAATCCCTTGTCCTATTCTATTTGGACCTGAACCTAATACAACAATTTTCTTCTTCTCTGATACTATACTTTCATTTTCAGAGAATTCATGATTATCTTTAGTTTTTATTTTTTCTTCAAAAGTTGAATAATAGTATGGAGTTTGTGCAGGAAATTCAGCAGAACAAGTATCAACTAATTTATAAACTCTTTTAATTCCTAACTCTTCTCTTTTTTTATAAACTTGGCTTTCTAAACAGTTTAACATAAAAGCAATTTGCCTGTCAGCAAAACCTTTTTGTTTAGCCTCAAGAAGTAAATCATATTCGATATTATCAATTTTATAAGTAGAGATTTCTTTTTCAAGTTTATAAAGTTCTTCGTATTGTTTTAAGAACCACATATCAATTTTAGTTATGTCATAAATTCTATCTAGTGAAATTCCAGCTTGAATGGCATCATATAAAACAAAAACTCTATCCCAACTTGCATTTGTGAGCTTACTAATAATTATATCATTATCTGTGTAACCCTTTCCATCTGCTCCTAGTCCATTTCTTTTAATTTCAAGTGATTGTGTAGCTTTATGAAGAGCTTCTTGAAATGATCTCCCAATCCCCATCACTTCTCCAACTGCTTTCATTTGAAGGCCTAGAGTTCTATCGGACCCCTCAAACTTATCGAAGTTCCATCTAGGAATTTTTACAATTACATAGTCTAGTGTTGGCTCAAATAAAGCAGAAGTTGATTTAGTAATCTGATTACTTAATTCATCAAGAGTATATCCAAGCGCTAATTTAGCAGCAATTTTTGCAATAGGATAACCTGAAGCCTTAGATGCTAAAGCTGATGATCTAGAAACTCTAGGGTTTATTTCTATGGCTACTATATCTTCATTTTCGTCTGGACTAACTGCAAACTGAACATTACATCCCCCTGAGAAGTCTCCAATGCTTTTCATCATTTTTATAGCCATGTCTCTCATTCTTTGATAAGTTGTATCTGATAAAGTCATAGCAGGAGCAACAGTTATAGAATCTCCAGTATGAATACCCATAGGATCCATATTCTCAATTGTACAAATAATCACAATATTATTGTTCTTATCACGAAGTAATTCTAACTCATACTCCTTCCAACCCATAAGGGCTTTATCAATAAGTACTTCATGTATTGGTGATGATTCTAGACCTCTTGTTAATAAATTATTAAACTTGTCTTCTTCAAAAACTATTGATGCCCCTGTACCTCCTAATGTGAATGATGGCCTAATTACTAAAGGGAAACCAAATCGTTGAGCTATCTCTTTACCTTTTAAAAATGATGAAGCACTTTCCGCAGGAGCAACAGGTATATTAATCTCATTTAAAAGTGTTCTAAATTTTTCTCTATCCTCAGTTATTTCAATTGCATTTATATCTACACCTATTATTTTAACTGAGTGCTTTGACCAAATTTCTTTTTCCTGTGCTTCAATACAAAGATTAAGAGCAGTTTGACCACCCATTGTTGGTAAAACAGCATCAATATCATCATGTATTTCAAGAATTTCAGATATTGATTTAGTAGTAAGTGGTTTAAGATATATATGATCTGCCATTGAAGGATCAGTCATAATAGTAGCAGGATTGGAATTAATTAAAACAGTCTTTATACCGTCTTCCTTTAAAGATCTTAAAGCTTGAGATCCAGAATAGTCAAATTCACATGCTTGACCTATTATTATAGGTCCTGAACCAATTATTAGAATTGATTTGATATTTTTATCCTTAGGCATAAAATCACACTAAAATATAAAAAAAAAGGTGCTGTAAAAGCACCATCTTTAAAAAGTTATTAAAAATTATTTCTTGTGACGAAATTCGTCAGAGACTGATAATTTTTTTCTTCCTTTTGCTCTTCTTCCTGCAAGTACTCTTCGTCCATTAGCTGTAGCCATTCTGTCCATAAAGCCGTGCTTGTTTCTTCTTTTTCTATTAGATGGTTGATAGGTCCTTTTCACAATTGTTTATTTAATCGGAGGCAAATATAATATCTTTTTATTCAACATCATATAAATATTTTTAAATTGTAAATTAGCAGCATATATGATACCAAAAAATATTAAACTAATAGCATCAATATCACTCTTAGGATTTG
>ERZ802822.1064-NODE-1064-length-18004-cov-9.034250_pt1 | contig 18004 bp, 19 predicted proteins | sample MGYA00345649_ERZ802822 | MGnify/ENA primary metagenome ERZ802822 (study PRJEB30503, sample SAMEA104212359) | marine metagenome | biome: Westerlies Biome; feature: [SRF] surface water layer (ENVO:00010504) within the epipelagic zone...; material: water...
GAAACAAAAGCAGAAAAAATCAATATTGCAGCCATTGGCAATGTTGTCAGCCAACTGCATCTTCACATTGTCGCGCGGCATCACACAGACCCACTCTGGCCGGCGCCGATTTGGGGTCAGGGCACAGCCATACCACTGTCACCTCAAGAGCGCGACAAGCGGCTTGCATCCCTTCAGTCGTGGCTGATGACATTTTCCGGCAAGATATGATCGCCGCTGGCAGATAGTTGCAAATGATGCTGTGCGACAACGCAATCAAGCGGCAAAACATCATATAAATGCGGAAACAGCGCGCCGCCGCGTGCCGCTTCCCACACAATATCAAGCGGCGCACAATCAATAGTCAGCAGAACCAGCCCGTCACGCCCGGCAAAATGACGCGCCAATGTGTCCTGCAGCTGACTGGCCGTGGAAAAATGGATATAGCCATCGCTCAGGTCGATTTCAGCACCGGTAAATACTCCGGCCCGTTCGGCATCCTGCCACAGAGCAATGTCACACACTTTATAAATGAATTTCGTCGTTGTCTCTGCCGACAATGTCATCACTCCGTTAAATTCAATTGTACTAATCAATATGTTGTTGCAAACTTGACCTTTATAACAACGATACGCATTAATAGGCGATGGCGCAGGACAGATCAACATCAGCAGCTTTTGAGTCACAGGTTGCGGACAAGCCGCGGCGACGGCTGGAGCAACTCACAATCTGGCCACACCGGTCATTATCGCGAAAAGGCTTTGCCATTGTGATGGGTTTTCTAGCCGGATTTCTGCTCATTATCGGGGTTGGATTTTTTCTGGCCGGAGCGTGGCCGGTTATTGGGTTTTTGGGACTTGAGTTGCTGGTTGTTTGGGGCGCGTTCAAACTAAATTACCGTGCAGCCCGGCACCGCGAGACCATCCACACCACCACCGAAGATGTCACTGTTGAAAGCCAGACGCCGGCTGGCCAACGCGCCAAAAAATCATTTCCGCTTGGCTGGCTCCGGGTCACTTTGACACCAACCGAAGCGCCATCAGTCAAATCACGCATTCAACAAAAAATTATTTTATCCAGCCATGGCGAACATGCCGAAATCGGCAAATATCTGCACCCGGCAGAAAAAGCCGGACTGTCTCGTGATATTGATGCGATGATTGACCGGGCGCGCGCCTCGCGTGACGCGTCGTAACGGGTGCTGCGCCACTGGCGCTGCTGACCACATCATTTTAAACAGACTGCAACGCCTGCCATACCCGATAGGGCGTTGCCGGCATTTCAAATTCACTGACGCCGGCCGATGCCAGCGCATCTGCGACAGCATTCATTGTGGCGGCCAGTGACCCGACTGTTCCGGCCTCGCCAACACCTTTGGCACCAAGTGGGTTGATTGCCGTTGGCACGGCAATTGTTGTGATCCGAAATGGCGGCAGATCAGCCGCAACAGGCATCGGATAATCCAAAAACGACCCGGTCATTAACTGGCCTTGCGGATCAAAACGCAATATTTCGCCAAGCGCCTGTCCAATGCCCTGCGCCACACCACCATGCATCTGCCCCTCAACAAGCGCCGGGTTCAGCACGGTGCCGACATCCTCGACAACAACATAATCGCAAAAGGCAATTTTACCGGTTTTGGGATCAATCTCGACTTCGCAAATATGGCAGCCATTCGGATACGTCACATCTGGCGGGGTGAATTCACCCAAAACACTGATGCCGCCAGCTTGATTGCTGTGACGCGCGATATCGGCCCACGCCATGGTCTGGCCATCCGGCGTTGCAAACGCCCCGTCGCGATAGGTCAGTTCTGTCGCCGCACAGCCAAGCGCCGCCGCCGCAACCCCCTGGCCCTGTGTGATCAATTCATCAAGGGCAATTTTTACCGCTGACAGGCCGACAACGGTCGCCGCCGACCCGCCATTACCCCGGCCAGTTGGCAACAGATCGGTATCCCCCTGTGCATAAACAATGCTGTGTGTCGGCACCCCCAGCATTTGCGACGCCAGACGCGCCACCGCCGTTTCATGCCCCTGCCCCACCGACATCAACCCGGGTGCGATGGTGATCAGCCCGTCGGCAGACGCTGTCACCCGCGCATTATCCGGTCGGGTTTGCTGAAACGGGCCACCAGCGACCTCAATTGGATTGGCAATACCAATGCCGCGCAACAGCCCGTTTGCCTCGGACTGTTTGCGGCGTTGCTGGAATCCGGCATAGTCAGCCTGCCGCGCCGCCGCCTCGACAATTTTCGGAAAATCACCGCAATCATACAGGAATGTCAGCCCGGTCTGGTATGGCATCTGGTCTGGCGTGACCAGATTTTTCTGCCGCAAAGCCAGCGCATCATGGCCGGTTTCCCGCGCCGCCTTGTCAATTAGCCGTTCAATGATATAGGTCGCTTCGGGACGCCCAAACCCCCGATAAGGCGAGGTTTGCATCGTATTGGTATAGAAAAATGTCAGCGCGCTGGCGATCACCGGTGTTTTATATTGTCCGGCCACGCCGCCAATATTATTCAGCATGCCTTTCGTGCGCCGCGACAGATAAGCCCCCGCATCGGTGTGCGCCTCAACCCACAGGCCGGTAAACAAGCCATCAGCATCAAGCCCCAAAACGGCGGTGCCGCACACCGCCCGCGCATGTTCGTCACTGATAAAAGACTCACTGCGATCGGCCGACCAAAATACCGCTTGTTGCAGACGTTTGGCCGCCCATACAACCAGCGCATCTTCACGATATAATGCGCCTTTCATGCCAAAAGAGCCGCCAACATCAGGAGCAATGACGCGAATTTGATCGGTCGGCAGGTCAAATAATTTTGCCAATTCGCCATGCAGCGCAAATGGGCTTTGCGCACTGGTGGTCAAACACAGCTTGCCATTAGCATCAATTGAACCGAGCGCACTGCGCATTTCAATGGTGCAGGCTGTTACCTTTGATATGTCAAAATCGAACCGAACGGTCTGTGCCGCTTTGGCCAGCGCGGCATCGACCGCCGGCTTGTCACCGAGACGGTGAAACGCGGCGATATTATCCGCCGATCCGGGCCAGACAAGCGGCCCCTGAAGATCATCAATCGACAATGCCATTTCATCGTCAGCATCATAAGCGACGTCAATCAACTCCATCGCATCGAGCGCCGCTTGCCGGGTTTTTGCGATAATCATGCAAACAGGTTCGCCCAGATGCCGGATCACCGCCCGGTTCAACAGCGGCCGCTGGCTGTCGCTGCTTGCTGCCCCGTCATCACGCACTGGTGCGCCAGTCCAAACCATATATTCCACTCCATCCTGCGCCGCATCATCGGCTGTCAGAATGGCGGTAACACCCGCGGCTGAACGCGCCGCATCAATCGATAAATGGCGAATCCGTCCCCGTGCAATGGGGCTGCGCAGGAACACCGCATGCAACGCATCCCCCGGCAGCAGATCAGCCGTATAACGCCCCGCACCGGCGACAAAGCGGCGATCTTCAAAACGACCAGCCGGGGATAGCAATTTTTCACAGTTCATCAGAACCCTCTAACCATAACATTCACAAATTTAAAACCGCAGCGGGTCTTATGACAATCTGCACGCTGATAGATGCAATAAACACTAACATGAACCACGGCGACAGCTATATAAATCTTCGTGGATTGACGCTGTCTGTCTTTCCTCTAGAGATCAAGACAAATGGAATTTTTTGGTTTGCTAACTTTGGGGTTTTTCTTGGGGATCAGCCACGCGATGGAGGCTGATCATCTGGCCGCTGTATCAAGCCTATGGCGAGCACATCATGGCCGCCGCACAATCATGCAAAGCACATTTTACTGGAGCGCCGGTCATGCGATGACGCTGCTGGTTTTTTGCAGCCTATTGCTGGTGTCGGGCAATCATGTATCGGCCAGAAATGAAGCGTTACTGGAACTGGCAGCCGCGGCGCTGGTGATTGCGCTTGGTGTCCGGTTGATCTACCGGTTGCATCGCGAAAAAATTCATTTTCATGTGCATGAGCATGATGGCCAACTGCATCTGCATGCGCACAGCCACGCGCATCACCATGATGCCGGTAAGATGGCGCCTGATCAATCGTCGCATGCAGCGATCCCATATTATCATAAACATCCGAAAAAACCATCCGGCGCTTTATGTGTCGGGATGATGCATGGCGCTGCTGGAACCGGCGTCCTGATGGTGCTTGCGGTGACAGCCACACAATCCTTTTTGCTGTCACTGGCATATCTTGCGATATTTTGCGCCGGCAGCTTGCTGGGGATGATGCTATTGACCATGGTGGTATCTCTGCCATTCACGCGCACCGGCATCTGGGCGACACGGTTTAATCAGCTTGTATCGGTGGTGATTGCTTGCACCTGCTTTGGCAGTGGCGGTATGCTTGCCTATGAACAATTACTGTTATTAGGCGTTGTCTAAAATGGCGTTACGCATATTGGTAAATTTTTTGGCATCCGCATTTTGGCTTGCACAGTAACCAACATTGGAGATTTTTATGCCCCCTTCTCAGTCAAATGATGGCACGCCACAATTCAGCCAGCTATGGCCGACACAATTCATGTCATTACGATTGCCCGGCAATGAGACCGCAAATCCGGTACTGGCCGATTTTGTACTTGCACAAAATATCCAGAATGATGATATGACGGTTGATTATACGGCGGACAATATCTTTGTTACAGATCACCCGGCGCTTATCTGGCTGCGGCAATGCTGTGACCGGGCGGTGCTTGATTACGCCCGCGAAGCCGGCATCAGCTATGATCTTGAGTGGGTTCTGCAAGGTTGGGCGAATGTAAATATGAAGGGCGATTATCATAATTTGCATAACCACCCCCATTCATGGCTGTCCGGCACTTATTACATCAGCGTGCCTGACCAGAGCGATGCCGATTTATTCAGATCTGACCTGAACCCGGCATCGATCAGCTTTTTTGACCCGCGTCCACAGGCCAATATGAATGCCATTCGTAATGATGGACAGGTTGACCCGGAACACCGGCTTTTGCCAAGTGCCGGCGATTTATTTTTATGGCCAGCCTTTTTGCATCATCTTGTGCATCCCAACATGGCTGAATCGCCCCGTATTTCGATTTCATTCAATGTCGTTCTGAAATGGAAAAATGATTATATCCCGCGTTAAATCACCCGATATGGATGCGCGATGTCCGGTCATTTATCGGGTTGTAGGATAGGTAAATGGAATTTCTGACACCATTTAAGATTGCCTTTAGCCTGCTGCTCGCTGCCGATCCGGAACTGATGGGAATCATCCGCCTGTCGATGCTGATCAGCCTTAGCGCCGTTGCCTGTTCGCTGGCAATCGGCCTTCCCGTCGGCGCGTTGCTGGCCAGTATGAAATTTCCCGGCAGACAGGCGATCATTATTCTGTCGAACACCTTGTTGAGCATGCCGCCTGTCGTTGTCGGGCTGATCATTTATATTCTGGTATCGCAATCCGGCCCGCTTGGCTGGACAAATATTTTATATACACCCTATGCCATGGCCCTGGCGCAAACCGTTCTGGTGTTGCCGATATCAATCGCCCTGTCGCGCCAGGTTTTTGAAACACTCAACAGTGAATATGATCGGCTGTTTATTTCGCTCGGTATCAGCCGCTGGCAGCGCATCAAAACGCTTGTTTTTGACGCCCGTATTGCGCTTGTCACCATTGCCCTTGCCTGTTTTGGACGTGCTATTTCAGAGGTCGGCGCGGTGATTATTGTCGGCGGTAATATCCGGCATGTCAGCCGGGTGATGACGACAACAATTGCACTTGAAACATCAAAAGGCGAATTAGGTATTGCGATGGCGCTTGGCATTGTTTTGCTCAGCATTGCCTTATTGGTGAATGTCGCCAGCCAGTTTATCAGCGCCCATTTCAAAAAGGCAGGTCTGGATGTCTGATCACGCGCGCCACAACACCGCTATTGTCACGGCAACGCATGTCAGCTTTCGCACCGATAATCAGACGCTGTTGAACGATATCTCACTGCATATTGACCGTGGCACAATCACCATGGTTTTGGGGCATAATGGCGCTGGCAAAACATTATTACTATCCGCCTTGCATGGATTGATTACGCCGCAAACCGGCAAGATTTCCGGGCCTGTTCGTCATAAACAGAAAATGGTATTTCAAAAGCCTGTGTTGTTACGCCGGTCAGCCCGTGACTATTTTAATTATTTGTGTCCCGGCCTTGATGACGCCACCATTGAAAGCTGGTTCGAAAAGGCCCAGCTGGATTCGCGTCTTTCCACCCCGGCGCGCCAGCTTTCGGGTGGCGAGTCACAAAAACTTGCCTTGATCGGCGCATTGGCAAGCCAGCCAGACCTGCTGTTTCTCGATGAACCAACAGCGCATCTCGATTTTGAGTCAATTCGCTTTATCGAGACGCAGATCACAGACGCGCATAAATCCGGCATGACGATCGTTATGACCAGCCATAACCGCGCGCAGGCAGAACGTCTGTCAGAGCAGATTATATTTATGGAAAATGGTAAAATAGTGGAAACGGCTGACGCCAAAACATTTTTTTCAGCACCAAAAACAGATGCTGCCAAAATCTATCTCAACCATTACTAGCTAGGTATCGCTGGCTGGATTATTCATCCCAACGGCGCAACGCCGCATAGTCAGTCTCGCGTGAATCCACCCATGCAGCACCGGACTCACGGTCTTCTTTTTTCCAGAATGGGGCGTTTGTCTTTAAAAAATCCATGATGAAATTCGCCGCATCAAATGCCGCATGCCGATGCGCCGAGGCACAGCCAACAAAGACGATATTTTCAAGCGGTTGCAGCCGCCCAACCCGGTGAATGACCGTCACCCCGTCCAATGGCCAGCGCTGTTTGGCCTTGTCGATGATGGCCTCAATTTCAGATTCGGTCATCCCCGGATAATGCTCGAGGGTCATCGCGTCTATCGCTTCGTCCCCGCCAAGATCCCGCACGGTGCCGGTAAATGTCACGATCGCACCAACCGATGCGGCTTTCAATTTGTCATGTTCGGCGGCAATATCGAAATCATCTTCAGTGATGACAACACTCATCAAAATCTCCTACAAGGAACGATCGGCAAAGGGCAAAAAATTGAGCCGCATGCCCGGTGTCACGCCGACATTGTCCAGCGGTATTTCAACCAACCCATCAGCCCCGGTCAATGATGATATCACCCCCGCACCTTTACGGCCATGTAATTGAATTTCCTGACCCTCTGCCCCATCTGCAATAATCGCCCGCAAATATTCGGCGCGTCCCGCCGCTTTTTTATGGCTAAACCCGGCGTTGAGAGAAAATTTCAGCGGTGCCGCCATAATGCCGCCAGCTAAAACCGTAAGCAGTGGCAAAATCAATAATTTTGTGCAGACAAAGGCCGCCACCGGATTTCCCGGCAGACAAAAAATAAATTTATGGCCGCGCTGTCCAACAGCCATTGGCCGCCCCGGTTTCATTGCCAGCCGCCAAAAGGCACAATCAGCACCAACCGCCTGCATCGCTGCCTGTGTATGATCCTCGATACCATCTGACGCACCGCCAGACGAAATCACCACATCATGCGTCGCCAGTGCCTCTTCATAAGCGGCGGTTAACGCCTCGAGCTTGTCCGGCACAATGCCGCGGTCCGATACATCCAACATAGGGTCGCCAAGCAATGCCCGCAACATCGGGCGATTTGTATCAAAAATCTGTCCATCGGCAAGCCTGTTTCCAGCTTCAATGACTTCGTCACCGGTTGACAACACCGCAACGCTCAGCGCTTGCTGAACCGCAATATCTTTATGCCCAGCCGCCGCAATTTGCCCGATCAACGCGGCAGTTATGCGCTGGCCTTTGGTAATCACCGCCTCGCCTTTTGCCAGGTTTTCACCGGGCGGGCGCATATTACTGCCCGGCTTCAACGATTTATTGATCACCACCTGATCGCCATTACGCTGACAATCCTCATGCATGGCGACACAATCCGGCCCAGCTGGCATGATCGCCCCGGTGTAAATCTCAATCGCCTCGCCGGCACCAATCACACCCTTATAAGGATGACCAGCCCGTGCCACCCCAACAATGTTAAACGCAGTAGCCGGCGCATCGGCAAGGGTTTTCGCCAATACCCCATAGCCATCAACAGCCGCATTATGTGTGCGCGGCAAATCAATCGTGCTGAAAATATCCTCTGCCGCCACGCGTCCTAGGCAGGCGTCTGCCGGTTGCACAATCGCCGCGGTGAGTTGTGTCATCCGCGCTGCCAGCAATTCGCGTGCGCTCTCTAGCGGGATCGCGCCGACTGGCGGTGCTGACGCCGCAGTCATGGGTTTAACAGGCCCGCTTTAATTTAGTTTGAACAATGATGAAATTGGCAATTGCCGCAATATCAGACAAGTCAAATACAGGCAGCGGACAATCATCTAATTGCGCATCGCTGGCCACAGCCATCACCATATCATCCTGCGGATATAGGCGGGGTTTGCCAACAGATGGGCGGAAAATCTCAATTTTTTCAATCGGGTATTTTTTAAACCCCTCAACAAGAACAAGATCTGCCGGGGCAAGCTGACCCAAAAGATCAAGCAGATCAGGCTCATCATTATCCGCATGTTCGGTAAAAAGCGCTGAACGCTGCGCCGATGATACCAGCACCTGACGCGATCCAGCCTGTCGGTGCCGGAAACTGTCTTTGCCAGGGGTGTCAGCGTCAAAATGATGATGCGCATGTTTGACAGTGGCTATGTCATAGCCAAGACCAACCAAATGCGCGACCAACTGTTCAACAAGCGTTGTTTTGCCTGATCCAGACCAGCCGGCCAAGGCAAAAACAGCACCATGTTTATCTGCCAAAAAATGACCCGGAATCGTCACATCAGCCGCCAGTAACATTCATGTGACGGCTAACCGACGCCGCAGATGCGCGCCGGCTGATCACAAAATCATGGCCTTTGGGCTTGCGTCCAATGGCTTCGACAATCGCCTCTTCAAGCCCTGTCTCGCCACCATTGCGCAACGCCGATGACAAATCGGCATTATCGTCCTGACCAAGGCACATATAGAGCTGGCCTGTACAGGTGACCCGCACGCGGTTGCAGGATTCGCAGAAATTATGCGTAAGCGGTGTGATAAAACCAAGCCGCTTGCCAGTCTCAGCAACCGTTACATAACGCGCCGGCCCGGGGGTTTGATAGTCGCTGTCAATCAAAGTAAAGCGTTTGGACAAATCCGCGCGCACCTGCGACAGCGGCAAATATTGATCGACCCGATTTTCATTGCCAATATCACCCATTGGCATGACCTCAATAATTGTCATATCAAAACCCTGCTGGCCGGCCCAACCGACCATATCGGCAAGGTCATGTTCATTCACGCCCTTCAGCGCCACCGCATTCAGCTTAATCGCCAACCCGGCCTTTTTAGCAGCTTCCAACCCGGCCAGAACATTATCCAGATCGCCCCAACGGGTGATGCTGCGAAACCTGTCCGGGTCAAGTGTGTCTATCGAAATATTGAGGCGCTTAACACCCGCATCGACCAGTTCATCGGCCATTTTATGCAATTGGCTGCCATTTGTGGTGATTGTCAGCTCTTCAAGATTGCCAGATTTAACCTCGGCACCAAGATTGCGGATCAATTGCATGATATTGCGCCGCACCAAAGGCTCGCCCCCGGTCAGGCGAATTTTGCGCGTTCCCATCGCCATAAATTTACGGCACACCTGTTCCAGCTCTTCAAGCGACAGCAATTCAGATTTTGGCAGGAAGGTCATTTCTTCTGCCATGCAATATACACAGCGAAAATCACAGCGATCAGTCACTGATACCCGAATATAATCAACCGTTCTGCCAAAGGGATCAATGAGCGCCCGTGGTGCCGTTTGCGTGGCCATTACAATACCGCTTTCCGTTACATGTCATTCGTACCGCCATTTACTGGCTCAACAGGTTATAGTACAGGTGCTTTCCACCATTGGCTAGTCAAGACAAATGGCTATTTTGTTTCAGTAAACAACACCCCGGATTCCCGCATTTGCGCAAGACTGTCCGCGATGAGCGACACGCTGATGGCGAAATTCACTCCAGCATCAATATCAGCATCTTTGGTAAAAATACCATTGATCAAACCGACCAGCCGCCCGTCGCTGTCGATCAAAGCGCCACCAGACCCACCTGGATTGATCGCCGCATCAGTCTGAATAAAATCCTCAATATCGTTAAAGCCAATATTCTGCCTGTTGCGCGCCGACACAACACCACAGCTGATGCTGTTGCCCAGACCAAAGCTGTTTCCAATAGCGCATACATGACTGCCAATGGGCAGATTATCATTGCCAAGCCGGATCGCCGGCCCGGTCAGATTGCTGACCAGCACGGCGATATCCCGGCGATCATCAACAGCATGAATAACGGCAGTGGCGCGCTCGCCTGCGGCATTTACAATCTCTATATGCGCCGCCCGCCGCACAACATGCGCGGCTGTCAGAACAAATCCCGTTTCAGCCTGATGATCGGCATAATAGACGCCGCTTCCGGCTGGCGCGGTGCCCGCAGGCGCGCCGTGACCGGGACGGCTATATCCCGGCCATGTTGGATTCACGACCACCACGGACTGATAGGATGCTGCCCAGCTTGCCGGGCCATGATTGGCATGCGTCACCTGTGCAAAGATGCCAATAATCGCCAGCCATGCAATCAGCCAAGAAAGCAGCCGGGCAAATGGCCGGGTAAACGGTGCGATGCAGCAGCGGCTGTTCCGCATTTCCAGCATGTTGCTCATTCTCTACTGTGTTTCATCGGCTGTGGTGGTGTTGTTACCAGCATTAAAAAGCCACGCACCCTCCGCCGCCAGTTCAATCGACGCGAAGGCTTTACAGGCGTACATCCTTGCCTGAATAAACCGACGCGGTATCCATTCCGGTATTGACCAGAATGACATAGGCCACAACGGCGATTGCAATGGCGGCGACACTGCTGACTAGAACCATCTTCATATTGACTTCTCCTCACATCAAGCCAACTGTGCTGGCTGATTGTTGCTTTATTATGGTGTTTTGGTGGCAGATTGCAAGAACGACACGAGATCACGTCGATCCTGCGCGTTTTTCATACGTTGAATAGGCATTTTTGTTCCCGGCGTTACCACATCCGGCCCATCCTTGAACAAACGATCAATGCTGCCTGCATCCCATACAATAGTGGATTGCAGCAGCGCGTCAGAGTAAGTGTAGCCCTCTAATGTTCCAGCCTGCCGTCCAAATACACCGAATAAGGTGGGGCCGGCGCGGCGCTTTCCATCCAGCTGTAATGTATGACAGACGCTGCATTTGCGGGCAAACTGACGTTCTCCATTGCCGATATTCTTGGTCGGGTGAAAACGGCGTGCTGGCCCGGGCTTTTCCAGAAATTCAGGTGGAAATTCAAGAATCGGCCAGCGTGTGATAAAATCGTCAAGGCCGGCGACGATGATATGTTCGGCACCGGGCATAATGACAAGGCTCCATATCGGGCCATTCGCCGCGTTAAAATCGCGCACCACCGACCAGTCACTCGTATCGACAAGCACCACCCGACCTTTGGCATTGCCAAACCCTATCAACCCATCATCCGGGTTGTAAAAAAGCGATAGCACCGGCACCCGTTCATCACCAAGCTTTACCAGAGATGTTTCGTCGGACAAGCGCTGCACCACCATTTGTCCGTCTGATCCGCCAAAAGCAATCACATCGGCCGACTCATCAACGATAAAGGTCGAAACGCCCCAGCCATTGCGCACCGGGCTGCGCAGATACTCATTTGTCGCCAGCCGCCAATAGCGCACCTGTCCATCGTAGCCAGCACTGTAGAGAAACGCACCATCATCGGAAAACTGCACGGCATTGACCGGGCCTTCATGACCGGTGATAAATCGTGCCGGCCGGGCATCGTCGGCACTGCTACCAGTAAGTGGCCAGATGCCAATAGATCCATCCCAACTGGCCGAGGCCAGCATGCTGCCATCGCGTGAAAACGCCAGATCGACAACCTTGCCTTTGTGCCCACGCAGAATAAACGGCTTGGCTGTCGGCTGCTGCAACTGTTCCACATCCCACAGTAAAATCGCGCCATCGTCGCCAGCCGTTGCCAAAAGCGACCCATCAGCCGAAAAATCGGCGGTATTAACAGCCGCGTCATGCCCCAGCAAAGTTGTGCGCTCGTCAAGGCCCCTGGCGCCCCATACCACAGCTGAATAGTCAAAACTTGCCGTCACCAATGTTGAACCATCAGGTGACAAAGCCAGCCCCCGTACCGGCCCCCCATGTGCGGTATGACGGTCAAAACCATGCGCTGGCATCACCAGAAGCGCACACAAACTGCACCAAAAAAACAAAAAACGTCGGGCCATAAAAAGCCCAACGTTTCCATTTTTCCAGACAAAACCAGACATTAGGTTAAAACACCCGCACCAGAGCCCTATTCAGCGGGCTTTGGGCTGCCTTTTTGGTCTTCTTCTTCAACCCATAAATTATGGTGTTCTTTTGCCCAGTTGCGGTCAACATGACCGGTGTTCATGGCGGCAATCGCACCTTCCATACCGACTGAACCGATATAGATATGGGCAATGATCATCGTCATCAACGCCATTGATACAATACCATGCCACAGCTGATTCAACTGCTGTTCCTGCATGCCGGTCAAATCTGTTGGCAGATTAAAGCCAATCACATTCAGCAACGCAAATGTATCGGCAAACATGCTTGTCTGGAACGGAAAGAGCAGCGCAATGCCAGACAAGCTGACAGATAAACCACCAATCATCACCGCCCAGAAAATGATTTTCTGGCCTGCATTGAATTTGCGCGCTGGTGGATGTACGCCCTTTTTGAAAATACCACCGCCTGCTTTCAGCCATTCTAGGTCGAGCCGGTTTGGCACATTGTGCCGCACCCACAAAACAAACGACAGCGCCAAGCCTGCCATAAAGGCAAAGGCCAGATAATTATGTGCGTATTTGCCAAATGTGGTGAAAGCCGCAAACGCATCCTTGCCAATAACCGGCAACAGAATATAGCGTCCGTACAACAGGTTAAGACCTGTGATACCCAACACCACAAAAGACCCAGCCATCAACCAGTGAGCAAAGCGGTCAATCGTACCAAAGCGCAATATCGTGTCACCTGACGGGCCGGCATCGATGCGGATTTTGCCGCGAATAAAATAGAAAACCACCAGCAAACCAATAATTCCCATAACCGCAAAAGCACCAACATTAGATAATGGCCCATTACGGAAAGCGCGCCAGTTATCGCCCTCGGACTGAATCATCACCGCAGACAGTTCATTTTTCATCTGCGTTGAGCCAGCATTACCGGTGCGCACATAGCGCCATAGATCAGAGTCGGAACTCAGTCCAAGCGACTGCCCGGGCACCTCGCCTTGTTGCTGTGCCTGAACAGTCGTTGACAAACCAGCTGTACCAGACAGCAAGGCAGCTAAAATAACCATTATACTGAAATATCTATTCAACATTAATTCTGGTCTCCCATGCCCAAGAAATGTAGCATCCCCTAATAAACGCGCTGAATATGTGATCGCATCATCAGCTGACGCACCTGATCTGAAGACAAAGATTGATCAGCCTTCCCCAGATAGGTGCCTTTGTCGTAGCTTAGAAGCCGATTTTGTTCTTCTTCTGCACACGCAGACAGCGCTGCCACAACAGCTGTCAGTGCAATAAATTTAAAAATATTATGTGTATTCACCAGTCTTGCCCTTCCATACGCCAAGTCAAGTCACATGTAGCTATTGCGCTTGCGGGCTTAAAACAGAGGGACGAACCCCCAAAGATTCCGGGGGTTCGTCATTTTTGACTAAGTTGCTAGCTCTTGATCGAGTACGCTGTACCCCATCCCCAAGCACCTGATCCAAATCCACGGGCAACTACCCGCTCGCGGAAGATGTTTGACACCTGGTCACCATCGCCAGCAAGCAAAGCCTTTGTTGCACACATCTCTGCACAAATTGGCAGTTTGCCCTCAGCCAGGCGGTTACGACCGTATTTTTGGAACTCTGTTTGGGACATGTCGTCTTCCGGACCACCGGCGCAGAATGTACATTTGTCCATTTTGCCACGAGATCCGTAGTTTCCAGCCTGTGGATATTGCGGCGCACCAAACGGGCACGCATAGAAGCAATAGCCACAACCAATGCACAAGTCTTTAGAATGCAACACCACACCTTGTTCGGTCTGGTAGAAACAATCGACCGGACAAACCGCCGTGCAAGGCGCATCCGAACAATGCATACATGCAACCGAGATTGAGCGTTCACCTGGCTTACCGTCTTGGATGGTTACCACCCGACGACGATTTACACCCCAGGGAACTTCATGCTCGTTTTTACATGCAGTCACACAGGCATTACATTCAATACAGCGTTCTGCATCACATAGAAATTTCATTCGTGCCATGTGTACCTCCCTTATACGAGTTCAATTGAACACAGGGTACATTTAGACTCCTGCATCAATGTTACTGAGTCATAGCCATATGTAAAGGCCGTGTTAGCAGCTTCACCAAGTACATAAGGATCTGCTCCTTCTGGATACTTAGACCGAAGGTCCTTGCCCTCCATATGCCCACCAAAGTGGAATGGGAGGAATGCAACACCCCGCGCAACGCGTTCGGTGACCATAGCCATCACCTTAATGCGTGAACCTTCCGGAGAGTTGACCCAGACCATGTCGCCGTTACGAATGCCCTTACCATTGGCGTCGAATGGGTTCACCTCAACAAACATATCCTGCTGAAGTTCTGCCAGCCATGGGTTGGAACGGGTTTCGTCACCACCACCTTCATATTCAACAAGACGGCCCGATGTCAGAATGATCGGATAGTCTTTGCTGTAATCATTATCCTGAATTGACTTGTACAAAGTCGGCAGGCGATACAGCTTTCTGTCTGAATATGTTGGATAATCTTCTACAAGATCACGACGTGATGTGTAGAGTGGTTCGCGGTGCAGCGGAACTGGATCTGGGAAAGTCCAAACCTTTACCCGTGCTTTTGCGTTACCAAATGGTGCACAGCCATGCTTGATGGCAACCCGCTGAATGCCGCCTGATAGGTCGACTTTCCAATTGGTCTTGTCACCGGCAAGAGCATCGATAGCTTTACGCTCGTCAGCTGTCAGATCACCGTCCCAGCCAAGCTTTTTCAGCATGCCCATGGTGAATTCTGGATAACCATCTTTGATTTCCGAACCGACCGGATATGAACCTTCAGCCAACAGATTGTTGCCTTCATGCTCAACCCCGAAACGGGCGCGGAAACATAGACCACCCTCAGCCACTGGCTTTGAGGTGTCATACAGGTTTGGTGTACCAGGGTGCTTCATATCGGCAGTGCCCCAACAAGGCCAAGGCAAGCCATAATATTCACCATCAAGTTCACCACCAACGGCCTGCAATGTTGTCCGATCGAACACATGCTGGTTGGCCATGTGCGCTTTGATACGCTCAGGTGACTGACCGGTGTAACCAATGGTCCACATACCGCTATTAAATTCACGCGTGACATCTTCGACGTATGGCTCTTCGCCATTTACCTTAATGTTACGGAACATACGGTCAGCAAAACCGAACTTTTTCGCAAATTTATAGATGATAGTGTGATCAGGCAACGAGTCGAATGACGGCTCAATGACCTTTTCACGCCACTGCAAAGAGCGGTTTGATGCAGTAATTGACCCATATGTTTCAAACTGGGTTGTTGCTGGCAGCAAATACACGCCGTCTGTACGATCAGACATAACTGCTGAAACGGTTGGGTATGGATCGATCACAACCATAAGGTCGAGCTTTTCCATCGCCGTCTTCATTTCTTTAAGACGTGTCTGGGAGTTTGGTGCGTGGCCCCAAAATACCATTGCCCGCAAATTATCTGGCTGGTCAATATTCTCTTTGTCTTCGAGAACACCATCAATCCAGCGTGATACCGGGATACCTTTAAGGTTCATTAGACTCTTTGATTTGCCGTCTTTGCCCTTGAGTGAGTCAAAACGGCCCTTCAGCCAGTCAATATCTTCGTCCCAAACGCGTGCCCAATGCTTCCAGGCGCCCGCTGACAAGCCATAATAGCCAGGAAGTGAGTGTGACAGAACACAGAAATCTGTCGCGCCCTGAACGTTACAGTGACCGCGGAAAATATTCGCGCCACCACCAGATACACCCATGTTGCCCAACGCCAGCTGGAGCGCACAATAAGCACGTGTGTTGTTGTTACCATTGGTATGCTGCGTACCGCCCATACACCATATAAAGGTGCCGGGACGGTTGTTCGCCATAATCTTGGCAACACGCTTGAGCTGTGATCCAGGAACGCCAGTGACCCGCTCGGTCTCTTCCGGAGTCCATCTTTTGACCTCAGCCAGAACATCTTCCATACCATAAACACGCTGGCGGATAAACTCTTTGTCTTCCCAGCCATTTTCAAAGATGTGCCACATGATGCCCCAGATCAGCCCAACGTCTGAACCCGGGCGGAACTGAACATATTCGTCAGCATGCGCTGCGGTGCGTGTAAAGCGTGGATCACAAACAATCACTGGTGCGTTGTTCTGTTCTTTTGCTTTAAGAACATGCATCAATGATACCGGGTGCGCCTCGGCAGGGTTGCCACCAATAATAAAGATCGCACGCGAATTGTGGATATCATTATAAGAGTTGGTCATCGCCCCATAGCCCCAGGTGTTCGCCACACCAGCAACTGTGGTTGAGTGACAAATACGCGCCTGGTGGTCACCGTTGTTTGTGCCCCAATAGGCATAAAATTTACGGAACAGATAGGCCTGCTCATTGCTGTGCTTGGCCGAACCCAGCCAATACACTGAGTCAGGGCCTGACTTTTCGCGGATATCGATCATCTGGTCGCCGATTTCATTAATCGCATCGTCCCAGCTCATCCGCACCCACTTGCCGCCAGACAGCTTCATTGGGTATTTCAGGCGCCGCTCACCGCTCGCAGTTTCGCGAACAGATGCACCCTTTGCGCAGTGTGCGCCAAGGTTAATCGGGCTATCCCAGCCCGGCTCCTGACCAGTCCAAACACCATTTTGCACTTCTGCAACCACCGTACAACCGACGGAGCAATGCGTACAAACTGACTTTTTGATTTCTGCGGCCATACCGGCACCGGCAGCTTGTGCAGGCTTCACATTCGAGCCCACAACTGCGGCGGCGGTCGCCAAACCTCCAATAGCAAGACCAGACCCACGCAAAAATGCGCGGCGGTCAACAACCTTTTCGGCTGCCTCACCAATGAAAGATGATGACTGGGGGCCTTGCGCAACCCCGGACGTCTTCTTTCTAAGCATATCTTCCTCCTAAATGCAAAATCCTGAACTAGAACCGTGCGCTGTTGTAAAATGCTTTAACATGTTCAGTCTCACGATACCCCGCGCCTTTTGGCTCTATGGTTTCGCCTGCTGACGCTGATTTACCCGCTACGGCCACCGCACCGGCAGCTGCAACAGATGCAGCTGACCGCTTTAGAAAGTCGCGACGGGCTGCAATAGCACCCTCTGCTTTTTTTAGTTCCATTCTTCCCTCCAAATTATGCCACGCAAAAAACGCGTGGTCATACAGCACCGGGGCCTAACGCTACCCGGTCCCATCCATTTTGAAAGCAATGCTTTCAATCTCTAAAAATGCCCTGCCGATGGTACCGACCGGCGCAAAAAACACGACGGTTTTTGCCGCTTCGATATCGCGCATCAACAAGCCAGCCCATGGCTCTATATGTTTATTGAAAAAGGCCGCCTGCTCGGCGATTGAGAACGGCCGCCCGAATTCACCGCGAATTAGCCCTGCCATCATGTCAAACAGGCTGGCAATGTGATCCTCTGGCTCTTTCACGCCGTCGACGCGAACAATGCCAATGTCCGCCATATCGGCGCGCAGATTTGCTAGCGGCTTATCGTGCAGGAAACCGGTCAGATAATATGAGGCAAAGGGCAAAATTTCACCGCGCCCAACACCAATGAACATTTCAACATATTCATTCCGAA
>ERZ802822.1065-NODE-1065-length-18001-cov-11.027784_pt1 | contig 18001 bp, 17 predicted proteins | sample MGYA00345649_ERZ802822 | MGnify/ENA primary metagenome ERZ802822 (study PRJEB30503, sample SAMEA104212359) | marine metagenome | biome: Westerlies Biome; feature: [SRF] surface water layer (ENVO:00010504) within the epipelagic zone...; material: water...
GAAACTGTATACTACTTAGATGGAATTGAAATACCAAATATTAATCATTTTAGTACTCAAGGAAGTTCTGGAGGTCCAGTTGGATTGATAAATGTTTCATTTATAAAAGACGTTACTCTTTCAACTTCAGCATTTGGCGCAGAATATGATAATGCTCTTTCGGGTGTTTTATCTTTCGAACAAAAAGAAGCAAATATTGACAAAATATCAGGAAACTTTAGGATTGGATCAAGTGAAGCTGGATTAACTTTTGAAGGACCATTAAATCTATTTGAAAATAAAGAAACATCTTTTATTTTCTCAGTTAGAAGAAGTTATCTGCAGTTTTTATTTAAGGCTTTTGGTTTCTCTTTTTTGCCTGATTATTGGGATTATCAAATGAAAATAAAGCATAAAATAGATGATTTTAATTATCTAAACTTTATTGGTATTGGATCAATTGATGAATTGACTGTTAATGAATCTGACGAATTTAATTTTGAGAATGAATCTCAAATTGAGCAAATCCCTATTATAAACCAAAAGTCTCGAACTTTTGGAGTTTCATGGAAAAGAGTTTATAAAAATAAAAATGGATTTTTTAATCTTTCAATTAGCAACAATAAACTTGAAAATAATTTTGAGAGATTTGAAAATAACGTATCAAAATTAAATCCTTCATTTTCAAACATATCTATTGAAGAGGAAACTAAATTAAGATTTATAAGTAATCATAATGGTGAGAATTATAAATTTTCATATGGAGCAAACTTCCAATTATCAGATTATGTAAACACTACTCAATACGATTATTATAATATTAATTACAATAGTCAAATTGATTTTTTAAAATATGGTCTATTTATTAAATCATCAAGAACATTTATTGATGATAAACTTGGAATATCATTTGGAATAAGATTAGATCAAGATAATTTTACAAAGGATAATAATATTTTTGAAAATATCTCTCCAAGAATTGCACTCTCTATGATAATTTCAGAGGATAATAAATGGAAATTAAATTTTGCATCAGGTAGATACTTTAAAATACCAACGTATACTTCTCTTGGATATAAAAATTCTAATAATATTTTTTTAAATAAAAACTCTAAATACACAAGGAGTGATCATCTGGTTGGAGGTGTTGAGTTTAATTGGACAGAATCTTCAAGACTTACTTTTGAAGCTTTTTATAAAAAATATAATAATTATCCAATTTCTGCGGTTGATAAGGTATCTCTTGCTAATAAGGGAGCTGATTTTGAAGTTCTAGGAAATGAGGAAATTATAACAACTGGAAAGGGGAAATCATATGGGTTAGAATTTCTTTATCAGCAAAAGCTTAAAAATAATTTCTATGGAATTTTATCTTACACTTTTTTCTACAGTAAATTTTCAGGATTAGATAATATATATCTTCCATCTGTTTGGGATAATAGACATATTTTATCTTTTACAGGAGGTTATAAACTTAAAAGGAATTGGGAAGTTAGTGCTAAGATTAGATTTACTGGTAAAACTCCTTATCCACCAGTTGATTTAAAATCAAGTACTCAATCCTACCCAGAGATTATTTTTGATTATTCACAACTTGGAAGTTATTTCTTAAATGATTTTACTAAGTTGGATTTAAGGGTAGATAAAAGATGGAACTTTAAATCAACATCCATGAATTTTTACATAGACATTGAGAATCTTTTAATGGATGAAATTCCTGTTCCACCAGAATATGGACTTCAAAGAGACGATAATCTTAATATTGTTAATCCAAGAAATTTAATAGAAGTAATTAGTGATAATCGAAGCTCATTAATACCTAGTATTGGATTTGTTTTCGACTTTTAGTTAGAAGGCATTGTGACCAGTTATATCATGACCAAGAATTAGTAAATGAATATCATGAGTACCTTCATATGTTATTACAGATTCAAGATTCATCATATGTCTCATAATACTATATTCTCCAGTAATTCCCATTCCTCCTAGAACCTGCCTAGATTCTCGTGCAATGTTCATAGCCATATCTACATTATTTCTTTTTGCAAGTGAAATTTGAGCTGAAGTGGCCTTATCTTCATTTTTTAATTTACCTAATTTCCATGACAGTAATTGAGCCTTTGTGATCTCAGTTAACATCTCAGCTAATTTCTTTTGTTGAAGTTGCTTAGCTGCAATTGGTTTTCCAAATTGAACTCTTTCTAATGAATAATTTAAAGCTGTATTATAGCAGTCCATAGCCACTCCAATTGCCCCCCATGAGATTCCATATCTTGCAGAGTCTAAACACATAAGTGGAGCTCCTAAACCTGATTTGGCAGGGAGTATATTTTTCTTAGGCACCCTAACATTATCAAATATTAATTCACCAGTAGCAGATGCTCTTAGAGACCATTTGTTATGGGTTTCAGGTGTTGTAAACCCTTCCATGCCTCTTTCAACAATTATCCCGTGAATTCTTTTATTTTCATCTTTAGCCCAAACAATTGCAATATCTGCAAAAGGGGAGTTAGAGATCCACATTTTAGATCCATTTAAAATTACATCATCTCCGTCACTTTTAAAATTTGTTATCATACCACTAGGATTTGATCCATGATCGGGTTCAGTAAGACCAAAACAGCCCATCATCTCACCAGTTGATAGTTTCGGAAGAAACTTCTGTTTTTGTTCTTCACTTCCAAATTTCCAAATAGGGTACATGACAAGTGATGACTGAACAGAAGATGTAGATCTAATTCCACTATCTCCTCTTTCAATTTCCTGCATCATTATTCCATAACTTATCTGGTCTAATCCAGCTCCTCCATATTTTTGAGGAATATATGGACCAAATGCACCTATTTCTCCAAGTTCTTTGATCAAGTGTTTGGGAAACTCTGCTTTTTGAGCATAATCTTCGATAATAGGACATACAGATTTAGAGACCCACTGTCTTGTAGACTCTCTAATTAGTTTATGTTCTTCAGAAAGTAAATCATCTATATGATAGAAGTCAGGTGAAGTAAAATTAGTATTCATTATTTGGAGCTTATATTACAAAAATATGAATTAAATATTCAATTAAATAATTTCAATTAATCCATCAGGAATATCGATATGAATAATTTTATTTTTTTTATCAATTTTTTCAATTAGATCTTCATGAATTGGAATCATCACTTTATTAGATTTGATTAGAACTTCAAAAACTGGTTGAGGTAATTCGGAATTAATATTATCTATTACTCCTACTTTTTTTGATTTTGAATATACACTGTAACTGACTAGTTCATTATAAAAAAAACTTTTTCCTTTGATGGGTTTATAGCTTTTAGAATCAATAAAAACATTCTTAAAAATTATATCCTCTGCCTCTTTCTCAGTGTTAACTTCAGATAGCTTTAATATTAATAGATTATCTGAAAATGATTTAATTTCATCTATTCTAAATGGAATAAAACAGTTGTTAATATCTATAAAAAGATGTTTTACTTCGGGTAGTTTGTCAAAATTAAAAGATGATATACTTATTTTGATAAACCCCTTGTAGCCATGCTTTGAAACTATAGTTCCAATTTTAACATGATCAATACTCATAAATATAATTATTTGTCCTCTTCAGCGGGAGCTTCATCAGCGGGAGCCTCTTCGGCAGTAGCTTCATCAACAGGAGCTTCATCAGCAGGAACCTCTTCGGCGGGAGCTTCATCGGCAGGAGCTTCATCGGCAGTAGCTTCATCAGCGGGAACCTCTTCGGCGGGAGCTTCATCGGCAGGAGCTTCATCGGCAGGAGCTTCATCGGCAGTAGCTTCATCAGCGGGAGCTTCATCGGCAGGAGCTTCATCGGCAGGAGCTTCATCGGCAGGAGCTTCATCGGCAGGAGCTTCATCGGCAGGAGCTTCATCAGCGGGAACCTCTTCGGCAGGAGCTTCAGCATCAGCAGCAGCTTTTGCCTCATCAGCAGCTTTTGCCTCATCAGCAGCTTTAGATTGTTCTAGCTTATTCTTTCTGTATTCTTCTTCTCTTAGCCTAGCCTCTTTTTTATTTGATTCTAATGAAGTTTTAACATCTTCAATCTTTTTCTCAACTTTCGCACTTTTTTCTTTCATCCACTTATCAAACCTTTTCTTTGCTTCCTCTTCAGTAAATGCACCTTTCTTAACCCCACCATCAAGATGTTTTTTCATTAGTACACCGGTATAAGATAAAATACCTTTAGCAGTACTTGTAGGTTGAGCCCCCTTTCCTAACCAGCTTAATGCTGAATCAAAATCCAGTTCAATTGAAGCTGGTTGTTGATTTGGATCATAAGTTCCTAGTTTTTCTAAATATTTACCATCTCTCTTTGATCTAGCGTCAGCCGCAACAATCCAATAAAATGGTTTACCTTTTTTACCGTGTCTTTGAAGTCTTATTTTTACTGCCATAATTTTAATATTTTGGGTACTCGACCCATGTTACTAATTTAAGAAAGCAAATTTAGCAAAATATATCATACTATATAATGTTTAAATGAAACTTGATTCAAATAATCATCATTTATTTTTATTTAGATGTGTATTTGATTAATTTTGACCTTAAAATTTAATAGATGGATTATTCAAAAGAATTTAAAAATTATGCTACCAAACATCATGGTGTAAGTTCAACATACTATGATAAAATTGTAAGCAGTATGACTCCTTATATCATAGAGGAAAGACAATTAAATGTTGCTCAGATGGATGTGTTCTCTAGGTTAATGATGGATCGTATAATGTTTCTAGGTACTGCAATTACTGATAGTGTTGCAAATGTTATTCAAGCACAATTACTATTTCTACAAAGTACAGATTCGTCTAGAGATATTCAAATGTATATCAATTCTCCAGGTGGGGGGGTATATGCTGGTCTTGGAATATATGATACAATGCAATATATAAAGCCAGATGTCGCGACTATATGTACTGGATGCGCTGCTTCTATGGCTGCAGTTTTACTATGTGCTGGGACAAAAGGAAAGAGATCTGCCTTAAAACACTCGAGAGTAATGATTCATCAGCCATTAGGTGGTGCTTCTGGACAAGCTACAGACATAGAAATTACAGCAAGAGAAATATTAAAATTAAAAGATGAGTTGTATAAAATCATTTCAAAACATTCTGGTCAAACATATAAGAAGGTAAATGCTGATAGTGATAGAGATTATTGGATGAAATCAGATGAAGCTCACAACTATGGAATGGTTGATGAGGTTTTAAAATAAATAACATGAGTGAAGAAGAAATTTTATGTTCCTTTTGTGGTAGAACAAAATCTCAAACTAAGCTACTTATAGCAGGTTTAGATGCTCATATCTGTGATATATGTATTTCTCAAGCAGACATGATTGTTAAAGATGATGAAATAAGTAAAGAATCAAGTGATTTTTCTGTTGATCTTAAACCACCAAAAGAGATTAAAAATTTTTTAGATTTACATGTTATAGGGCAAGAACAGGCAAAGAAAACCTTAGCAGTTGCTGTTTATAATCATTACAAAAGAATTAATCAGAAACAGTTGTCTGATGATATAGAGATTCAAAAGAGCAATTTATTATTGGTTGGCCCAACAGGTACAGGAAAAACTCTTTTAGCTCAGACTATTTCTAAGTTTTTGAATGTTCCAATAGCTATTGTAGATGCTACAGTTTTAACTGAAGCCGGTTACGTTGGTGAGGATGTTGAAAGTATATTAAGTAAACTCTTACAAGCAGCTGATTTTGATGTAGACAAGACTGAGAACGGAATAGTATTTATTGATGAAATAGATAAAATTGCAAGAAAAAGTGATAACCCATCTATTACAAGAGATGTCTCAGGTGAAGGTGTGCAGCAGGCACTTCTTAAATTATTGGAAGGAACTTCAGTCAATGTTCCACCAAAGGGAGGAAGGAAACATCCAGATCAAAAATTTATTGAAATTAATACTTCTAATATATTATTTATAGCTGGAGGTGCTTTTGATGGAATAGATAAGATAATAAAGACTAGGCTCAATCTTCAGTCTATTGGTTTTAAATCTTCAGATGAAAAAGCTATAAAGCATGATGAAGAAAATGTATTAAAGTTTATTAATCCGCATGATATTAGATCTTATGGATTAATCCCAGAAATTATAGGGAGAGTTCCTGTTATGTGTCATTTAAATCCGTTATCAAAGGATGCGCTTAAAGACATTATGACATTACCTAAGAATGCTTTAGTTAAGCAGTATAAAAAACTTTTCGAAATGGATGGTATTGATTTTTCAATAACTCCTGGAGCTATAGACTACATTGTTGATAAAGCATTTGAATTTAATATTGGAGCAAGGGGTTTAAGAACATTATGCGAAGCCATCTTAAATGATGCAATGTTTAATCTACCAAGCTCTGACGAAAAAGAATTAAAGATTACGAAAATTTATGCTGACCAGAGACTTCAAAAAATTGATATTTCTCATCTTAAAGCAGTTTCTTAATTCATTTTAATTAATTCATCAATATATTCTCTGGAATTGGAAAGTCTAGGAATTTTATTTTGTCCTCCAAGTTTATTTTTTGAAGCGAGCCAGTCATAAAAAAGATTTTTTCTAGCTATATTAATTTTAGGAATTTCAAGAGTTGAACTTTTATATCTCTTTGCCTCATAATCAGAATTTAATCTTTGCAAGTTTAAATCTAGTATTTCTATAAATTTATTTAAATCATCTGGTGCTTTTTCAAATTCAATTAACCACTCATGAGATCCTTTAGTTTTACTACCCATAAATATTGGCCCAACAGTGTAGTCAAATATTTCAGCTTTTGTAAGCTCACAAGTCTTTAATAAAGCCTTCTCAGCATTTTCAATTACAAGCTCTTCACCAAATACATTGATAAAATGCTTAGTCCTTCCTGTTACTTTAATTCTATACGGGTTTAGAGATGTAAACTTTATTGTATCTCCAATTTTATATCTCCAAAGTCCAGAGTTTGTAGTTATTACCAATGAATAATTTACATTAAGTTTTACATCTGCCAGGGAGATTATTTCTTGTTCTGAACTATTTGTTGGAATAAATTCATAGAAAATACCATAGTCAAGCATTAGTAATAATTCATCAGAATTATTTTGATCTTGAATTGCAAAAAACCCTTCTGATGCATTATATATCTCAAAGTACTTGAAATCTTTAGAGGGAAATAATTTTTTATATATATTTCTATAGGGGTCAAAATTTACACCTCCGTGAAAGTAAACTTCAGAGTTTTTCCAAATCTCAGAAATATTATCTTTTCCTGTTTTATCCATTACTTGTTGAAGTAATGATAACATCCAGGAAGGAACACCAGCAAAACTTGTTACATTTTGATTAATTGACTCTTTAATTATCGCTTGTACTTTTTTTTCCCACTCAGATATTAAGGAAACTTTAGAACTAGGAGTGCTGCTCAATTCTGCCCAAAAAGGTAAATTATCAATTATAATTGCAGATAAATCTCCATAGTAACTACTATTGTTTTCATAAATATCTTTAGATCCTCCAAGCCTTAAACATTTACCAGTAAGTAATTGTGAGTTAATATTGTTATTAAAATAAAGAGATAACATATCCTTCCCAGCTTTGTAATGACAATCTTCTAAAGATTCAAAACTTATAGGTATAAATTTACTTTTTGCATTAGTTGTTCCACTTGACCTTGCGAACCACTTAATAGGTGTACGCCAAAAAATATTTTGTTCTCCTTTTCTATTTCTATCGATGTCTTGATAAATATCTTCATAGGAAACTATTGGAACTCTTTCTTTAAAATCATTATAATGTCTGATAGTTTTGAAATCAAACTTCTTTCCAATTTCTGTATCAATTGAATAAACAATAAGCTTTCTTAATACTTCATGCTGAACCTCAATAGGGTAATCTTTAAAAAGTTCTATCTGACTAATTCTTCTTTTTAAAAAAAAAGAGGCTACAGAGTTAAAGATTGGAATTGGCATGGAATGTATATATTTATCATAAAAATAGTAAACATTAGATTATGTTTTCAGGAGTATTAAAAAAAATGGTATCTATACACGATAACCCTGTGAGATATATCATGGATTTTGATGATGATTTGGTATTTCTGAATCAAATTATCGGAAAAAAAATTAAAATTCATAAAACAGGATATTGTTGTTTGTCATGTTATGAAAACTTGCAGATTTTTGCAAATGGATTTTGTAAAAAATGCTTTTTTGAATCCCCAATGGCTGGTGACTGGGTAATGAAGCCTGAGTTAAGTAAAGCCCATTTAGAGGTTGAAGACAGAGATATTTCTTATGAAAAGAAAGTCCAACTACAAAATCATATTGTATATCTTTCTAAAACTAGTGGGATAAAGGTAGGTGTAACTAGATCAAATAGTATGACTACTCGATGGATTGATCAGGGTGCAATTGAGGCAGTTGTATTAATTGAAGTTCCAAATAGATATCTTGCCGGTATAGCAGAAGTAAAGTTGAAAGAGAAGTTTTCTGATAAAACTAATTGGCGAAGAATGTTAACTAGCAACATTGAAGAAGAAGATATAACTAATAATAAGAAGATGGCTTTAGATGTATTAGGTTCTGAATTTGAAGAGTTTTTCAAAATCGACAGTGACGTTCTAAAGTTTAACTATCAAATAGATAAATCGATAGATAGCGTAAAGTCTATTAGTTTAAAGAAATCAGATGATATCGAAGGAATATTGGTTGGTGTTAAAGGACAGTATTTAATTTTTGATGATTCGAGTGTCTTTAATGTGAGGTCTAATGAAGGATATGTTGTAGATATTTCTATTTCTGATTAGATAATTGTTTAATCTCCTCATCATTCAAATCACGATACTCTCCTATATTTGTATCTAAATGAATATCCATTATTCTTATCCTTTTTAGTTTTGTGACCCTAAACCCAAGGACTTCACACATTCTTCTAATTTGTCTGTTCATCCCTTGAGTCAAAACAATCTTGAATCGATTTTCATGGATCTTTTCTACATAACATCTTCTAGTCATTCTGCCCATAATTCTAACTCCTTTTCTCATTTTGTCAATAAACTCAGATGAAATTTTTTTATTGACTGTTACGATATATTCTTTTTCTTTTTTGTGTTCTGCTCGAAGAACATTATTTACAATATCACCATTATTGGTAAGCAAAATTAGACCTTCACTTTGTTTGTCTATTCTACCTATTGTAAAAAGTCTTTCTTTATGATTTATAAAATCAATAATATTATCTTTTACTTTTTGACTTCCAGTACATTCAATTCCAACAGGTTTGTTGAATGCTATATATACTTTCTTCTTGTCTTTATATTGAATGATTTCACCATCTATGGAAATTTGATCTTCAATATTTACCTTCGATCCAAGTACAGCTTTATTTCCATTTATATATACTCTTCCAGCAGAGATATATTCATCAGCTTTTCTTCTTGAACAAAATCCAACTTCACTTATGTACTTATTAATTCTTTTTTTTTCCAACTTAATTTAGTTTTATTTCCTCACCTATTTTTAGATTAAATTTCCTTCTAAACATCCAAACAAATAGGTATAATAGAGGTGTATCTAAAATTGCTACGATTACTTTAAATATAAATCCTGACATAATTAGTACTAAAAATTTGTCTTGAGGCAGAATACCAAAAAGTATAAGAAGTGAAACTATAGTGAAAGTATCGACAAACTGTGAAGTGAAAGTTGAAAAATTATTTCTTAGCCACAGGTGTTTTCCTTTTGTTAATTTTTTCCAGTAGTGATAAATTCTAATATCAATAAATTGTGCAAATAAGTATGTTAACATAGAAGCTAATACTGCCAATGGAGCATTAAGAAACACGCTGTTGAAAGTTGCATCATTAATTGGTGATCCTTCAATTGCAGGTACTTGACTTGATATAAAGATTAATCCAATCGAAAAAATCGATGCAAATATTCCTGTAATTACTACTTGATCAGCTTTTTTCTGTCCGTATATTTCAGATATTAAGTCAGTAATTAAAAATGTCAAAGGATACGGTAATATTCCAACAGATAATTCAAAAAGTTTTACTCCCATTAAATTAATATCAAATGGATACCAATAAAATATTTTTGTAAATATTAAATTTGATGCCACAAGTGATGTTATAAATAATCCTGCAAGGATTAAATATATATTGTTAGCTAAAGAGAGATTTTTGGCGTTCATTTATAATACTTATGAGCAAAGTGTATTTTTCAATAGGATCAAACAAAGGTAATCGTTCTGGATTAATTAATGAAGCTATTGATAATATTGATATAATCATCGGAAAGGTTATGTTAAAATCTAGCATTTATGAGACAAAATCATGGGGTTTTAATTCAAATAACTTTTATAACATATGCATATTAGTGGAGTCAGAATTAAAACCAGACTTAATTTTAAATAAAATTTTAACTATTGAAAAAGATATGGGAAGATTCAAAAAAACAGACCAATATAGTGACAGGTGTATTGATATAGACATCTTGTTTTTTGACAATATGATAATCAATTCTAAAAGTCTAGAAATTCCCCATCCAAGAATTCAGCTTAGAAAATTTGTCTTAACTCCAATGCTTGAATTAACACCTGATCTAATTCATCCAATTTTAAAAAAATCAATTAGACAATTAGAAATTGAATGTGTTGATAAAGATCAACCTAAAAAAGTTAGTTAGTTATATTTCGGTTTTATAGAAAAAATCCCAAAGGACTATACCTGCAGCTACAGAAACATTTAGAGAGTGCTTTGTGCCGACTTGAGGTATTTCGACAACTTCATCTGAGATACTAATTATATCATCAGATATACCATCTACCTCATTCCCAAATATAAAGGCATATTTGATTCCTTTTGTTGGAATAAACTTTTCAATATTTATGGACTTATCTGCCTGTTCAATTGAAATTATTTTAACGTTTTTTTTCTTTAATCCTTCAATCGTTTTAATAATATTATCTGAATACTCCCAATCAACAGAATCCGAAGATCCTAGAGCTGTTTTTTTCATTCTTTCATTTTCAGGAGTTGCAGTATACCCTGAAATTATTATTTTTTCTATTAAAAATGAATCAGATGTTCTGAATATAGATCCAACATTATGAATACTTCTAATATTATCAAGAATTACAATTGCAGAAGTTTTTTTTGATTTTTTGAACTCATCAATTGACTTTCTGTTTAGTTCAGTATTTTTTAATTTTCGCATTAGAGTAAAAATAAAAATATTTAAATTAGCACAAATACAAATCTGTGACTAAAGCTACTAAAATCACCCCTTTGATGAAGCAGTATAATGATATTAAATTAAAATATCCTAATACAATGCTTTTGTTTAGAGTAGGTGATTTTTATGAAACTTTTGGAGAAGATGCTGTTTTAGCATCAAAAGTTTTAGGGATTGTTTTAACTAAAAGAGGTGCAGGTTCAACTAGTGAAACAGAGTTAGCAGGCTTTCCACATCATTCAATAGAAAACTATTTACCTAAGTTAGTTAAAGCTGGTCATCGTGTTGCAATATGTGATCAATTAGAAGATCCTAAATTAACTAAGAAAATAGTTAAAAGGGGTGTAACAGAAATTGTTACTCCTGGAATTGCTATGAACGATGGTGTTTTAGACCAGAAAAAAAATAATTATTTGGCATCTATTTATTTTGAAAAAAATCAATTTGGAATTTCTTTTCTTGATGTTTCGACAGGAGATTTTTATATCTCTCAAGGTGATTTTAAGTTAATTGACCAATTAATTTCAAACTTTTCTCCAAATGAAATATTAGTCTCAAAGCCATCAAAGAAAGAACTCAAAGAATTAATTGGTAATTCATACAATGTTTATCCTTTAGATGATTGGGTTTTTGATAGTACTTACTCTAAAAATAAATTATTAAATCATTTTAAAACAAAAAGTTTAAAGGGGTTTGGAGTTGATGATATTAAACTTGGTATAATTGCTGCTGGATCAGTAATTCATTATTTAGATGACACAGAACATAATAACTTAAGTCACATATCTAACCTTCAAAGAATTTTTCCAGACTCGTATGTTTGGATGGATAAGTTTACAATGAAAAATCTTGAGTTGTTTAATTCAAATTCATCTAATGGGTTTAATCTTTCTGAAACAATTGATGATACAATCACTAGTATGGGGTCAAGGAGATTAAAAAATTGGATAGCATTTCCTTTAGTTGAAAAAAAAGATATAAAAAAGAGACAGGAAATAGTCTCCTCAATAATTAAAAACAATGATGTAAGCGATCAACTTGATATTAATCTAAATAACATTTCAGATATAGAGAGATTAATGTCCAAAATTGCTACCTATAAAATATCACCAAGAGAGTTAATTTATCTTAAAAATTCTCTAGAAAATGTTCATGAAATTAAAAATTCCTTATCAGTTTTAAATGGAACTTTAAAGAGTTATGGGAAGTCAATACCTCTTGCTAATTCTACAGTTAATGATATAAGTAAAACTTTGAAGGAAGATTCACCTGTATCGATTTTAAAAGGTGACTTTATTAATGATAATCTTTCAAAAGAATTAGACTCATTAAGGGATATAAGATCTTCTGGAAAAGAATATTTAAATCTGATTTTGGAGAGGGAAACTGAAAAAACTAAAATACCATCATTAAAAATTTCTTTTAATAATGTCTTTGGTTATTATATTGAAGTAAGAAATACTCATAAGGATAAAGTTCCTGAAGAATGGATTAGAAAGCAAACTCTTGTTAACGCTGAGAGATATATCACGCAAGAATTAAAAGAGTATGAAGAAAAAATAATTAATGCAGATGAAAAAATTAAGGATCTAGAACTCAAGCTTTTTTTAAAGCTTTTAGATAAACTTCAAGATAGTCTAACAACCTTAAAATTTATTTCAGAAAAAGTTTCAGTGATTGATATTTTAAATTCTTTTTCAAAAAGAGCTATTAAGTATAATTACATATGTCCAGATATCATAGATAAAAAAAAGATAGAAATAATTCAAGGAAGGCATCCAGTTATAGAAGCTAATCTCCCTCATGGTGATAGATATATTCCAAATGATATACTATTAGATAAAGAGCAACAAATTATCATGATCACCGGTCCTAATATGTCAGGTAAGTCAGCAATTCTTAGACAAACAGCATTAATTACAATACTTGCACAAATTGGAAGTTTTGTGCCTGCAAAAGAAATGAGATTATCGTTAGTCGATAGAATTTTTACTAGGGTAGGAGCAAGTGATAATATCTCAATGGGTGAGTCAACATTTATGGTAGAGATGAATGAGACTGCTTCAATTCTTAATAATCTTACTGATCATAGTTTAATACTTCTGGATGAAATTGGAAGAGGTACAAGTACATATGATGGGATATCAATAGCATGGGCTATTGCAGAATTCCTTCATGAAAATAAAAACAAACCTCATGTGCTTTTTGCAACTCATTATCATGACCTTAATGAAATGGAATCAATTTTTAAAGGAATAAAAAACTTTAATGTAAGTGTGAAGGAGACTAAACAGGATGTGGTATTTTTAAGAAAACTAGTTAAAGGAGGAAGTAATCATAGCTTTGGAATCCATGTTGCAAAGATGGCAGGAATGCCAAAATTAGTTCTAGATTCTGCAAAAAATAAATTGAAAGTGATGGAAAGAACAAAACCAAGTGAACTAAAAGGTGAAAAAAATGATGACAACTTTCAATTAAGTTTTTTTGATATAAAAGATCACAAAATGCAAGAGATAAGAAAAATAATTGAAGACTTAGATATAGATAATCTAAGCCCGGTTGAGGCTCTGTTGAAATTAAACAAGATAAAAAAAGAAATAAAAGATGGAGATTGATTTACATGGAAAAACACATCCGGAGGGACTGAAATTAATTGAAGAGTACATGCTTTTAAATTCGACTAAGGGTAGTGTGAGTCTAACAGTGATAACAGGGAATTCACCAGTTATGCAAAAGAAAATAATTGATCAAATATGTGATAAGTATGGATTCTCTTATTATATTCCACCTCATAATCCAGGAGAAATGATAATACAATATGAAAAAATATAAATTTTTAATTTTTATATTCTTTATAATTTTTAATTCATGTTCTAAAGAAGATGAGATAAATCAGCTTAATCAAACTATACTTGATCTTCAAGCTAATATTTCTCAGCTAAACTCTCAAATTAATGATTATTCAGTTCAAATTAACCAACTTACCTATCAAAATAATATTTTATCAAATCAAATTGAAAATTTAGATAATCAGCTAAGTGGTTTTCAGGGTCAAATTGAATATTATTTACAACAAATAGAATTGCTATCCGAGGAAAATTTGATTCTTGACTCTGAAAATATTAATCTAACAGTCCAGCTTACTGAACTTCAATATCAGCTTGACATAATTCAGTTCCAAGGGGCAGTCGATGGAGTATATATTTTTGATCAAATTGAAATGTCTGATCCTCCATTTTATGGAACAATGTGGGAATTACCTGACTTAATAACTTCTTCAGATTATACAGTTTATTCTACATCAACATACCAGGGAATTGAAACTAGATTGTTTTATGACAAATCTATTCTTGATTTTATTAATTATCCTGCTCATGTGTATAAAGTCAATTTTGGTGACGGGTTATCTGTAGATTTTGAAATTTACACTGAATTTACTCAAGAGGAAGCACTTGTAATTAAACAAAATTATGCACCATTGATAGGTCAACTTGGAAAAGAATTAAGAAAAAACATTAAATCAATTGAGTTTTTAAAAGGGGATTATGTTGCCTCTGCTCAAAGAAATAATGATCTGTCTTATTCAAATATTACAATTCATATTGATTGGTTGAACAATATTGTAAAGACAAGGCCAGATGGAGACAGGACAGAAGAGTTGTTTATACATGAAGCGGCACACTTATCAATTGATCCCTATATTTACGGTCAGCGAGGGTGGAATGATGCTGTTTACCTAGATGGAAATTATCTATCAACTTATGCTAAAGATAATCCAGAATCAGAAGATATTGCGGAGACCTTTCAAGCATATATTGCAGTTAAATACTTCCCTGAAAGAATAACAAGTTCATTAAGAGATACAATTCTTTCAACTTGTCTAAATAGATTTAAATATTTTGACTCATTAAATTTAGATTTATCTATATATAAATAAAATTTTATATTTAATTATGGCAAAAACATCAATTCCTTTTAAATCCTTTTTAAGAAATAATATAGTTCAGGCATTGGTTATTATTCTTAGTGTTCTGCTTTCATTTTATCTGGAGCAACAAAGACAAGTTAATATCACAAACCAAGAAAAAAACTATTTATTAACAGATCTTACAAAAACCTTGGAGAGTGATATAGATCAGATAGAAATTATACTTAATGGTCTTGGAGATTCAGATAAGAATCTTGTAAAATTATTAGATGACATAAATAATAATCATGCTTTACTAACTGATCGTGAGGTGGTAGAAATACTTTTACAAATTCAAATTGGAACATCTTTTTTTCCTCAGGATGGGATTTTTAATGAGTTAATTTCTAACGGATCCTTTAACTTGATTGAAAACGAGGAATTAAAATCATTACTTCTAGACATGTATACTCACAAAAAAGAGAGAAATTATGCAACTTCTACTGAAATAGATAATTTTAACTTGCTTTGGAGAAAACAAATTATGGGGAACTTTAGGATTCAATTTAACTACAATTCTTATGATGGAGAGATATATGGACAACAAGAATTGACAAGGTTTAGATTTAATAAACAATATTATTTATCAAATGAGCTTTATGGTGCATTGTCTCAATCAAGGATATACGTAGGTATGTACTCCAGATTTCTGAATGATCAAAAAAATGAGTACAATACTGCTCTGGCACTATCAAAGACAGAAATTAGTGAAGATTAATGTTTTATTACTTCGTTATATTTTAAAATATTTTAAATTTGCTGTTCTGCGAAAGTAGCTCAGTTGGTAGAGCATCACCTTGCCAAGGTGGAGGTCGCGGGTTCAAATCCCGTCTTTCGCTCAAATTGCTCGAGTGGTGGAATTGGTAGACACGTTGGACTTAAAATCCAATGAGCAGTAATGTTCGTGCGGGTTCAAGTCCCGCCTCGAGTACTTAAAGCCTCCTTTTAGGGGGCTTTTTTATTTTACTTCATATAATTTTCCATTAAAAGCTTTCTTTTTATTTACTATAAAAAAAATCTATCAATTACAATTAAATAATTTTCTTTTTTGTTTGATATAGATTTAAAGTAAAGTAATTTCAATAATAATTTTTATATAAAAAGACATTGAATTCTGTCTGTGACTTTCTGTAAATATTTTGAAAGATGATAAAATTTGTGTGGAAGCATAAATACAGATTATTATCGCTAATAATACTGTGCTTTATTTTTTCAATTTATACATTAAAAAATCCTAAAATATTTTATGATTCTGAGAGAATATTAAAATATGCTGAAGACCTAGAAATAGAAAAAAAAGAAATTGATGATTCTATTCATATAATAACTTCTTACAGATTTAATATTCTAAGGGGTGTTAACAAGAAAGAGGCCATTGATAAATCACTACGAGTAACCGGAAAAGCGGTTATTAAAACTACGCTAATTATAATTGTAACATTAATTCCTCTTCTTTTTTCTGAATTTAATTCAATAAGTCAATTAGGTTTGCTTACTATTGTTTCTGCAATTATTGCTATCGTTTTTGACTTAATATATTTACCAAAGTTGATCAGATATTTTTTATAAAAATCCCTACTCTTTTTATATAAACCCTAAGAGATTTGTTTCAGTTTGAAATTGGGAGCTTGAAAAGCTTCCCTTTTTTTACCTGTTATGTTAACTCAAATAAGTAAAAGAAATATTTTTTTCTACAGTGTCAGATAATGTATGATGAACTGGACAATTATAGGCAGCTCTCTCTAAAATAGTTTTAGTTTTTTGATCATATTCTCTCGGGAAAGTTAAATCAATATCAATCTTGGAAATCCGTCTAGGATTAGTTCCCATTTTTTTTTTAACAACTGCAGTAGTCCCTTTAATATCGACATTATCTTTTTCAACAGCAATTGCCATAATAGTTAATATACAACTTGCTAAAGCAGTACATACCATATCAGTAGGAGAGAAGGTTTCTCCAAGTCCATGGTTATCTTTTGGAGCATCTGTACTTATTTTAGATCCAGAATCCAAATGAGTTGCAGTTGTTCTTAAATCTCCTTTGTATTTAATTTCAAATGTGTTCATAATATAACTTTTAACAAATATAAGTATAGAGGATGGGATGTTGCTAAAATAAATTAACTGGATCTAAATAATTCACTTAAGAAAATAGCACTTGCATTTGCAACATTTAAACTCTCTGCTGAATTACCTCCTTCTCTAAATTGAGGAATTGATAATTGTCCATTCAAATGCTTTAATAATGATTCTGAGATTCCATGCGATTCACTTCCAAACACATATGATGCCTCTTTTGGTAATTTAGCTGTGTAAATTGAATCTCCTTGAGTAGTAGCACCGTATACTGGCTTTTTTAATGCAGTTAGTGAAGCTCCAAGGTCTTTAATATAATGGCATCGAACCCTAGCTATTGAACCCATTGAAGCTTGAATCACTTTAGGGTTAAAACAATCCACGGTAGTCTTACTACAAATCAATTCAGAGAGTCCAAACCAATCACACAAACGTATTATGGTCCCTAAATTTCCAGGATCACTAATGTTATCTACTGCAATTGTTGTAGTCTCGGCAATTATTTTTTGAGATTCAGGTAAAATAAAAACACCCAATACGGGACTAGGGTTTTTAAAATGGGTAATCCTCTCCATCTCCTCCAAGTTTAATAATTCTGCTTTTGGATGAAAATTTTCTTCTGAACTAAGTAAGATTTCAAATGGCCAGTCAGAATTAATCAATTCATTAACAACCTTTTTCCCTTCAGCAACAAAAAGCCTATTCTGAATACGATACTTTTTTTTACTTAGTTGAGTGATTAATTTGCGTT
>ERZ802822.1067-NODE-1067-length-17991-cov-16.224517_pt1 | contig 17991 bp, 20 predicted proteins | sample MGYA00345649_ERZ802822 | MGnify/ENA primary metagenome ERZ802822 (study PRJEB30503, sample SAMEA104212359) | marine metagenome | biome: Westerlies Biome; feature: [SRF] surface water layer (ENVO:00010504) within the epipelagic zone...; material: water...
GTCTTTGCTGACTGGGGCTTCCAGAACCGCACCACCGGCCTTCGCGTCTCGGCCCCTGGCCGTTTCGAGTATCGTTCGGTTGACTCAATGGTGAACCCGTATCTGATGGGCTCGTGCATTCTGGCGGCGGCTGATGACGGCATCGACAACCAGCTGGACCCGGGTGAGCCGGAAGAGCGCAATATTTATGAAGCCATTGAGGCTGGTAAGCAGGTCAAGAAGCTGCCGATGTCACTGGGTGAGGCGCTAGACGCCCTTGAGGCTGATGAGGTTGTTCGCCGCGGCATGCCGGGCGAGATGTACGGCCTCTATCACGAATACAAATATGACGAATGGGCGCGGTTTATGTCCACCGTCACTGAGTGGGACAAGGAAAGATACATGGAGTGCCTTCCATAGGTTTCCAGCCCCTTGCCACCGGGGCTAGTCGTCCCGGTGGTGATTTTAACGACCCTTTTTGCATGGAGCATCGCCAACATGTGTGGAATTGCAGGAATTATTCATCGCGGGAAAAGCTCGAACGTCGGTCAGGAGATGACCTCGATGCTGCGCTCGCTCAAACATCGCGGCCCTGACAGCACGGGTTTTGCTGTCTATGGCGCAAACACCCCTGGCGACTATGTCATGCGTTTTGTGCTGGCTGAACAGGAAGATATGTCAAAGGGATTTGACATGAAGAAAATCGTTGAGGAACGGCTGGAGCTTGTTGAGGAACGTCTTGCTGAGCATGGCGCAGAGGTAAAGCACCGCGAATCCGCAACGGATTATGCCAAGCGTTTTATCATCCACCACACAGGTGATACCGAATTGATGGCCCGCCATATCGAAGATATTGAGGGCGTCGAGATTCTCTCGATGGGCAACTCACTTGAGTTGATCAAGGACCTTGGTGACGCCGATGTGGTGTCGGATCAATATGGCCTTGGTGCCTTTGAGGGTACGCATGGCATCGGCCATACCCGCATGGCCACCGAATCTGACGTTGATATCCGGTCTGCGCACCCCTACTGGGCGTTTCCCTATAATGACGTATCGGTCGTGCATAACGGCCAGATCACCAATTACTGGATCATGCGCCGCCAGCTTGAGCGTCAGGGACACCGGTTCATGTCGCATTGTGATAGCGAGTTGCTGGCCGTCTACACTGCCAACAATCTGGCAAATGGCGTAACGCTTGAGGACAGCATGCGCCGGTCCATTGGGGAAATTGACGGTGTCTTTACCTATCTGGTCGCAACGAAGGACCAGCTCGGCATGGCAAAGGATACGATGGCGGCAAAGCCACTGGTTCTCTACCAGAGCGATGATTTGATCGTGATGGCCTCGGAAGAAGTTGCCATCCGCTCGATCCTGCCTCAGGAAATTGACACGACTGACCCGTATGATGAGGAGGTTTTCGTATGGCAAGCGTAACAGATCAGGAGCTGAAGCAGATGTCTCAGGAAGAGCGCGTCACCGCGTTTGGCATGCGCACTGAGCAGCTCACAGGCCGTTCCCTCTATATCGAGTTCGAAGAGGATGAAGGGTCGAATTTCACCTATCCGTGGGCGCCTGATGTTGATTTCAACAAACGTGTCGAGATTGACGCTGATGAGTTTGATACGACAGGGGCGAACAACAAGATCCGCGAGTTGATGGAAGAGGGCTACGGCACCATTGTCATCAAGAATCCGCGTGGCAAGCACAGCCTTGGCGTCGGCATCTTGAGCCGCCTCAATCTAATCATCGAGGGGTCGACAGGATATTTTGGTGTCGGCCTGATTGACGGGCCCAACGTCCGTATCAATGGTCGTGTTGGCTGGTCATGTGGTGAAAACATGATGTCAGGCACTGTCTTGATCGAAAAGAACGCCGGTTCAACCTTCGGCGCCGCAATCCGCGGTGGTGATCTGGTGTGCCGCGGGTCGGTTGGCTCGCGCACAGGCATCGACATGAAAGGCGGCACGATCATCGTTGGTGGTGATACGGGCGCGCTGTCCGGCTTCATGATGCAGCGTGGCCGCATGGTTGTTTGCGGAAATGCTGGCAAGAATCTTGGTGACAGCATGTATGACGGCACCATCTATGTTGGCGGCGAAATTCAGTCGCTTGGTGTTGATGCAGTCCCCGCCGAACTCACCCAGCTCGACAAGGACTGGCTGACGCGCAAATTGTCGCAATACGACCTGATGCCGGAAACGGGTGTTGACCATTTCACCAAGGTCGTTGCCGGTAAACAATTATGGAACTACGACAATCTCGAACCAAATGAAAAGAAACTTATCCTGTAAGTACAAGAAGGGGTTTTATTATGCCTGACGGAATTTCAAAAAAGCCTTTGGGGCGTGACGTAAATCGGCTGGGCAATTCATTTGTCTTTACGCCGCAGGTGATGGACGACATTCACATTAAGTCCGAACTTGGCCGCTACCGTATGCGTGGTTTCTCGCTGTTCAAGAAAATCCCGCATTGGGATGATCTGACCTTTCTGCCCGGAACGCTGACCCGTTTCGTGATTGAGGGTTACCGCGAGAAATGTGAGACGAAAACAGTGATCGGTCCACGGGCCAAACGCCCGCTGGAACTTGATATTCCAGTCTATGTGACAGGGATGAGCTTTGGTGCTTTGTCCTATGAGGCAAAGACCGCGCTTGCCCGTGGTGCGACCATGGCGGGCACAGCAACCTGTTCCGGCGAGGGTGGTATGATCCCAGATGAGCGCCGCTATTCGTCAAAATGGTTCTACCAGTGCATCCAGTCACGCTATGGCTTCAACCCGAACCACCTCGTTCTGGCTGACGGCTGTGAATTCTTCATCGGTCAGGGCTGTAAAGTTGGTCTTGGTGGCCATTTGATGGGCCAGAAGGTGACAGATCAGGTCGCTGAAATGCGGTCATTGCCTGCGGGTATCGACCAGCGCTCACCTGCGCGTCACCCTGATTGGCTTGGCCCGGATGATTTGGCGCTGAAAATTCAGGAGATCCGGGAAGCAACAGACTGGCAGATTCCGATCCAGCTGAAACTGGGTGCGGCCCGTGTCTATGATGATGTGCGTATGGCGGTCAAATGTGACCCTGACAGCATCTATATTGACGGTATGGAAGGCGGTACCGGTGCTGGCCCGCATCTGGCGACAGAAGATACAGGTGTGCCGGGCATGGCAGCCATTCGCCAGGCACGCCGGGCGATTGACGATCTTGGCAAGCGTGGTGAGATTTCTCTGATCTATGCCGGCGGCATCAGAAATGGTGCAGATGTTGCCAAGGCGATTGCTCTTGGTGCCGATGCCATTGCGCTTGGCCATTCGGTAATGATGGCGATGAACTGTAACAAGGACATCGAGGAAGCTGATTTTCCGAACGAGATTGGTGCCGAGCCCGGCTATTGCTACCATTGCCACACTGGCCGTTGTCCGGTCGGTATTGCCACCCAGGACCCGGCATTGCGCAAGCGTCTGGACCCTGATGAAGCCGCTGAGCGTGTGTATAACTTCCTGCACACTCTGACCATTGAAGCACAGCTCTTTGCCCGTGCCTGCGGTAAAACCCACCTGCATAGCCTCGAGCCTGAGGATCTGGCTGCCCTGACGATGGAAGCATCGGCAATGGCGGGCGTTCCTTTGGCGGGCACCAACCACACTGTTGGTGTCGAGGATTATCACAAGCTCTAGGAGGCCTTAGTCATGGCAGGCACACAGTATCGAGGTTCAGAAATCACTGATGTTGATCAGTTCCTCAAAGACGCAGGCGGCCTTGAGTCAGAGCGTGAAAAGGAAATCGGCCAGCATATTGGCTACCGCTACGATGTAAATCTGGTTCCAGATTATGATCGTCTGACACCCTTTCTTGCCGAATATATGGAAGTCATGGGATGGGATGATCTGAACTGGCTCGAAGATGTTCACATGGGATATGAAGAGGGCATGCCAGCCGTTTTCGACCGCAACATCAATGGCTGGGTCCGGGTGCCGGACAGTATCAGCCTTCCTGACAACCAGCAGGATCGTGACATGATCGCGCGTGAGCTTCTGGTCAAGTTTCAGATGTCGGAGCGCCACCCCCTTGTGGCCCTTCGCAAGGTCTACATGAAATTCTGATCGGCGCTCAGCTGAAACATAAAACAGGATCGCCATGATCTGATGGCGGTCCTGTCGCCGGACAGGCCAAGATTAAACAAAACAGGGACCACATGACAGAGACCATATATGAGTGATGTGAGCGAAATGTTTGGCGTTGACAGGGCATCCCTTGCCCTGAAGGACGCGTTTTTACGCTGGCAATGCCGTGTCCGCATGATGGCGATGCGTGACAAGCAGGGACGACCTGATGACGCTGTGATGCCCGATCTGTTTTTGCCTGGCGAGAGCGAGGCGATGGGGCAGATCATCACGGTGCTGTCAAAATCGCCAATGTTCAGCAAGACACCAGAACTCAAACATATGGTCATGCGCACCAATGACCCAGCGCAGCGGCGCGAAAAAGCGCTGCAGCTGTTCTCGGAAACCTATTTCCAGAGATCACGTGAATTTTCTGACGTCCTGACCGCCAGCTTTGCGGGCAAGACAGCTGCTGTCGAAAAAATTCTGGCAGCACAGAAATGCAGGCTGCATTTTTCCGCCTATAATCAGACGTTTGAAATTGCCTGCACAGTCTCTGAACTCGAGTCCACGGATCCGATGTATCAATCGACATGGTGGCACAATCACCTGTTCAATCCTGACATGTCCTCGTCGGCGGTCGTCGTTGCTTTTGCGCCCCTGTGGTCAGACAGCAATGCGGAGCCACCGGTGTTGACAGCGGCACAACGCTAGACAAGGCTAGGGTCAGGTAAACAAATCATTAATACTCCGTAAAAAAGGAGTGTACCTGGGGAGGTAGTGATGACAAAGAAAAAGGAAAAAATTAATTTCTGTTTAGTGGGTGAGCCAACAAATCCAAATAAATTGGGTGAAATGATAAAAATTGGACGTAGAGGAAGTTTGACTGGTAAATTGACAATATTTGGTTTACAGGGTCACGTTGCATACCCTCATAGAGCAAATAATTCCTCAACAATTATTGTCAAAATTTTAAAAGAATTAAAAGATATTAAATTTGATAAAGGGACAAAAGATTTTCAGCCTACAAACTTAGAAGTTACAAAAATAAATATAAATAACACTGCTGATAATGTTATTCCTGCGAAAGCTGAGGCAACATTTAACATTAGGTTTAACAACAAACATTCTTCAGCTTCTATTAAAAAAAGACTTAACAGAATTTTCATTAGAACAAATAAAAAGTATAAATCAAAATTCAAAATTGATTATAGGGTTTCTGGTGAAGCTTTTTTAACTAAGCCAGATAAAACAACATATATGATACAAAACACTATTAAAAAAATTGCTAAAATAAAACCAAAATTATCTACTACAGGTGGAACTTCAGACCTACGATTTATCAAAGCTATATCACCCGGTTTAGAATTTGGTTTAGTTGGAAGGACTATGCACCGTGTGGATGAAGCAGTATCTTTAAAAGATTTAAAAAATTTAACAAAAATTTATGAGAACATTTTGCAAAATTACTTTAAATGAATACAGCGATTATAAATTCTGATTCTTATGAAAAACATAATACAGGTGATGGTCATCCTGAACAGCCTAAAAGAGTAATTGCCATAAAAGAAAAATTAAAAAAAAGAAATGATTTAATTTGGGAAACCCCAGTTAGTGTGCCTGATGATATTTTAGCAATGACACATTCAAAAGAATATATTGAGAATTTAAATAATTCTTTTCCACAAAAAGGCCTTAAGTTTTTAGATGGGGATACAGTTGTGTCACCCGAAAGCAAAAAAGCAGTTTTTGATGCTGCAGGTTCAACAATTAAAGCAATAGATGGAATAGAAAATAATCAATTTAAAAACGCATTTTGTTTAGCAAGACCTCCTGGACATCATGCTGAAAAAGATAAAGCTATGGGATTTTGTTGTATATCAAATGCTGGGGTCGCAACAAATTATCTAATTAATAGATATAAATATAAAAGAATTGCTTGTGTAGATTTTGATGTTCATTGGGGTAACGGAAACTATGATGTCATGCGTGATAATAAAAATTCATTATATATTTCTACTCACCAATATCCTTTTTATCCAGGAGGAGGGACAGAAAAAGATAAGGGAGACTTTAACAACTCTCTAAATATTCCTTTACCCGCTGGTACCAATTCTGAACAATATTTTAATGCGTTTGATAGAGTTTTAGAGAGATTAGTTCAATATAAACCTGATTTTCTTTTATTCTCAGCAGGTTTTGATGCACATAAAGATGATCCTTTAGCTCAATTTCAATTAAGTTCAAAAGACTTTTATGAGATTACCAAAAGAACCTTGAATGCTACTAAAGAGTTTACTCAAGGAAAAGTTGTTTCAATACTTGAGGGTGGATATGATTTGAACGCTTTAGCTAATAGTGCTAATGAACATGTTAACGCACTTATTGAATTCAATTGATTAATTTCTAGCTCATTATAAATATCCCTCATGAAATTGTACAAAATTAAAAAATCAAAAATTGATAATAAAGGTCGGGGACTTTATGCAGCCAAAGATATTAAAGAAGGAACAAAAATTATTAATTACTCAGGTAAGATAATTACTAACAAGCAAGTTGATGAGTCCGATAAATATGACAACAATAAACCAATATATTTGTTTACTTTAAACAAAAGGTATACACTCGATGGAGATTTTTCATGGAATACAGCAGGATTAATTAACCATAGCTGTGATCCTAACTCTCAATATGATGGCAAAGGTTTAAAAATTTGGATAACAGCTATAAAAGATATTAAAAAAGGAGAGGAATTTACTTGTGATTATGGATTTGGCTTTGATAAAGACTACAAACAATTTCCATGCAAATGTCGAGCTAAAAATTGCTGTGGTTATATTGTTCGAGAAGAGTCTAGATGGCGAATCCATAAAAAATTCGCTATGAGTAAAAAAAAATTAGTAAATAACTCTCGTTAAATAAAGCCCTTCTGGTGGTGCCGGTGGAGCACATAAACTTCTTTTCTTTGACTTCATAACATTCTCAAATTTATTTAACGACCACTTTTTTTCACCCAAATACTTTAAACAGCCCACCATTGAACGTACTTGTTTTTGTAAAAATGATTGGGATCTAAACTCTATTTCAATTTTATTTTTTGAGGACTTTATTTTTACCAACTTCATAGTTTTTATTGGACTTTTTGCCCTACAACTAGATGCTCTGAAAGTTGAAAAATCTTTAGTCCCTATAAATTTTTTAGCACCTTTTTTCATTATGTCTAAATCAAGTTTTTTCATAATGTGCCAACACCTATTTTTTTCTAAAGTAGGTTGGCCTAATCGATTAATAATAATATAATTATATATTCTCATTTTAGCAGAAAACCTTGCATGAAAGTTTTTGTCTCTCTTTTTTAAATTGAGAATTGTAATATTTTCATTTCTTAAAAAATGATTTATTGATTGTAAAAACCTGTCTTTTTTTTTTTTTTCAATATTATAATCAAAATGTGCAGACTGTTCTTTTGCATGAACTCCACTATCAAGTCTACCTGCCCCATAAATAATTATTTTTTCTTTTAAAAGTTTTGAAATTTTTTCCTGTATCAAGCCTTGAACCGTCTTCCCTTTTTTTTGAACTTGCCATCCTCTAAAGTTACTTCCAGCATATTCTACTAATATCTGATATCTAGGCATTAGATAATAATGAACCTTTTCTAATACTTGATCCAAGCATAAATTCCCCAATTTTTTGAGGTTTTTTTCCTTGTCTTTGTATCTCAAGGATTTTTATTGATTGATTATTCGTGCATGCAATTTCTAATTTATCAGATAACACTTCGCCAGCAGGACCTATACCATTTCCTATTTCAGCTTTTAAAATTTTGTACCTTTCACCTTTAAAATTAAAAAATGCACCAGGAACAGGAAATAAACCATTAATTTTTCCAATTATTTTTTGTGCTTCATCATTCCAATTAATTTCACCCTCGATTTTTTCAATTTTTTTAGCATAAGAGGCTTTGGAATGATCTTGATCTATAAACTTTGCTTTATCATCTAATATATCATCAATTTCATCTAAAATTTTTTTGGCAGCTAAAAAGGATAGTTTTTCTGAAATTTCTTCAGCATTATTATTTTGATCTAATTTAATTTTGTGAATATTACTGACAGGTCCACTATCTAATGTCTCAACTAATTTCATAATACTTATACCCGTTTCTTTATCTAAATTCATAATTGATCTTTGAATTGGAGCAGCCCCTCTCCAACTAGGCAGAATAGATCCATGAATATTTATGAAACCTTTTTTCGTTAAGTTTAAAAAATTTTTAGGAATTAGCTTGCCATAAGCTACTACAATAGCAAGATCAGCATTTAAATTTTTTATAAATCTATATTCTTCATCATTATCTTTTAAATTTTCTGGACATCTAAAATCTATGTTCAATGTTTCAGAAATGCCCTGAATCGGAGATTTATTTATTTTTTGACCTCGATGAGATTTTTGAGGTGGTTGAGTATAAACGACAGAAATTGGATAACCATTTTGATATAATGACTTCAAGATTGGTACAGCAAATAAAGGTGTACCCATAAAAATAATTTTTTTAGCCATTTAAACTACTATTCTGTCTGGATTTTTTTTTGTCTTTGAGATTTTTTTAATAATTAAATCTCTTTTTAACTTTGACAAATGATCAATTATCAATTTACCATCCAAATGATTTATTTCATGCTGAAGACAAGTTGATAAAAGTCCATCACATTTCATATTTTGAACTTTGCCATCTAAATCTATATATTCTACTTCACAAATTTTAGGTCTTTCAATTTCAATAAAAGTATCAGGTATTGATAAACATCCTTCTTCATAAATTGAAGTTTCATCACTAATTTTTTTTATTTTAGGATTTATAAAACTTAAAGGTTTATTTTTTTCATCTTTAGTTGATATATCAATGACTAAAATCCTTTTAAGTATACCCACTTGTACTGCTGCTAACCCAATACCTTTAGAATGATACATTGTTTCAAATAAATCATTAATTAATTTTTTTTCGTTTACTCCAACTTTTTCAATGGGTTCAGAGATTTTTTTTAAAGTTTCATCTGGTACAGTAATAATTTTTTTAATGCTCATTTATTAATTAAATAAACTAAATTTTAAACTTTTAAAGGGAGAACTTGAAGTAATATTTGATTTCTTATTCTATCAATATTTAATTGATTGAGTGTAGTAACTATAAAATAAATAGTATCTTCATCAATTCTTTCAATTCTATCTTGACCAATAACTTCAGCAATTCTCAAAAGAGCTAAACCAGTTTCTTCATTGTTAATCATTATTTGAATATCAGTCGGGATCTCATTTTCATCTATTTTGTATAAATCGTCATATTTTTCTGAGATTTCTATTCCATCATATTTTAATGACTCTATCAAAATGACATCTTTCTTGGACAAAAAATATTTTTTGTTTTTTTGTATCTTCTTTAATAAGTTATTAGTATCTTTTTCAATTTTAGATTTTGCATAATCCCCATTGAAATAATTAATAAGCTTTGATTGATGAATAATATCATTGTTAATTTTTATTTTTTTATCTAAATTTTTTTCAATTTTAATATTTGTATAATAAAAACTTGTTAGGTTGTCAGGTATCTCAGTTGGTTTTATGCCCTTAAGAAACGTTTTTAACTCTACATCAAAAGCATTTGCTAGACCATCATTTTCAAAAGATTCTTTTAATATCTTAAGAAATTTCAATTTTTCAACTATTTCAGATTCTAATAAAATTTTTTGATATATTAGTGCTCTTGCTTCTATATTAGGTAAAGTTTTATAAGCATCTTTAGCGTTCAAAAGTTGATTTATATTAAATTGAAATCTTTTATATAATTCTAATAAATCTTTTTCAGGATAATTCTGATTATGGACTGCCTTTTCGATAGTTGCAATTTTATCTAATTCAGAAGTGTCCGTTTCTTTGAAAGAATTTAATAAATTTGCAGAGGAAAGATATTTCCAAATTATTTTCTTAGTTTTATCATTTGGCTCAAATTTAAAATTTGGATTAGTTTGATGAGCTAAGTAAAAATCAAAAATTGATTTTTCAGAAATTTCATCATCTATTTTGTCTGTATACTCTAGTAGATAATTAATTTTTTTTTCAAAATATTTATCTTTAAATCCAAGTTCTTTTTTAAGATCTAAAATGAGCTGTGCTTCCTCTTTTTTATTATCCTTAATTAAACAATAAATATTGAATTTTGAGAGATATTCATCAAATATTGGCTCAGTATTTTTTGAAAAAATTTCGCATGCTTTTTTAATATTCGTATCCGACAAATATTGATCAACTAAGAACTTAGTTAATTTTGGATGTAAATTAATAATTTGATTTTTAATCAAATATTCCTCAATAAGTTCTAAATTTGAGTTTTTAATAAGCCAATCTGATTTAAATTTTTGAAATTCTTTTTCTGTAATATTTTTTTGTGGATAATAAGAGTTAGTCAAAAGAGATATGTTAATAATTTCTACAGCATCATTTGATAAAGGCATTTTATTTAATTTATCAAATAGAATTTTTAATTGGTCTCCGTTAGTATTAGACCACATATTTATATTAAGACCATAATCATCAGGATCATACAATCCAACAATTTTAATTTCCTGTGAGTCCAATCTATCCTCAAGGTTAATTGCATTTACCTCTTTCTCAGATTGCATTTTGTAAACATTAGATTTGAATTCTGTTTCAATTACTATTTCTTCTTTTACTGACTTATCGTCATCACTCAAAGAATTAGTTTCTAATTTATCTTTATCAATGTTCCAAATATCAACAGGTTGATCTTCTGCAAATGAATTAAGTCCAAATAGCAAAATTAATATAATTGATAAACAGTTTTTATTTAACAATTTTGAAATTTTCATTAGTAATTATTTTCTCTATTTCTTTTTTGGGTGCTGGAAAATCTATTTTATTTAATAAAAAAATAACTAAAAGAATAGTAATTGAAACTAAAGCTATTTTAGTAATTATCCCAATAATACTCTTGCTTGAACTTGTTTTTTTTATAAATTGCATATAACTTTAGTTAATTTCAAATTAAGACATATTTGTGATTTTTCAATAAAGAAAATTATGAAATCAAGTAAAAATATTGTGTTTTTAGGTATGATGGGATCTGGAAAATCATCTATTGGTTTTTTAATTTCTAAAAAACTTAAATTAGATTTTTTTGATGTTGATAAATGTATAGAGGATAAGTTAGGGATGAAAATTTCAAATATTTTTAAGATTAAGGGTGAAAAATTTTTTAGAGAACTTGAAGAAAAATTAACACTAGATATACTAAAAAAAAAACAAATTATCGTAGCTTTGGGTGGAGGCGCTTTTATTAATAAGAATATAAGAAATGAAGTTATTAATAACCACATATCTTTTTGGCTTAAATTAAACAGTGATTTGCTTATAAAAAGAATTAAAAATAGTACTAAAAGGCCTTTGGTATTAAATGCTTCTAATATTGAATTAACAAATATGATTAAAAATAGATCTAAATATTATGCTAAAGCCTTATTTAAAATAAATTGTAATAATAAATCAAAAACTGAAATAATTAATAAAATTATAGATAAATATGAAAATATCCAAACTAATAATTAAATCAAGTTCTGGAAAATATCCTATATTAATAGGTTCTAATGTAATCTCTAATATATCCAAGTTAATGTTGAATAATTCAATAAATTTTGAAAAATGCTTATTGGTGGTAGATAAAAATGTTCCAAAAAAATTTATTTCTAAAATTAGAAAATCATTAAAAAATAAAAAATTATTTATTTTTTTAATAACAGCTAATGAAAAAAATAAGAATCAAAAAACAACTAATTCAATTCTTCAAATTTTACTTGATAAAAATTTTTCTAGGGAAGATTGTTTAATAGCAGTTGGAGGTGGAATTACTGGTGACGTAAGTGGTTTTGCTGCAAGTTTATTTAAAAGGGGTTTAAAATTTATAAACATACCCACTACTTTACTATCTCAAGTAGACTCATCTATAGGAGGCAAAACTGGAATAAACACAAATCAAGGAAAAAATCTTATTGGAAGTTTCTACCAGCCCAGACTAGTAATTAGTGATACAAATTTTTTAAAATCTCTTAGCAAAAGAGAGGTTATTTGTGGATATGGTGAGATTTTAAAACACGCAATTATATCAAATAAAGTTTTTTATAATTTTTTAAATAAAAATTTTTTCAATATTATAAAACTCAAATCACCATTTATAGATAAGGCTATATATGAAAGTTGTAAAATAAAAAAATTAGTTGTTGAAAAAGATGAGAAAGAAAATGGTATGAGGAAAATATTAAACTTTGGTCATACTTTTGCTCACGCATATGAAGCATCATTAGGTTTTTCTAAAAAATTAAATCATGGTGAAGCTGTAATTTTAGGTATGAATACAGCTTTATCATTTAGTTATAAAAATAAATTTTTAAATCTTAAAGAATATAATTTAATAAGAGAGCATATTTATAATTCAAAATTACCATTTAATCTAAAAAAATATTTTTCATTAAGGGATCTCAATAAAATTTTAAATTTTATGATGACAGATAAAAAAAATAATTCCGATAAAATAAATTTAGTTCTATTAAAAAAAATTGGAAGACCAATAATTAGTAAAAGATATAAAAAGACTTACCTAAGCCTATTTTTAAAAAAAGAATTAATCAATTAATATTTGCAAGGAATGAATAGATTTTTTTAATTCTTCATCCAAAATATTATAAATTTTTTTATTACTTTCAATTCTATTCATTTTTTTCAATTCTTTGGACTTTAAAGAAATTTTTAAATGAAATTTATTTTGTTTATTACCAGGATGGTTTTTATGAAGGAAGGACTTATCTTCAATCAGAATATTATCTATTTCAATTTGATTTAATAACTTTTTTTTTATAATTGCAATTAATTGATTTATATCCATAAGTATTATTTATTATATATCATGAAAAATATTTGTGACTGGAATAATTGTAAAGAATTTGGAGAATATAAGGCTCCAATAGAAAAGGATAATAGTAAAAAATATAGAATGTTGTGCTTAGAACATGTGAAAGAATTCAATAAGAATTGGAATTATTTTTCAGGTATGGATGATCAGCAAGTAATTGATTTTTTAAAATCTGACATGATTTGGCATAAACCTACACAAAGCTTTAGTTCCTCAGATAACTTTTTTAAAGTTTTATGGAATGACACTTTAAAAGATGAATTAGATAAAGAAAAATTTAAAAGTGAGTTTAATCATATGCGTCAATTTAAATTTGATCATAAAGATATAAAAGCCTTTAGTATCTTAGGAGTCTCAGTGGGTATAAAATGGCAAAAAGTTCAAGAAAAATTCAAAATACTTGTCAAAAAATTTCACCCTGATATGAATTCTGGAAATATAAAATATGAAGAAAAACTTAAATTAATTACACTAGCTTATACTCAACTAAAAAATACTTATAGGAAAAAAATTGACACCTAACTTAAACATACAGCCTGATATAAAAGTTTCAATAAAGCAATCTTTTGGAATTGACTCTGAAATGGAAGTAAACGCTTTTTCTGAAAAAAGTGAATATGTGCCTGAAATAGATAAGAGTTATAAGTTTGATAGAGATACCACTCTTGCAATAATTTCGGGCTTTGCATTCAATAAAAGAGTTTTAGTTCAAGGTTACCATGGAACAGGTAAATCAACACATATTGAACAGATAGCAGCAAGATTAAATTGGCCGTGTATAAGAGTTAACCTTGATAGTCATGTAAGTCGTATTGATTTAATTGGAAAAGATGCAATTGTTTTGAAAGATGGAAAACAAGTTACTCAATTTAATGAGGGAATTTTGCCATGGTCTATTCAGAATCCAGTTGCGTTAGTTTTTGATGAGTATGATGCGGGCAGACCCGATGTAATGTTTGTTATACAAAGAATCCTCGAAGCAGAAGGTAACTTTACCCTTTTAGATAAAAATAAAGTTCTTAAGCAAAATAAATTTTTTAGATTATTTGCTACATCAAATACCGTAGGTCTAGGAGATACAACTGGCCTTTACCATGGAACGCAACAAATAAATCAAGGACAAATGGATAGGTGGAATATTGTAACAACGTTGAACTATCTTAATCTTGAAAAAGAAATGGATATTGTGTTGGCAAAAAATAAAGGTTTAAATAATACTAAAGGTAAGGAGAAAGTCTCTAATATGATCAAGGTAGCCTCTTTAACAAGAAAAGGATTTATAGCGGGAGATATATCTACAGTAATGAGTCCTAGAACTGTTTTACATTGGGCAGAAAATGCTGAGATTTTTAAGGATATAGGATATGCCTTCAGAGTGACATTTTTGAACAAATGTGACGAAATAGAAAAAAACACTATTGCAGAATATTATCAAAGATGTTTTGGAGAAGAACTTCCTGAGTCTCTTGCAAATATTCAAATTTAGATGAAAAGTGACAACAAGAATGAAATTTTAAAAGAAAAATTAAAACAAGCTTTAACATCTACAGCAAGAGCAATTTCAGATGATTTCAAAAACAGAGACAAGCCAGATAAGAATGAAAAGTCAAAATTTTTTGACAATTTTGATTTAGAAAATTTAAATTCAAAAAGTGATTTTATTAAAGCAAGAGCTGAGGCTGATTCTTTAGCCTTAAAAAAAAAATTTTCTGATGACAAAATTTTTAAGAAAAATTCACCATCTAATTTATCATGCAAATCTCTTTATTCTATCGCTGAAAAAATAAGATATGAGTCTTTAGGCTGTAAGATGCTTAAGGGAATACAAAAAAATCTTATAGAAAATTATAATCAAATAATTGAATTAAAAAGAAAAGATCAGCTAAAAAATAAAGAAGATGTTATCATAAACGAAGCCTTTGAATTATACATGCTTAAAAAATTTCATGGAATAGAATTAAATACACAATCAAAAGCTATGTTGAGTTTCTGGGAAAAAGACTTTGATCAAGCAATTGAAAAACATATAGATTTTTTGAAAGAAAATTTGGAATTCCAAAATGAATATTCTTCAAAATTTTCAGAAATATTACAAGAAATGGAAATATTTCAAAATGAAAATAATGAAGAGGAAAATAATGAAAACCAGGAGGATGGTCAAAACAATCCCTCTAATGATGATCAAGAGAGCGATACTGAGGATAAAAAGGATCAAAATAAAGAGGACGAAACAGACGCCAGTCTTGATTCTGATTATGAGGTCGATGAATATAGACTGGATGAACAATTAGTTGATACAAATTTTGACCAACAAAAAGAACAGATTCTTCAAAAAAAAAATATCTCAGATTTAAATTTGGATTATAAAATTTTCACAAGTAAATTTGATGAAATTACCAAAGCTGAAAATCTAGAAAATGCTGAAGAGGCTTCAAAGTTGAGAAAAACATTGGATCAACAATTAATCAGTTTCCAAGATATAATAACAAAACTTGCAAATAAACTTCAAAGACAATTACTAGCAAAACAAAATCGAACTTGGGAATTTGATTTGGAAGAAGGATTATTAGATAGTTCTAAATTGCCACGAATTATTTTAGATCCATATAATTCTTTATCATTTAAGAAAGAAAAAGATTTAGATTTTAAAGATACTGTAGTTACATTATTAATTGATAATTCTGGTTCAATGAGGGGAAGACCAATAACTATAGCAGCCATTTGTGCAGATATTTTGTCGAGGACGTTAGAAAGGTGTTCAGTAAAAGTTGAGATATTAGGTTTTACAACCAAAAATTGGAAAGGTGGTAAAAGTAGAGAATTATGGAATAAAGAAGGAAAATTAAAAACACCTGGAAGACTCAATGACTTAAGACATATAATTTATAAAGGAGCTGACACACAATGGAGACAATCAAAAAATAATCTTGGCTTAATGCTTAAAGAAGGATTATTAAAAGAAAACATAGACGGAGAGGCTATTTCCTGGGCTTTTAGTAGGTTAAAAAAAAGAAAAGAAGAACGCAAAATACTAATGGTAATTTCAGATGGAGCTCCCGTAGATGACTCAACCCTATCTGTTAATTCAGGAGATTTTTTAGAAAAGCATCTAAAAAAAATTGTTAGATTTATTGAAGATAAAACCGAAACAGAAATTTTAGCAATTGGTATAGGCCATGATGTATCAAGGTATTATAGTAGAGCTATAAAAATTACAGATGTAAACGAATTGGGTGATGTAATGATTTCACAACTAAGTGAATTATTTAAGAATAAAAAAAATTTACATTAAAGATTAAATAAATCTTTGTTATTCCATTTAATTACTACTTCAGCTCCACTTCTGGTTTCAGAATTAGAACAATTTACTGAGGCAAAATTTTTTTCTAATAAGGTTTTACCTATGAATAGTCCTAGACCTAATCCTTTTTTTTCCTTATTAAAAGCCTTAGTTGATCTCAAATATGGTTCACCTATTTTTGATAATATATCACTAGGATATCCATCTCCATCATCTTCGATGGCAACCATTGTAAAATCACTATTACTCTTCAAACTAATAAAAACCTTACTTTTACAAAACTTATTTGCATTACCTATAAAATTTCTTAAACCATAAACAATTTCAATAGATTTTGTTATTCTTTTAGAATTAAAATCTTGATCTAAATTTAAAATAAAATCTTTTTTACTTGTTTCTTTAAATGATAAAATAATTTCTTTAAGATAATCTCTCATTGATAAATCTTCATCAATAAAATCATCTTCTTCATTAGGATTTAGTGATAATTTCTTTAATATTTCATTACATCTTTCAACTTGACTAGATAAAAGTTCAATGTCTTGTACTACATCTTTTTGTCCTTTAAGTTGTTTAGACAATTCTTGTGTTATAATTTTAATTGTTGATAAAGGGGTACCTAATGAATGAGCTGCTGCTGCTGCTTGACCACCCAAAGATAACATTTCATGTTCATTAGCCATTATTTCTTCCATTTTATTCAAAGCATCCTTTCTAAGCTTAGATTCTGCTCCAAAAATAATCGCAAAATAATTTAAAAAAAGTAAAGCTATTATCAGAGCCAACGGTATAGAATAATAATAATATGGACTAACATGAAAATGATCATTTAAGGGCTCAGGTAGTTCCTGAGAGTAAAACGTCAAAAATATAATTGATATGGAAGTAATCAAGACTAGTAAAGAGTTTGTTCTAAAACTTAAATTTGAAGAGGCAAAAACACTTGGAATAATTAAAAAAATTACAAATGGATTTATTATCCCCCCTGTTAGATATAAAAGTCCACTTAATTGAATAATATCAATAAACAAATAAACTAATGCTGATCTATCACTAAGTTGAGTTTTTTTATAAATGAAAATTAAATAAAGATTACTTATAACTCCTATAGCTATAATAATATTTGAATATAAAAAATTAAAATTAAAATTAAAATAAAAATATACTAGATATACTGATATAAATTGACCAATAGTTCCAATCCATCTAAGATTAATGTATATTGATTTTTTTAAAGAATATTGCTTTGAAGTTTCAAACAACTTCATCTTTTAAATATCTAAATTTTGAACATTAATTGCATTGGAAACTATAAAATCTTTTCGAAGTGACACATCACTGCCCATTAAAGTATGAATAAGTACTTGGTCTTTTTTCAAATCTTTTGAATATTGCACTTGTAATAAAGTTCTAGTTTCAGGATTTAGTGTAGTCCCCCATAATTCTTCTGGATTCATTTCACCTAATCCCTTAAATCTTTGGATGTTCATTTTTGATTTTTCATCCTCTACTAATTTTAAAAAATCTTTTGAACCTTTTTTGGTCTTTTTTAATTCTTTGCTATTATTTATTATATATTCCTCAAGCTCCTTTTCATCTTTTATATAAATACCTTTTGTGCCTTTATTGATTTTA
>ERZ802822.1070-NODE-1070-length-17946-cov-4.440931_pt1 | contig 17946 bp, 13 predicted proteins | sample MGYA00345649_ERZ802822 | MGnify/ENA primary metagenome ERZ802822 (study PRJEB30503, sample SAMEA104212359) | marine metagenome | biome: Westerlies Biome; feature: [SRF] surface water layer (ENVO:00010504) within the epipelagic zone...; material: water...
TATCACCTTCTACTATCAAAATAATCTGTCGTGATTGATCCCAAGGATGTTATTCGACACACGTCAGTCGAAAGACTGAATCAATCGGCAGATAATTATTTTTCCTCAGTAACAGACTTGACGCATCTGTTGAGTAAACCATTCAGTGATATTCGGGAGTTTCCTGATTTGTTAATGAATATAGGTCTTTTGATCAAGGGGCTGCGCCTTGGGAAATCAATGACTGTTTTAGAAATGGCAGCTGGATCGTGTTGGCTTAGTCGTTATCTTTGTGAGTTGCGCTGTCACGTGATTGCTTGTGATGTTTCGCCAGCTGCTCTAGAAATTGGGAAGCAATTATTTCAAAAGCTACCATTGGTTAGGCCGCCGATCGCAGAACCAAGCTTTTTGCTGTTTGATGGTCACCAACTTGAGCTTGAGAGTGATTCAATTGATCGTGTGATATTAGCCTCAGACGTAAGATCAACATTGCTTATATTCTTTTCGGCCATTGCTGAGACAGTAAGGTGAACAACCTCAACATGCGCTGCAGCACCATTTCTTGGAGTGTAAGTCACTTCGATATCATAAACCCCATCCCCGGCCGTTGACCCATTCGCATTTGTATCTGTGGCAGCGCTAGCGTCCAATTTAGCTTTACTCGTAATTTTTCCTGTCTTCGGGTCGATGTTAAAAAGATTGTTGTCACCACCGGTAGATCCAGTTGTGGTCAGCGAAAACTCACCAAGCCCATCATTTTTAAAAGCGTCTTTGAACGCGGTACTAAAAAGAGAGGTGTCTACCGAAACCTCGGTTGACTCAGCAGCGGTGACTTGTTGATTAGTTGCTAAATCACTACCTCCATCAATTGCTTTTTCAGTTGCGAACATTCCAATCTTAGCCATTGATGTTGTTGCCACATTATTGATAGCTACATTGATCACTTCCGCATTTGTGTTGCCAGCCCGTATTTCTTTATTATACGTGCCGTCAAGCAAATTGAGCCCATTAAACTTCGATGTTTCAGCAATTTGATCGATTTGCTGGAGCAGAGCGTTAACTTCCATCTGAGCATTGTCACGATCTTTTGATGTGTAAACGGAGTTATGCATTTGGACTGCAAGCTCACGCATTCGAAGGAGCATAGAATTGATCTCATTCATACTTCCTTCGGCTGTTTGGACAAGAGAAATGCCGTCTTGTGTATTCCTGATAGCCATTTTCATCCCAAGCACCTGACTGGTCATCTTGCTTGCAACAGCAAGCCCAGCGGCATCGTCTGAGGCGCTATTAATGCGCCGCCCTGATGAAAGGCGTTCAAGCGCCTTGTCAACAAAGAGCTCAGCTTTTGCGGAATAATGCCGTGCGTTTAACGCACCTATATTGGTGTTGATAACGGTCATCTCTATGTCCTCACTTAGATTGACGCGCCGAATACTCTCGGCTTCTAAGTGAGGGAACGACCCAAGTTTAAAAAAGTTAGAAAATAAATTAATTATTTATTACGATTTTGAACAAAAAAAATTGGACAAAAATTTGTCCAATTCGCTATTAAGCAAAACCATTAGTTATAAAAATTCTTATTTGAGCTACCGAAGATAATCAAACAAACTTTGCTGGCCAATTTTACTGAATGCAGCCTGAGCCGCTTCCAGATTTGTCATTTGCCCCTGCAGTTTTGTAATCATCTCTGCAAGGTCAGTATCATTCAATTTTGAGACATCTCGATCAACGACAAGCTTCCTACCCTCAAGCACATCTTTTTGCATTCCATTTTTACTCATCTGCGAGGCTATCAAACTTCTTTTATTAGAGATTGAGTCCATTGCTGCACTCATCGAACTGATATTATAGGCAATCAATTGGTCACGGTCTGTCAATTTCACCGTTGGCCCTATGGCAGCCAGAGACCCATCAAGTTTTGTAAATTCAACGTATGAAGTTAATTTTTCAGATGCGCTATCCTGTCCAGATATGGAAATATCCTCGATCTTGATTTCACCCTCAGTGATGTCAGTCAAAATCATATCACCCGTTGCTGCATCTATTGCCGCAGAGACTGAAGTCTGGGTAGTGAATCTATTGATTTCCGTAACCAATGCCCCAAGGTTGTCCCTAGCTACCTCTGCAGTAATCTGAGCTGCACCGGCATTTCCCGACAAGGTGAATGACCATGTTTCTGTTTTAGATGGCAACGTGAAATCAAGCCGCGTTTTGTTGCCGCCAGTTGCCTGCCCCTTAATTTGGGCCCCCGTTTCGATTGAATTCATGGCTGATTGAATGACTTCAAAGACTGAACGACGACCATTTGGCGTCTCCACTCTCATGAATGCGGACCCACCGTCAATTCCAGTTAGAGTCGTAAGACTCTCAGAGACCTGCACAGAATGTTGCCCGCGGTCTCCATGATAAGCGACTGTTCCATCCACATTTCTTGTAAAGGGCACGTCAACAGAGCTTCTGCCTGCAAATAAAGGCCTGCCCATGCTATCCGTAGTATTTGCCAAACCAAGTGCGACCTCGGAAAGTTGTTTCAACTCGTTTAAAATGGCTTGGTGGCCAAACCCATCATAAACGCCATTGCCAGCTGTTGCAGTCAGTTCCGTCATTCGTGTCAAAACTGTTGTCATTTCATCAAGGGTCTTGTCACTGAGGTCGAGCCGCATGTTTGCCAAATCTGAATTTTTCGAGAATTGTTCAATTAATGTTCGCTGCTCCCTAGCAGCGGATAAGTTAACCGCGCCCATTGGGTCATCAGAAGCCCGGTTTATCTTGTTTCCAGACGCAATTTTTTCCTGAATGCCCTGCATGTCAGAGCGCATGCTTTGAAACGCTCTTACCTGCTGTTCATTAAATAATTTGTTGCTTACACGCATCACTATTTCCTAGATAACGTCCATTAATGACTGGAAAAGCTCCCTAGCCGTGGTAAGAATTCTCGCTGACGCTTGGTAGGCCTGCTGAAATTCCAACAAAGAGGCTGCTTCCTCGTCAAGATTAACGCCTGAGAATTCGGCTTCAGCCTCCTCAGCAGCGTTTCTGCTCGCCTCAGCAGACTGAAGTGCGATCTCTCCTGATTGCACAGTTACCCCAAGTTCAGCAACTATCGTGCCAAAAACCTTTTGGAACCCCCCAGAATTTGAACCATTCACGTCAGCAAATTGTAAATTGAGGATCTTTTCAAGATTGCGAGAGTCTCCGCCACCATTAGAATTCTTTTTGATAACAAATTCGTCATTGAGCTCCGCATTTCCTTGCATGGTGAACTCAATATTCTCAAAAATTGCGCTTTTATTTTGTAATGTTCTATTTGCGATTGAATGACCTGTTTCAGCGTCAAAAACCTCAATGAGAGATCCTGCTTCGTTCAACACCTTAATTTTAAGCTCATCAGTATCAACTTGAGGTGCGGGTTCATCAAATACTCCACCGAGAGATTGAGCACCAGTTCCAGTGAATATCACCAGGAGATCTTCATGTGGCATGTTTGTTAATTCAACCGTTGATCCAGCCAGGCTTGTTGCATTTGCGTCAACGCGGAATGCAACTCCATCATTAGCCTTTACCTGAATTTTGTCATTAGCAAGGCTAACAATATGATCAGTGACTTTAAAGCCTAGTCGGTCCGACGGCTTCACAAGAACAAGGTCAGATGACGATGCATCATATTCAAAAACTAAACGGCCAGTCGTTGCTGTGGCACTCTCCCAACGCGCAACCAAAGCCGCTGTCGTCGGTGAGACAGTCACAGTCCCATTTGAGGCTAAAGAAACAGCAATGTTGTTACCGCCAAAATTCATATTGAGTGGTAGCATTCCACTGGCAAGTGTTACAAGTGAGCCAGTTAATCTAGTTGTACTGCTGTTCAAACCAAAAGAGGACGCACTAGCAGCATTACCTGATACCACTGTATCTGGAGTAACGGTTATGATCGCGCCTGACAGGGCGCCTCCTCCAAATATCTGGAGCTCATTATTTGCATCAAAATAGGCTGTAAGCCGTCCAGGCTCCCCGCCATTTACGACAATTTCTCCATTTTCCATCAAGAGCGTATAATTATCACCCTCAAAAGTTACTGAAACGGATGTGCCGTCAGCTGGAAAGGCTCTCGAATTTGAGGTTGAGATCAGGCTCAGAGTTCCCTGCGATCCTAAATTGGCGGCGTCATTAAATTGAAGGCTGTCAACGGAAAATGGTTTGCCTGTTACCCCACCTGTTAAGATCAGTTGCTCGGCTCCGCCAACGACTGCTGTAGTTGCCACAACTCCAAGCTCAGCAGCGTTCACAGCGTTCATAATTGCTGTTGTTACATGGCCGGCAGTTGTTGCTTGTGTGTTGTTACCATCGATATTGGTTAGATCCACCGCAACGGATGTACCGTTGATTTTCATTGTCACCGTATCAACACTGGATTGGATTGCTTCCGAACCCACAAACCCGTAGGTCGTGACTTGCTTCGATGCCGCAGCAATATTGCCCGACACAGATGACAATGGCGCTTGTTTACGCAATTCATCAACAATTGCTTGATTAACCCCGGCCTTGCTTAGCGGGGTCACAGAGCCTGCTTTAACTGAAGTCGAAAAATTAACAGCAGATGTATCTGTTGGGATGCTAATCTGGTAAGTTGCCATAGATGCAACTGCAGAACCACCATCAATTGATGAGACGCTCGGATCAATATCAGCATTCACTTCAAAATCAATTGTCTTAATATCGCCTGTTAAATTACTCTCTATTTTCGCAAACCCACCAAGATTTTGGTCCTGCGTTGCGACCTTCACTTCTAACGGCGATGTCAGAGTGAAAGACTCACTGGCAGAAAAAACCAGATGCCCGGAAAGCCTAGCATTTGCAATTCGATTAACTCCAGCGCCACTGCCCATGGCAACCACACCATCTGCTGCAATACTAGCAACAGTAATAGTCAAGTCATTTACACCATCAACGCCACCTAAGGCAGAGCCCTTGATCAACATGGTATCATTAATTTGGTATCCATTGCCTGGCTGGTTGGGGGCAATTGTCAACGTACCATTTACCAGTGTCACGTCAAATGATGCATCCTTGCCACCGCCTACAACGTTCGTCGCGGTTAAGGTAGTCGTCGCTAAATTTATGGTTCCAAATGAACCCGCAGTCGTAACTGTCGCAATCGGAGTGATAGACGAAACACCGTCCTCATCAACGATTCTTGCGGAAAATGATTGGCTCGTTTCACTTAAATTACTGAAGACGATATCTTCACCAAAGTCACTTTTTAAAATGATGCGAGACTTGTCCTTGGATAAATGTGCTGAAACTTTTGTGTCATCCGAAATCTGATTAAATTCAGATGCTAAATTTGTGAGGTCAGACGCAGTCACATCAGCTGTAATTCTAACTGGCATTCTATTTTCTGACTCAAATTCAAAATCAAGGGTTCCAGACGAAAAATCAAATAGTTCAGTTACAAGTTTTGCCTCAGCTTTCAGGCCCATTTTGGTAAATGCTAGATTGGCATCTTTTGCTACCTGCTTTGCAGATGATCCCTGTTTAACAGGAATTGAGGCAGCTTCACCATTGGCCATAGCCAAAGACAGCGTATGTGCTGCAGTATCATTGATAGGAACAGATGAAGCACTGCCAACCGAGCGAGCGTAAACACCATTACTCCCACTATCAACACGATAAAGACCACCAGTTCGGCTTACATCTAACCCCATTCCCCTATATGCGTCTTTTTCACCATTCAAATATTCTGCACGGTAGTTCGCATTTGCAGAGAAACCATTTTTTTCGTTGAGGAGGTTAGTTATATTTTCTTGAGTTAGTGAGCTACCAGCAATATGGCGCCCTTCACGCGTAAAAATTTGCAAGTCAGATGCACTCACAGAATCCTTCACAATTGCCTCAATATTTCCCACGCCTGCAGAGATTGAAGGTACTCCACTCCCAGTTGAAACAAAATTTCCGCTGCTTGTTGCAAAAGTCAGGGTGCCCTCTTTGCCAGAGGCATGGACACCAAGGTCAGCCAGAGATAAATTTGACGCACTCCTCAAAACTCCACTATTCAGTAGATCAGCAACCTCAGCAACACTCTCCCACACCGATGATGACGGAGAATTTGGATATGCGCTGCTATAGCGGACATCGAAACTATGTAAGCTATCGTCTGTTGACCCAATTCGCTGAAAAGACAGTTGCTGTAGATTATTAATTACCAATCCCTGCAGCTGGAACTCTGCAGTTGCCTGCCTGTTAAATGAGGCCATCTTTGCATTTGGCGTTCCAGCTGGTATCACCGCCGCCAACCCTGAGGTGATAAAATTTGTAGCCTGAATGGGTGAAAGTGAATTCTTTAAGACCTTGGAAACGTCAAGAGGCTCTTCTTTTTTAGTTTGGGTCAGAACCTCTGTATTAATTGTCGCATCGCTGGTGTTTTTTGTGGAAGGTTCAACAGTTAATAATCCCGACGCAGCAAGTTCCTGGGGCTTGGCAAGCAAAAATTGAATGTTTGCAGCCGCTGACACTGCACGCTTAACTTCAAAAAAATCTCCATTGCGGGGAGTGCCAGTAATGGCAATTGTAAACCCATCACCCTTTAACTGATCCCGACCCGATATTGGCCCAGAAAGCCCGTCTCCACGGAGTGTCCATAATTCTGTTGATTTATCAAATTGCGCTGTCAGTGGCCCTGCTGGCAAGTCCAGCGGTTTAGTTACATTAACCTCTAATTTTAAATCTGCGCTCGCTGATGGACTTAATTCAGCATCCAAGCCAAAAGTTGAAAACATAGGCTGTCCCGGTCTCCCATTAAGATCAGTGCCACGACTATGTTGAGTGTTAATTTCGCTTGATACTAAGAAGGCTAAGTTATCAACATCACTCTTAATTTCTTCAACAAGCGAATATGAGTCTATCGCACCAGCTAAAAGCCCACCTTCAACTTGACTGGTTGGACGCAAGATTGCGCCCTGTCCGACAGTTACCTGAATTTTAGCAAAGGATTTAGTATAACCAATTGCGCTGTAATTAGAGCCGTCGACGAGTTGTGGGCCCATTCCGCTTGACCCTAGACTAACTTTGGCAGCGCCAAGACCTGAATAACTTACGGTCAATGTTGCAAGAGACGACATTTCACTTATAGTCTTATCCCGAAGGTCTAAAAGAGAGTTGGGTGTCTGGCCACTTTGCCCCGAAGATAATATTTGTGAATTTATTGATGCCAGCTCTTTTGTTAAAAGTGACAATTCTTTCACGCCCGCTTCGGTTTGCCCAACAGTGGCAGCCTGAAATTGGTCAAGCTGTTCTGCTAGGCTGTTAAACGATGCAACAAGTGATTTACCAACCTCAATAGCTACAGTCCGTGACGCTATATCTGTAGGTGATGCAGCAACATCAGCCAGAGATGAGAAGAAACGACCAATTTGGTCGTTTAGCCCGCCCTTACTCGGAAGTAAGGTATCTTCCAGCTTCGTCAGATTGTTAAGAAAAACATTGATTTTTTGATAGCTTGAATTAGTCGCATTAGACCTATCCAGCAGAAATCCGTCAAAAGCACGACGAATATCAGCAACCCGAACACCCAGCCCTGATTGATTGGCGAGGCTGGTGATGCCGCCCTGACTGCCTGAAACCTCCTGCAGATCAGCTTCTCGGCGCTTATAGCCTTCAGTGTTTATGTTGGCTATGTTTTGTCCAGTTACCGCCAGGGACTGTCGATAACTTTGGATTCCACTTTTGCCAACATCAAATAAACTAGACATGCTGATCTACCGCCTATTTGCCAGTAACAGCTGGAGCCAAGTGCCCAAACTGGGATATCAATGCTTCAGCGATACCTAAATTGACAGTTTTCGCCATTTGCGTTGCTCGTTCCTGGTCAAGCATACCTTGATATGTGTCCCCAGCCTCACTACCCAAAATGTCGTCAGCGAGTTTTGCTGATCGGCCTTGCTTCAGAATCTGCTGAATAAACAGAGCTTCAAATTGCTCAGCAACGTCATGGAGGTCACTTGAAACTTGACGTTTTTCAATTAACGAGGCTGCTAGCTCAGGGCCTACTGTGGTGAGAGCTTCCAATTTCGTAACTCCTATATAATTATGAGCTCGGCGCGAAGCGAACCGGCTTCCCGTAAAGCCTCTAAAATCGCAACTAGATCAGACGGTGTTCCACCAACGGCATTTAATGCATCGACTATGGAAGACAGCTTGACGCCTGGATCAAATACAAAAGCCTTTGCTAATTCTTCTTCTGCCTGAATTGTTGTATCAGGTGTAGCCACAGCTGCGCCTGGCACAGTTGCTGCCACGCCGTCTGCTACAGCTATTCCCTGCGTTTGCGTTACTTGTTGATCTTCATTAACTCTTACCGTTAGAGAACCGTGTGTCACTGCTGCAGGTAAAATCCTCACATCACCGCCAATAACGATGGTACCGGTTCGGGCATTTACAACAACTTTTGCGCGAGGCCTGTCTGGGGTCACCTGAATGTTTTCTAACAAACTCACAAATGAAACTTTTTCTGCTGGATTAATTGGCGCCCGTACTTTGATTGACGTTGAGTCTAGAGCCGTTGCAACGCCAGCGCCAAAAACGTCATTGATAGCCTCAGCAACACGACCACTGGTGCTAAAATCACCTTGATGGAGGTTAAGCAAAATATTTTCATTCTCTAAAAATGACGTTTCAATCATTCGCTCAACGGAACCGCCGCCTGGTATGCGGCCAACCGTCGGCACATTTACCGTCAAAGATGATCCATCACCGCCAGTTACACCAAGCCCACCAACCATCAAATTACCCTGAGCTATTGCATATGTCTCACCATCCGCGCCAAGTAAAGGGGTCATTAAGAGAGTGCCGCCGCGAAGAGATTTTGCCTGCCCAACGGTAGACACAACTACGTCAAGTTTTTGCCCAGGCTTAATGAATGGCGGCAGGTCAGCAGTAACAATGACTGACGCTGCATTTTTACCATTCATATTTGCGGCACTCGTAACCACACCAAATTGGCTGATCATTGACTGCATTGCTTGCTGTGTGAGAACAGCATTTCCATCGCCACTTCCTGCTAAACCAACCACAAGACCATAGCCAACAAGCTGGTTTGATCTAACACCAGCGATTGACGTCATATCTTTTAAGCGGTCAGCTTTTGCAAAGCTCAACGAGAGTGCCAAGCTAAAAAAAACAAGGATCCCTATTACAGAAACTCTATTAAGCAAGTTAATCATCCTTCTAAAATGGAGAAACCGTTCGCATTAATTCACTGAGCCATCCTTGCTTTGAAGAGTCAGCAATTTGACCAGTCCCGGTATATCTAATTTGTGCATCAGCGAGCCTGTTAGATGAGATTATATTGGTCGCTGAGACGTCTTCAGGGCGAACAACACCCCTAACTCTGACATACTCATTGCCATTGTTTAGGGTGAGCTCCTTTTGACCTGCAATCTCCATATTTCCATTTTCAAAAACGCGTACAACGGTAACTGACAAAAGGCCGGAAAAAGAGTTGGACTGCACTGCATTACCCCCACCAGCAAAACTTTGCGTTGTCCCTGCTGACAAACCTGCGCCATTACCGCCCGCGTCTTTATCAAACCCACCAGTTAAAATATTTGGCAGACCCGTTGGAAGCGTAACACCAAAGTTGTCAGCTTTTGTTGAGCTAGCAGTTTGTGCTTTTGTGGCCGAATAGGTTTCATTGAAGCTGACAGTCAAAATATCACCAACACGTCGTGCGCGCTGATCTGTTGCAAAAAGACCATTCTGAGATGAGTGAAAAATAGCTCCATTGGCAGGCTCAGACGATGCCAGTGCGACAGGAGGGTCAACTGGTGTAAAAGCCTGCCCCTCTATATTTGAAACATAGGATGAGCAACCTGTTGTCATGAAAAACATGAAAACGGGAATATATTTGAGATCTGACAATTTCATCTGAAAACACCCTATTACAAAACAAAAGATTAAATATTTTGAGCAATAAAGCGCATCATTTCATCAACTGATGTGATTGTCTTTGAACTCACCTCATATGCACGCTGGGTTTCAATCATATCTACAAGTTCTTGAACAACATTCACATTTGAACTTTCAAGTGATCCCTGAACAACTCGCCCCATACCCTCAGCAAAGGGGTTTGCGATGATTGGCGCCCCGCTCGCAGGGGTCTCAATGAACATGCTCTCACCATTGGGCTGCAAGCCTTGCCGGTTTACAAAGTCTGCTAAGGTGATTTGACCCACTTCTTGGGCTGCGACATCACCCGGTACTTGGACGGTCACAATACCATCTGAAGCAACCGTAATCGTTTGAGTATCTGCTGGGATTTGAATTTCAGGCTGAAGAGGATAGCCGCTGGGAGTCACAACAGTACCCTCTGAATTTCTCATGAAAGCTCCGCTACGGGTGTAGCCAATTTGGCCATCAGGCATCAGAATCTGGAAGAAGCCGTCACCTTCAATCGACATGTCAAGAGAATTACCAGTATTTATGAGGCTGCCTTGCGTATGCAGTTTACTCGTATTTAAGAGGCGCGTACCAGTTCCAACCGAGAGGCCAGATGCAAGACTTGTGTTCTCTGATGTATTCTCACCAGCGCCCCGTAAGACCTGATAAAGCAATGACTCAAAATTTGTTCTGTCTGACTTAAAACCAGTTGTATTCACGTTTGAAAGGTTGTTTGCAATAACTTGCATCTTGATTTGTTGTGAATTCAGGCCAGTTTTGGCAACGTGCATAGCAAAAGTAGACATTTGATTTATAGCTCCAGAGATTGGGTAGGAGCTTATATTCAGCAATAATCATGCCAACACGCTTTAGTTGTTTGGCAGTCTCATCAAAGCTGCGCCAGCTTCATCCAACTCTTTTGCCAGAGATATCAATTTAACATTCAACTGATACTGTTTTTGGATCTCAACATTATTTATTAATTCATCGAAAACTTTAACGTTGCTTGTCTCAAGATAACCTTGTTTCAAGAGGACATTCTGATCAGGGTTAAATTCCTCTCGAACAAAGTCACCCTTTGGCCGGATTGTTCCATCAGCATCTTTACTGAGCTCAAGGTCCTGGCCAGACGTCATCGCAATTTGATTTACCAGCACTCGTGTGCCTTCAGCAGCACCAACTGGTTGAACATAAATTTGACCATTTTCACTAACAAACATCGCTTTAAATGGAGGCATCACAATTGGTGTTAGGCTTGTGTCCAAAATAGCCTCGTCTGCTCCATTTCGCAACGTGCTATCTAGCCCAAGGGTAAGATCGCCTCTTCTAGTCATTCCAAGCTGGCCAGTTTTCCCTTCAATCATGAAATAACCATCACCAGTGATCGCGACATCTGTTTGTTGACCTGTTTGGCGTATTTCGCCCTGTAAGTCAGAGAACAGGCCAGCCTCACTTCTTTTAGTAAAGACACGAGTGCTCAAAGTACTATCTGACTCGAGAAATATCGATCCAAACCTACCGCCAATCTCATCACCACGGAAACCAGGCACTTGAGCATTTGAAAGATTCTGAGAACTCACATTTTGCCTGATACGCGCTGCATTAAGTGAATTCAACGCCGTATGAATTAATTTATCCATCTTGAAAAGATCCTATACAGATGATGAGCAGTTCTAAGCAGCAAGATTACATACGAATATTAATGATCGTTTGCGTCAAAGTGGTTGTTGTTTCAATAGCTTTTGCAGATGCCTGAAAATTTCTTTGCGCAGTAATCAAGTTCACTAGCTCTTCTGTAATATCCACATTTGAACGCTCCAAAGAACCTGACAAGATATTACCATACCCTTCAGAACCCGCTTCACCAACCTGAGCCTCACCAGATACCGCAGTTTCAACATAAGTAGCGTTACCAATTTGCTTGAGGCCGTTCTGGTTATTAAAGTTAGCCAAAACGATTTTTCCAAGAGGGTTGTTTTGGCCGTTTGTGTAGTTAGCTCTAATTGTACCCGACGCATCAATTTCAAGTCCATCAAGACGCCCAGATGTAAAACCATCTTGATCCACATTTAGAACAGAGAACGGTTGGGCAAACTGCGTTGATTGACCAAAATCAATATCAAGCGCGATCGAAAAGCCTTCTTCCTGTCGTTCGTAATGAACCAGATTTTTAGGGCTGACAATACGACCACCATTATCAAATGTAAGTTCACCTTCATCAATATAAAGAGGATAATAGCCCTCAACCAAATTTGCAGGCGGGGTTGTTACCACATTGCCAGTGGCATCAACATAAAGTGCAACGCCATCTGAGTTGGTAGCTTGCACAAGATTATAAATTTGCGGCACCGTGCCCACACCGAGAGCTACATCATCAAGCCCAAACCTTGCCGCACCCTTCACTTTAATCGTTGAAGTGTTTCCAGTGGTGCCTGTTGTAAAAGTAAAGTTATTTGACGAAGAGTCATATTTTACTGTTACACCGCCAACTGTATCGCCTGTGACCGGATCTTGAATTTGATTGATACGACTTTGCAAGGCTTCAGCCAGAGTGGTGCCAACGTAAAACCCTGTTGGAATTTCAATCACACCACTAATTCCATTTACAGAAACGTTGAAGGTATTCTCACCACCTGTGTTACTCAAACGAAATACACTGGTAAGGTCCTCGTTAGCTGCATCTCCAATGGAAACTGCTGGCGATGATGCCAGACCTCGGCCCGCACTTAAAATCACATCATTTTTTGAATTTCCTACTGACATGAGATGATTGTCACCACCAAAATGCTCTGTTGTGTCAATTACTGATCCATCCGCAGTTGACAGTAAATATCTGCCTACCTCAATTGAGGACGCTTTTTGTTGGGCTGTTACACCTAATGCCCCATTTGCTTCAATTAACTCCCCAGTGGAGCCGCTGCCAAATGTGAAATTTGATGTATCACTATTGTAATTTACAGTCACCCCGTAGCGCTTATCGTTAAGCTGGATCTCTTCACCATCAGCAACAAATGGTTCTGTTCGAAGAACTTCACCACCACGAATTAGAACAGTCGAAGCATCATCCTGGGTTGGAACTCCAAGGTTGTTTGTCGCCTCTGCACTCGTTGATCCAAAGATTGAAAACGAGTTGAAGTTACTCTCTGTTCCAGTACCCAGCACTGTTCGGTCAACAGTAAATTCGAGCTGTTGTGTATTTTCATTATAATTAACTTTTATTGCCGGTGCTTTTTCATCAACCCAATCGGTTGTGGTTGTGGTATCTGCGGCACCAGCAGATGTTTGCAAACCAAGAACATCCAGAGATCCAAGTGAAGCGGCACCAACTGGTTGGGTTATCGTAAACTGTCCACCCGCAACCTGTATTATTCCGCCCGCCGAAGTTACGGTTAAGGTAACGTCATCAGCGGGTGATGCACCTCCAGTTAATGATGTTCCAGCTATCGTTATGGTATCACCAACTTTGTATCCTGTTCCCTGTGTGGTAACGGTTACAGACGTTAAACCATCTCCCCCAGCGTTACTTACAACTGTAAACTGAGCACCAGACCCAGACCCTGAAGTGGCTGACTGCGCGAGCCCGGTATCTGTTGAATTGGCAGTGACACCAAACCCACTAGCAACTGAACTCGACGTCAACAGACCAAGATTACTAATTTGCGTATCTGTATAAGCATGCTTGTTGGAGTCACCAATTTCACGGATAACAATTTTTTGGCTGCTAAAATTAACCTGTGCACCTTCATAAACATTTGATGCACCCTCAAAAAATGCTTCCAATTTCTCAGACTGATTGCTCATCACAAAGATATCTGCTTCGGTCAGGGTAAAACCGTCGTCAGGGAAAGAAAGCCCTGTTGTATTGATTGTAACAGTTTTGTTATTTGCATCTGTGGTTGTGTCCACGTTTGTGACAGTAAATTCGCGTCCATTGATATGTGATGCCGCAGTTTGATCAGCGATTTGAAACTCTCCGCCGATCCGAATTTTCCCATTGTTAGTAATCGGTGGAGAGGTCGTGCCAAAATTTATCGTCATGGTGTTTTGTGTAGCATCAAACTTTACCGTGAAAGATGGATTAGAAGTGCTAGCGCTAACTTGAGTTTTATTATCATAGACACTCAAGCTAGGCGTCTTACCCTGATATGAGTAGACCATATACTTGTCACTAGCAGTTGTGGTTCCAACTGATGGCGTAGCAGCAGTTGACGTAACATGCTTCAAATTGACAATTTGCGTTTTGGTCAAGATCGCATCCATTTTGGTGCCAGCTGATCGAGCAAACATTTGATTCGTAACACCAAGAGCACTGGCGCCAGCTGAGGTGCCAGCATAAGTGTTTAGTGCAGAATTTACCCTTGCTTGGGAGTGTGCCAAAAACTGGTCCCTTGTAAAATCGGGAGATGCTCCAGTCAGGTCTATTGCTTCAACGTCTGAAACATAACTGGCTGAGAGCAAGTCTACATTGACCGCCGTTGTTAATCCTGTAGATGACCCGTCCGCATTAAGCTTAAAAAGGTTGATGTTCAGCGCATCGTCAACGTTCTGAACAATTTGAACCTTACTGTCGTCTCCATATGCTTCATTAATTGCACGCTCAACTTCAGCTGCAAGTTGCGTCGCATTGTAACTACCCGGACGAAGGTCAATGTTCACTGGTTGGTCACCATTGTCCACATTTACCGTAAGAAAATTCTTTCCCCAATAAACACGACTGTCTGCATCCCCACTCTCACGGGTTGAATTAAATTGAATTGGATCAGTAACAATCTGAACCAAACGGTCACCTTCTTCACCAAAATCAAATTCGGTAACTTCACCCGTTAATTTTGCGGGCTGCGAGTCCACAAGTGTTTGTAAAGCATCTTTTTTGTAGAGGGCAGAACCTTTACCTTCAATAAAATAGTTGTCATCTGGAACATCTGTTGTTTGCATTCCAAATCTATCAATGAAGATCTGATTCCCAGCATCATCAACCGATGAAACCAAATCTGGATCAATGACTGTGTCATTGATCACCAGGCGCGTATCATATTTGTTTGTTGGGTCCTCTGCAGACGCTGACTGGGTTTTAATAAAATACATAGTCGCGATTGTTGGGTTACCCAAATCATCAAAGATTGTGATTGAGGTAGAGTTGGTGAATGTATTTGGGTCGGACGGATTAAAAGTATACCCATCCGCAAACGCAGCTCGGTCTGTCACCACATCAGCTGCAGCAGGCACGTTTACACCCAATGAAATATTACTTGTCGCTTGTGGATCACCAGAAGTAACTGGGAGCTGCAATGGAAGGGCGGAGTCGAGATCCTTTGCTGTGACTGAACCGTCATCGTTCACTGGATAAACCAAGAGATACTGACCGGCAGAATCAACAACATAACGATCGTTATCAACATTTAGCGAACCGTTACGTGTGTATACTTTTTGTGCTGATGTAAGTGACGGCTTGAGTGTAAAAAACCCCTGACCAGAGATTGCAAGATCAAGAGCGTTCAACGACGAAGAAATATTACCCTGCGTGAACTGCTGTTTAATACCCTTCAGAATTGCACCGGAACCAATCGAAGACGATGCGTTCTGCAAAGGTGACGTTGCAAAAATATCGCCGAATTCAGCTCGGCTACGTTTAAAGCCCGTTGTTCCAACGTTAGCAATATTATTTGAAGTGGCAGAGATATCTGCACTTGAACCATTCAAACCAGTCAATGCGGTATAAAAAGACATTTAAGTTAACTCCTGATGGACATCGTATTTTTTAAAACCAGATCTAATAATTAAAGAAAGGTTACTTTTTGAAAGTTTGAACCTCGTTCGCACTTACGTCGCCATAACCGCGAACGTCATATACAACACCATCGGAACTGTTACCCGCTGTTGCTGCAAGAACCTCCCCAAAGACAGATGATCCAACTGATTTCATACCTGTTCCAGTGTCAGCAAATGCTTCCACCGTAATGTATTCATTATTATCGAGAACATTCTGAGGGATGTTTTCCCAACGGAAACCCAAAAGGCCAGCCTGTTGTGGCCCTAATTCTTCAGTATGAAGAATGTCGCCGTTCATCGATTTATAAAGAACACTTGTGTTGGTCGACGTGGACGGGATGTCCAGTGCCCCAGACACAGTACCTTCGGCATCAGGGAATGCCTTGTTGCCAGACACCAGAACTGAGTGACCCAGCATGTTGGCCGCAGTTGCAATCTGAAATTCCGATAGCTGACCAGAAATAGCCTTAATGCTCTCATTCATCTCAGTTTGACCAGTCACCATCGAGAATTGCGCCATCTGAGCAATCATTTCGGTATTATCGGTAGGCTTGAACGGGTCTTGATTTTGCAACTGTGTCGTCATCAGCTTGAGGAAATCATCCTGACCAAGTGTATCAGACGACTTATTAGGTTCCTTAGGCTGGTTGATCCCCAGCTTGTCAAGAATTGAATTCAAGGAATTATTATTATCAATGGAACTCATTACTCAGTCTCCCAACTATCCCTTATTTGCCCATATTGATGGTTCGCATCATCAAGCCTCGTAGAGTAGAAATTACTTCGACATTATTTTGGTACTGACGGTTTGCTTCAACCATCTCAATCATCTCTTCATTTTCATCAACTGCTGCGCGATAGACATATCCATCAGCGTCAGAAGATGGGTGGTTTGGCATAAAAACCCTTTCTGGATCACGCGTGATGGCTTCAATTCCAACAACATCAACCGTTGACACACCATCACTCTCGATGGCATTCGAAAACTGAGTTGCAAATACAGGCTTTAACGATCTGTAAGCCTCTTCTTTGGACCCGGAAATAGTGCCCGCATTGGCAAGGTTGCTCGCAACTGTGTTCAATCGAATCAATTGAGAGGCCATTGCACGACCGGAAATATCAAAAATGTTTTTGATTTCAGTCATCATTCACCTCTAATCGCGCTCATCAAGCCTGTTATTCGGCTGTTTAAAAAATTGAGCGTTGTTTGATAACGTGTAGTATTCTCAGAAAATTCCATTTGCTCGACAGCTAGCTCAACTGTGTTACCATCCATTGATGGATTGATTGGATCACGAAATAATATTTTGTCGCGTCCGACGTTGATTGCTGTGGCAAGGTGCCTACTGTGGGTTACTTCTAAAGGACCGATGCCTGGAGCATGCTTTTTTATTTGATCATCAAAGCTCAAGTCACGAGCTTTGAAGTTGGGGGTTGCCGCATTTGCAATGTTAGATGCCAAGATCTCATTGCGGCGTGACCTCAACATCAAAGCCTGAGCATGAAAATCTAAATGTGACGCAATCTTATTCATTTACCGGGTCAGTCCAAAATAACTAGGGTTTCTCAACCAAAAACAGTCAATCTTGGTGTGGAAATTGCAAATAGAATGCCAAAATAGCAAAAGGGCAAAAATATGAGCAACGTAATGAGTGAAGCCAGAGCTGACATGTCATCACCTATCAAACTGGACCCGGAAACAATCAAGATCAGGAATGCCTTAATTGAAAAATTTTCTGATAAGTCAATCGAAGATCTTAATACTTTTATTGATGATGCTCTAATTGTTGAGAGAGACGAGTTCAAGCGGCTTGGTCTATTAGCAGCTCGTATCCATATTTTAAGGCAACGAGTATTAGCACTAAAAGCCTTCAACCGCGATGATACAATAGAAGAAATTCCAAGCACGCTCCTCACACTGCCAGATGTTCGTTTCCCAGACAATGATATCACCGTTGACGACGACCACCTTGATGAAAATGATACAATTACTGATTGGCGTTCTCTCAAAATGATTGAACCTGGAGAGGTGAATGGTGTTCGTTTTTTTAAGGGAACAATGATCAACGCAACCGCAAAAGATGCAGATAGATTGATATCGTCGGGAAAGGCAATTGTTGTCGACAATGAAGGAAACCCGGTTGACACAAATGACACAACTAATGATGAAAAAACGGAAACTGAGGTAACGGAAACTGAGGTAACGGAAACTGAAGGGACGGAAACTGAGGTAACGGAAACTGAAGGGACGGAAACTGAGGTAAC
>ERZ802822.1071-NODE-1071-length-17940-cov-15.142585_pt1 | contig 17940 bp, 19 predicted proteins | sample MGYA00345649_ERZ802822 | MGnify/ENA primary metagenome ERZ802822 (study PRJEB30503, sample SAMEA104212359) | marine metagenome | biome: Westerlies Biome; feature: [SRF] surface water layer (ENVO:00010504) within the epipelagic zone...; material: water...
GTCACTGTTGCCCCTGTGAACTGGTCGAAAACGCCTCCTTCTTTTTCCACATTCCAGCCGCTCAATGCCGGGTTGGCCAGGCTGCGCTCGTTGAAATCGAGGACCCAGTCGGATTTGCGCAGGTCGACCTTGTCGCCGAGTCCAGGCGTCTCCCGGTGCGCGACTACGCGCACTCCCGCCACCGAGCCATCCCGGCGAACGCCCACCAGAGCGCGAATATCACCGCTGTACCCGTCCCGGGCGGTGGCGGGCAGAATCACGCCGATAACGGTACTTCCCTGTCTCACACGATAACCCTGACGGCTCTCTCTGACGCCCAGTAGTGCGGTCTCTGCGGCCACCTCAAACACGTCATCGACGATCTCGTTGTCATGCGTGTCAGGCGGAAAAATCTCCAGCAGTTGCCGCGCCTCTGCGCGCCGCACCTCAAACTCGATTTGTACCTTGGTGCTGAGGTAGGTCCAGCCGATGGCGACCGACGTGATGGCGGCAAATAGGGCGAGCACCGTGCCGCTCAGGCCGATTGAAGCCAGCCATTTCATGAGTCGCGACTCCCGGTGCCATACACCCTCGGCTGGGTGTAGTGATCGATAAAGGGTGCACAGAAATTCAGGATCAATACCGCGAACGCGACGGCGTCGGGGTAATTACCCAGCGTACGAATGAGATAAATCAAGACACCAATCAGGGCACCGAATATCAGCCGCCCCTTGTTCGATACCGCGGAGCTGACGGGGTCGGTGATAATAAAAAACGCCGCAAACATAGTGGCCCCGCTGAACAGGTGGAACAGAGCGCTGCCGCCGCTTTGGGAGCTGCCGCCGTCGTAACCCATGAGCGCACAGACAGCGAGAGCCGCGAGCATCGCGACCGGTGCATGCCAGGTAAACACCCGCCGATACAGCAACCAAGCGCCACCCAATAGAAAGGCGAGGTTGGTCTCGAACCAGCCAATGCCACCCCAACCGGTGAGCTCAGGGCTACTGGTGAGCAAATCTTCAAACAGCAGTCCGGTGTTCTGCCGGAGTAGGTCAAGCGGTGTGGCGGCGGTGACCGCGTCGATCGTTGACGGGGAGAAAAGGTGCTGGAGGGTGTCGGTGATGCCAGGGATCTCCGCCAGACCTCTCGGTGAGGCCCAGGCGCTCATTTGAACCGGGAAGGAGATCAGCAGGACTACGTAGCCCACCATGGCGGGGTTGAAGGGGTTGTAGCCCAACCCGCCAAAGACTTGCTTGCCGAGCAATACCGACGTCAAGACGCCGATCGTAATCAGCCACCAAGGGGCGTAGGGCGGCAGCGCAATACAGAGTAGCGTCGACGTCACGAGTACGCTCAAATCGCTCACTGCAAGCCTTGGGTCGCGACCGCGCAGCGCCACAATGGCGTACTCGCATGCGACAGCAATCAGGCCACCAAAGATGATGTTGACCAGCGTACCCGGTCCAAAATAAGCGGTCAGCACGACGACCCCGGGCAGCGTGGCCAGCAGGACATCCCGCATGACCGCGGATACTCGGCTCTGGCCTGAGGCGTGAGGCGAGGTGACCTTGAGTAGACTCAAGGCGTCTGCTCCGGTTCCGAACCCTGGTCCGCTTTGCGCGCTTTGGCGCGCTCGATGGCGGCCTGAATGGGATCGACCCCGTCTTCGGCTGCTCTACTCTGCGCTGCGGCCTTGCGGGCAGCGCGTTTGGCTTCTCTCTCGGCGGCCTCGGTTTCCAGTCGCACCTGCCGCGCTTCAAATCGTTCTCGTGAATTATCCGAGCGCTGTTTTTCCTGCTCGCTGTCGCGAATCTGTCCCTTGGCGGCGCGGTAGTACTGCACCAGCGGGATCTGGCTTGGGCAGACATAGGCGCAGGCGCCGCATTCGATGCAGTCAAACAAGCGGTGCTCTGTGAGCTGCTCTTGATCTTTGGCCCGCGCATACCAATAGAGTTGTTGCGGGAGTAGCGATGCGGGGCAAGCCTCGGCGCAGTGGCCACAGCGGATGCAGGGTTTCGCGGGCTCGGGCAACGGTAGCTCTGCAGGCGTGGGGGCGAGCAGGCAGTTGGTGATTTTGGTGATCGGCGCGCGCAGATCCGACACGGCAAACCCCATCATGGGCCCGCCGTGGATGATGCGCTGCTGTGATTCGGCATTGAGGCCCGCGTGGGTCAGGAGTGCTGTGATCGGCGTACCGAGGCAAGCGGTCACGTTTTGCGGTGAGGCCAGCGCCTCGCCGGTGAGTGTGACAATGCGGTGCGTCAGCGGCGCACCATCGATGATGGCCCGCTTGGTGGCGACCGCTGTACCCGGACTGACGCAGAGCAGCCCAATATCGGCCGGGATACCGCCTGAGGGCACCTGTTGGCCGGTCAGGATTTCGATAATCTGCTTTTCTCCACCCGACGGGTACTTGGTGGGGAAGGTCGCCAGCTCGATTTCTGCGCCTGATCGCGCGATGGCGGCCTCGACACTGGCGATGGCGTCAGGTTTATTGTCTTCGATGCCGATCAGGATCGCCTTAGCAGAGACAATATGCGCCAGGATCTGAGCTCCCTCGATCAACTCGTCTGCCTGACACTGCATCAGCGTGTCATCGGCGGTGATGTAGGGCTCGCACTCGGTGCCGTTGAGCAACAGCGTCTCAATCGATCGTGCAGGCCCCGGACTCAGTTTTACTGCGGTGGGAAAGCCGGCGCCGCCCATGCCCGCAATGCCGGCAGCCCGCACCCGCCCCACCAGCGTGGCGGCGTCTAGACCTCGCCAGTCGGCGGTACCGGTGAAGGACAGCCACTCATCCTGACCATCTGCTTCAATCACAATGCACTGGTCTTCAAATCCAGATGCGTGGGCGATGGGCCGTGCTTCGATCACCGTCACAACGCCAGACGTCGGCGCATGCACCGGCACACTCATCACGCCTTGTGCTTCGGCGATCGTTTGCCCGCCTAATACATGGTCTCCGACATTCACGACCGGTAGCGCCGGCACGCCAAGGTGCTGGCGCAGAGGCAGCACCAAAACGGCTGGAATAGGCGCAGTGCTCAGTTCCCCCGGCCGAGACAACGCTTTGCGCTCGGGCGGATGGATGCCACCGTGAATATCGTGGATCGTTCTCATGCGGCGTCTCGAGTCGCCGCATCGGTCGCGATCACGTCGAAACGCGGCGCCCGGTCTTCGGGAAGTGGCCAGTGCCAGAAACCGATGCCTTCTTTGCGGGGAATGAGGTCAATGCAATCGACAGGGCAGGGCTCGATGCAGAGGTCGCACCCTGTGCACTCGTCCGCAATTACCGTATGCATGACCTTGGCGGCGCCGAGAATGGCATCCACCGGGCAGGCCTGAATACACTTCGTGCAGCCAATGCATTCATCCTCTCGAATCCAGGCCACCACGGGTTCTTTTTCCACACCGTGCTCGGCATCAAGCGGTTGAGGCTCGACGTCCAATAAATCGGCCAGCGCCTGGATGGTCTCTTCACCCCCCGGAGGGCACTTGTTGATCGCATCGCCATCGGCAATCGCCTCGGAATAAGGTCGGCACCCTGGATAGCCACACTGGCCACATTGTGTCTGGGGTAGTAAGGCATTGATTTGATCGCTAATAGGGTTGCCCTCTACCCGGAACCGAATGGCGGCAAAGCCCAGTAAGGCGCCAAAAATCGCGCCCAGTCCCAGCAGTGCGCTGAGTGCAGCTAACAGCGGTTGATCGCTGAGTAGGGCCAGCATCAGATCAACCCCGCAAAGCCCATAAAGGCAAGTGAGGCGAGTCCCGCGGTGATCATGCCAATCGCCGCGCCCTGAAAGGGCTCGGGCACGTCAGCAACGGTTAATCGCTCGCGCATGGCCGCAAAGAGCACCAGCACCAGTGAGAACCCGAGTGCAGCACCCAGACCATAAAACAGCGACTCAATGAAATTATGCGCCTGATTGATATTCAGTAGCGCCACACCCAATACCGCGCAGTTGGTGGTAATCAGCGGCAGAAAAACGCCCAGCACCCGGTGTAGCAAGGGGCTGGTTTTACGCACCACCATCTCGGTGAACTGCACCACCACAGCGATCACCAGAATAAAGCTGATGGTCCGCAAATAGGCGAGATCGAGGGGGACCAGCAGGTAGTTATAGGTCAGGTAGCTGCAGACTGACGCGAGCGTCAGGACAAAGGTTGTCGCAACCGACATGCCCATGGCGGTCTCGAGTTTATTGGACACACCCATGAACGGGCACAGCCCCAAAAACTGCACCAACACGAAGTTGTTGACCAAGACCGCGCCCACCAAAAGCAGCGCGATATCACCCAGCATGTCATCCCCCTGCGGCGGACTGAAATCGACTCAAAACCGCAATAGTAAGCAATATATCAGGTGTCTGGCAGGAAGTATCTGCGGACTCAGGCGCCGCTTTTGCTGGCCTCGACCATCGCGGTGACCACGTCGGCATCGACCCGCTGGAGCAGCGGCTCAAAAGGGGCGAGTTCATGTGCGATCAGTGGCGCGTCAAGGGCCGTCCAGTCGATAGAACACCTTAGGAAAGCCTCTGATTTCTCGGCCATCTTGGGCAGCACGGGCTTCAGATATGTGGCCAGCACGCGGAACAGATTGATACCAACAGAGCAGACTGCCTGTACTTCGTCCTCAAGGGCCTCATCCTTGGCCATCACCCAGGGCTTTTTGTCATCAATGTATTGATTGGCCCGGTCGGCGAGGGCGATGATCTCGCGCATGGCGCGATTGAATTCCCGCGCCTCATAGAGCGCGGCAATCTCGTCACCCGCGTCAATAAATGACTGGACCAGTTCCGGCTCCGCGCAGGTATCACTCATCTGGTTGTCAAACTTCTTGCGAAGGAAACCTGCGCAGCGGCTGGCGATGTTGACGACCTTACCGATGAGGTCCGAATTGACGCGTTGCACAAAGTCATCAAGGTTGAGGTCAATGTCGTCGACGCCGCCGGAGAGCTTGGCCGCAAAGTAGTAGCGCAAATACTCGGGGTCGAGGTGCTCAAGGTAGGTATCTGCCAGAATAAAAGTGCCCCGACTCTTGGACATCTTGACCCCGTTTACCGTGAGAAAACCGTGGGCATAGACGGCCGTCGGTTGCCTCAGCCCCGCGGCGTCTAGCATCGCCGGCCAGAACAGGCCGTGAAAGTTCACAATGTCTTTGCCAATGAAGTGATACAGCTCGGTGTCACCTCCGGGCAGCCAGTAGGCGTCAAAATCATCACCCTGTTCGCGGCACAGTACCTCGTGGCTGGCCATGTACCCGATCGGCGCATCGAGCCAGACATAAAAGTACTTCTCGGGGTACCCGGGGATCTCGAAACCAAAGTAGGGGGCATCCCGACTGATGTCCCAGTCTTGTAGTCCGGCTTCGAGCCATTCTTTCAGCTTGTTGGCAATCGGGGGTTGCAGTTGGCCGCTGTTGATCCAGTCAGTCAAGAGCGCTTCGAAATGGCCGAGTTGGAAAAACAGGTGGCTAGAGTCTTTATCAACAGGCTCCGCACCCGAGAGCGCCGAGACCGGGTTAATCAGGTCGGCCGGGGAGTAGGTGGCACCGCAGGCCTCGCAGTTGTCACCGTATTGGTCCGGGGCTTTGCACTTTGGGCACGTACCTTTGATGAATCGATCTGCAAGGAACAGGCCTTTCTCGGGGTCAAACGCCTGGGTGATGTCGCGCACGGCGATGTGTCCGCCTGCCTCCAGTCGCTCGAAAATGGTCTCGGACCAGCGCTGATTTTCGGGCGAATGGGTTGAATGGTATTGGTCGAACTGGATCAGGAAGCCTGCCGAATCTCGCTCGTGCTGGGCCTGAATCGCGGCGATGTGTTCTTCCGGCGTGCGATTCGCGGCTTCAGCCGAGAGCATGATGGCCGTGCCGTGGGCATCGTCAGCGCACACGTAACGGCAGTGATGCCCGCGAGATCGCTGAAAGCGCACCCAGATATCGGTTTGCGCCTGCTCGAGCATATGTCCGAGATGCAGGGGCGCATTGGCATAGGGCAATGCCGACGTCACCAGTATGTTTCTCGTGGTGGTACTCATGAGGCGCGCGATCCGGCGTGAAACGGCGCGCAGTCTACCGGATTTTCGGCCTTTTCGCTGTGGACGGTGATCGGAAGGTGGTGCCGGCGCGGTATACTTACCCGATAGCTTTGAACAAGGATAAAAGTGGTGTCATCACCCCACCACGTGGTCGCTGTGGCCTCGGGAAAAGGCGGCGTCGGTAAGTCGACGGTCACCGCCAATCTGGCCGCTGCTCTCAGGCAGCAGGGGCTGTCTGTTGGCTTGCTGGATGCCGATATCTACGGACCAAGCCAACAACATATGATGGGCGTATCTGATAGCGTGACCCCCGACCAGCAAGACGGCGAGTTCCTCCTGCCGGTGGAAGCGCATGGATTGAAAACCATGTCGATGGGTTACCTGAGCTCCGCCAAGACGCCCATGGTTTGGCGCGGGCCCATGGCCAGTTCGGCGATGGCGCAACTCCTCGAAAAAACCCTATGGGGCGACCTCGACGTCTTACTGGTTGATATGCCTCCGGGCACGGGGGATATCCAGCTGACTCTGGCACAGCGCGCGACGCTCGCTGGTGCCGTGATCGTCACCACGCCACAGGACATCGCACTCCTCGATGCGCGCAAGGGCATCGAGATGTTTCAAAAAGTGGAAGTCCCGGTGCTGGGCTTGATTGAGAATATGGCAGCCCATGTCTGTACCGAGTGCGGACACGTGGAGCCCCTCTTCGGTGAGGCGGGTGGGGAGCAGCTAGCCGCGCGCTACGAAGTGCCGTTGCTGGGTCAAATCCCCCTCGATAAAGCCATACGCGAACATTCGGATGCTGGCCAGCCGGTCGTCTTGGCGGAGCCAGACGGCCCGATCGCAGAAATCTACCGAAACGCCGCAACGCAACTGATGGCCGTTCTGGGTCAACAGCAGCCCGCTGCGGCACCCGTTATCAGCATGGGTGATTGATTCGGCTCAATCGCCGCCCCTCAGTAGCAGGAGAACACCCTTGAGTATCAAATCAGACCGATGGATTCGCCGCATGGCAGAGCAGGAGGGCATGATCGAGCCTTTCGCCCCCGACCAGATCCGGATGGACGGTGACCGGCGGCTGATTTCTTATGGCACATCCAGCTACGGCTACGATGTGCGCTGTTCGCGAGAGTTCAAGGTTTTCACCAATATTCACTCAGCGACGGTCGACCCCAAGCATTTTGACGAGGACAGTTTTGTCCACGTGGAGGGAGATGTTTGCGTGATTCCGCCCAACTCTTTCGCATTGGCTTGCACGGTGGAGTACTTTCGGATTCCGCGCAATGTGCTCACCATTTGCTTGGGCAAATCGACCTATGCCCGCTGCGGCATCATCGTCAACGTGACACCACTTGAACCGGAATGGGAGGGCCATGTCACGCTGGAGTTTTCCAATACCACAACCCTACCCGCGAAGATCTATGCCAACGAGGGTGTGGCGCAAATGCTGTTCTTTGAGTCCGATGAGGTCTGTGAGACCAGCTATGCAGACCGGGGTGGGAAGTATCAGGGTCAGCGTGGTGTCACGCTGCCCAGAGCCTAGGCATATTCTCAGGGCTCCTCTTAGCGTGGCTCGCGCCTAACCTGAGATCCGTGAGGTCAGGGCGCCCGCCCTGTAACAGCCCGTCCGCCAACGGTGGCGCTCTCCAGTTGTACTACGGTCTCTGAGCCCTTTTCGACATGTTCCGTTCGGACCATCAGGAAGTCGTGGTCGACCGCGAGCCAGGTATCGGAGCTGCGCTCGTCGGGTTCTTCGTGAATCAGGCGGTAGTGAACGGTATTGAGTGTGCCGACAGGCGTCTCGACCACCGCGGTTTCGATCAGATCGAAATGCTTTAACTTGACTCTTGGCCCATCGACGATGGAGAGAGAAATGCGTGCAGGCGGTGTCTCTGCGAGCAACAGCTTAAGTCGCATCTGTTCCTGTTGGCTAAGTCGGTCGAGCACTTCGGATGACCAGGGGTGCTCGGTCCACTCCTTCTTGCGCAGGCTGCGGATTGTCCCCGCCTCTTCATCAAATAGCACCTCGCGCCGGCGGTTACTCACGCCGCTCAGCTGATACACGAAGCGCTCACCGACGATCTGGTCGCCCTCCACCGAGAAGTGGGAGTCTTCCCTCAGTTTGATCATAAAGGCCTTTTTGCCGCCTTGAGTGAGGTGGTAGCGACCGTCTTCTTCAGTAAGGGTGCGCGTCAGCGTCACGCCCAGCCCAGACATTTTGGTCGTGTACTCTGCCGTATACAGCGACAGCGCGCTGTCAGCGAATGCGGACTCAGCGACTAAAAGCGCCCCGATCAACAGGCCCGTGACTGGCCAAAGCTTCATGACGCGTCCTCCCATAATTCTCCCGATGGCGGCACCGGCAAGCCATCCTTCAGCAAGTTGCCATCTTGCCATGTCAGCCGATCGGTCAGGTGCCAGTTTACAGCCACGGGGTAAATCCGATGTTCTATCTCTAATACGCGGCCTGCCAGCGTATCGGGATTGTCCCCTGAATTGACTGGAACCCTAGCCTGTAAGACCGGCGGGCCACCATCAAGTTCCCCGGTGACGTAATGCACCGTGGCGCCCGCATGACTGTCCCCGTTGTCCAGCGCGCGCTGGTGGGTATGCAGGCCCGGGTATAGCGGCAGTAGTGAGGGGTGGATATTCATCAGCCGTCCGGCAAAGCGTGCCACGAATTCGGAGGTCAGGATACGCATGAAGCCAGCGAGCACGATTAGATCAGGTTGCGCGCTGTCTACAACGCCTCCTAGATCCTGATCAAAAGCCTCTCGCGTTGTGTAGCGCTGATGGTCTATCAAGGCAGTCTCTATACCGGCGTGTTGCGCAATGGTGAGCCCGCCGGCGCCGGGGCGATTGCTGACCACCAGCGAGATCTCTCCACCCAACGATCCCTCTAGGCTCGCGGTCAGCAACGACTGGAAATTTGAGCCACGGCCTGAAAGCAATACAGCGACGCGCTTTGTCACACCGGAAGCCCTAGCAGAGTTCGACTCCGACCGCGGCGTCAGAGATCTCACCCAGTCCCCAGCCCGATAGGCCCAGTGCGTTAAGTTGGCTTAGGGTATCAGTGGCATGCTCGGCCGCGACGACCAGTATCATGCCAACACCACAGTTGAACGTGCGCATCATCTCCAGCTCGTCGATGTTGCCGCCAGCCTGCAGCCAATTAAAAACGGGTGGGAGGGACCAGCTGTCGCGATGCACGCGCGCGCCCACCCCTTCGGGTAACACTCTGGGCAGGTTTTCCAGAATGCCGCCGCCTGTGATGTGCGCCATGGCTTTGATGCGAACGGATTTCTGCAACGAGAGCAGCGGTCGGTTGTAGATCGTGGTGGGGGCAAGGAGCGCTTCGCCCAGACTGACCTCGCCGCAGTCTTGCTGTGTATCCGCGCCTGTATGCTCAAGCACCTTGCGAATGAGCGAGTAGCCGTTGGAATGCGGACCGCTGGAAGGCAGGGCGATCAGCGTGTCACCGGTCTGAACCGTACTTCCGTCAATGATATGGGCGCGCTCCACGACGCCGACGCAGAAGCCAGCCAGATCGTAGTCCTCGCCCTCGTACATACCGGGCATTTCAGCAGTCTCGCCGCCTACTAGCGCCGCGCCTGCAAGCTCGCAGCCTTTACCAATACCTGATACCACCGCCGCAGCCACGTCCACGTTGAGCTTGCCCGTTGCGTAATAGTCGAGGAAAAACAGCGGCTCTGCGCCCACAACGGCAATGTCGTTACTGCACATGGCCACCAGATCGATGCCGATGGTGTCGTGGATACCGAGATCCATTGCCAGTCGCAACTTGGTGCCCACCCCATCGGTGCCTGAGACCAGAATCGGTTCGTTATAGCCCGGTGGAATCGCGCACAGCGCGCCAAATCCCCCCAGCCCGGTCAGCACCTCAGGTCGGAGCGTCGCCTGACTGACCGACTTGATGCGTTCTACCAATGCATTGCCGGCATTGATATCGACGCCGGCATCGCGGTAGGTCAGCGAGGGTTCTGAGGAGGATGGATCGGCCATGCCGTGGTCTCTACCAGTCAAAGTGAGATAGTAATCTGCCGGCCCTATGGAGGAAAGCAAAGCGGTGCACTTTGGTTGATAATAAGGCTCGCCGATAGCGGCACCGCCAGCAGGTCGACAGGGAAGACACCGTCAGTGCAGCAGGAAACATACAGTGCCTCAGTGGCAAACAGCGGCCGGCTTCGGGGTGGAGGGGCATTGTGAGTTGCCTGTTTGCCCAAAACCGCTGCTTGGCTGTTCGAGCGGCCATCAGCGTCCTGCTTATTGCCTCGGTGATGACTGGCCTATCGCAGCGTGCGCTGGCACAGAGCGGCGAGGTGGTCATTCGCATCGAGGTTGAAGATCGCAGCGAGAACACTATCGACCGTGCATCCCGCGAGGCCCTGCAGACCGCGCTTTTGAAGCGGTCCGGCGATCGGGCTTTGCTGCAACACCCTGCCGTCGAGGCGGCGTTGGCCTCGGCACGGACGCAGTTGTCTCTGTATCAGTTTGAGCGGATTGGGGGGATGACGCGATTTGTCGCGCAAATCGACCAGGCGGTTGTTGAAAACTTGATTAAAGCCGCGAACGGCACCTTCTGGGCAGAGGCTCGCCCACCCATTTTACTTTGGCTGGTGATCGATGATCCCGCGGGTCGTCGTTTTGGCAACACTGCGGCGGAGCAGCCTCTCTGGGAGCGCCTCAGCGAGACCTTTGATGGTCTGGGCGTCAAGCTGAGACGCCCGCTATACGATCTCTCCGATGCAGTATTGGTGTCTCCGGATGCGCTGTGGCGCCGCGACTTTGGACCCATCGTTGAGGCATCGGAGCGCTATGGCATGACCCATCTCCTCCTCGGGAGACTGATTCGTCTCAGTGACGGGCGCTATATCGGTGAGTGGGTGTATCGCGATGTCTCGGTGGAGCGAACGGTATCGATACAGGCGAATTCGTTGGAGAAAGTGATAGACCCCGGTGTGACGCTGGCGATGGCAGAAATGCGCCGGCAGTATGCTGTTGCACTGACGACAGACGATGCGACGCAGACGCTGCGTATTCGCGTGCGCAATGTAGTGACCCGGGACGATTACCGGGCGGTCACAGCCGCCATCAGTGGGATTCAAACCCTAGACCATATGCGCCCTGTCGCGGTCCAAGGGAACACTCTGACGCTTGAACTGCAGGGCGTCGGCGATGCCGAGACGCTCACTAGGCTGATGGCCTCGCGGACCGATTTAATCTGGGTGAACAGCGATCCGGACAGTGATGAAGGTTTGGTGCTCGCTTGGCAGGCACCCTGATCAAAGCCCCGCAATATCGAACGACTGATGACACAAGAACCTCGCCAAATCCCGTTGCTGATGCGCAGCGAAGATCTCGCAACCTGGGATAACTGGCTCAGCCGCCCTGAGACTGCGACCCTCGAGCAACTGCTGAGAGGTCAGGTGCTCGAGCACAGCGCCTATGTATGGGGCAGTGAGGGGATGGGCAAGAGCCATATCCTGCAGGCCTGTTGCGATGCGGAGGGCCCGGATGCTCGTTATATTCCGCTCAGAGATTTGGTCGACTTTGCGCCGGAGCAAGTGTTGGCGGATGCCGAGATCGCGCGTCTCATTGCAATCGACGACATCGATTGCGTGGAGTCCCGTGCTGGCTGGCAGGAGGCCTTGTTCGCCTTGTTTAACGCTTCACGGGAGACGGGTGCGCAGCTTCTAGTGACGGCGGACAAGGCACCTCAGCAACTGCTGGAGGCACTGCCCGATCTCCGCTCTCGATTGAGCAGCCTGCCCGTTTTCCAAATGCCGCGCTTTACGGAAGATCACATTGCCGAGCTACTGGCGCTGCGCGGTGTGGAGGCGGGCATCGAGCTCTCGGAGGAAGTCGCTCGCTATTGCTCGCTGAGGTTGCCAAGGCATCCGCGTGCCGTCGTGAGCTTTATCAACCAGCTTGACCAGCTGAGTCTGGCGCAGCGTCGCGCCGTGACTATCCCGTTTGTCAGGGAGTCGGGGTTGCTTCGTCAGGCTGAGGGGTAGCGTATTCGCCAGGCTCGAGATCCATATACCGGCGCAGCCAATGCACCAATAAATACAGGGGCACGGTGTCGATCAATGCACACAATGCCTTGAACGCGTAGTTGCTGCCGACCAATGTCACCAGGGCGGCTGCGGCAATATCGCCCGTCAAAAAAGCCGCCCCAAAGGTCACGGTGACCACCATGATGGAATCCACCAGTTGGCTAAGGAGCGTGCTGAAGTTATTTCTAAGCCACAGATGTTTGCCGCGAGTGAGCCGCTTCCAGAAGTGATAGATCTGCACGTCACAGTATTGTGCGGCGATGTAGGCCAGCATCGAGGCAAAAACTGCGCCCGATGTGGTGGCGTAAATCAGCTGGAAGAGCCCGACTTCAGATTCCACCACGGTGCCATTGGGGAGTGTGACCGGGGCGGCCAGTTGCAGCACCTGCCAGGGAGGCATTACCGCCTCGGGGACTGACGGCGCCGCAGCACCCAGCGTCAGTACGCCCAGAATGAGAAAGTTAATGCCCAGACCCACGCTGACGAGAAAATTCGCGCGGGCCTTGCCATACAATTCGCTGATTAAGTCAGTGCAGAGAAAAGTGAGCGGGTAGGGGAGCACACCGACAGCCAGTGCCAATGGTCCAAATTGGATAAAGCGGGTGATGCCCACCACGTTGAGCAGCGTCATGGCCGAGAGAAAGATACCTGCCAGAACTAAAAATGTGCGCTCACGGCGCTCGGTGATGAAAGCGGTGCTGGTGGTCACGTCAGTGCTCCACCTGCCCCAGATTGCCATGCATGACCGAACCGTTAATAACGGGGTGGTGGTGTGCCCATAGGATGAGATCTGCAATTTCATTGGGCGCGACGAGTCTGCCGAAGCTATTCATCTTCCCCAGGCCGTCGAGCACGGTGTCATCGTGGCCGACATGCTGTCGCAGCATGCTGGTATCGGTGAAGCCAGGGCAGATGAGTGCGGTGTGAATGCCTCTGCCCATCAGATCCTGACAGGTTGCCCGCATCATGCCCAGCTGGGCATGCTTGCTGACGATGTAACTGAAGGCGCCCGTTACGGCCTTTTCTGATAGCGTCGAGCCGACATAGAGCACGCTGGAACCGGCGGGCATCAGCGGCAGCAAGCTGCGATTCAAGGCATTGATGCCCACTACATTAACAGCCAAGACCCGGGATAAATCGGCGTCCTCGGTGGTGTCGCAGCGATCCTTCAGCATCAACGATGCATTGTGAACCAGGCAAACCGGCGCGCCGACGGCATCCGCTACCCTCGATGCCAGCGCATCGCACGCTTGGGCCGCGGACTGCTTGTCAGCGAGATCAGTCGCCAGCGTTTCGACCCCGGGTACGGGGCAGTCACGGCGGGAAATATTGATGACGGTAAATCCGCGCTCAACAAATTGCTCCGCCGCTGCTGCGCCAATACCGGAGCTCGCACCGGTCAGTATCGCGATCGGGTCCATAAGGACTCCTGTGATATTTCATAGGGCGACAGAGTACTGCAGGCACAGCTTAGGGTCACGGCCTCGCTGCCCGGCACTAGTTGGGTGGCCGCGCCTCCGGACTTGCCGAAAATGGGCGCATCACACACCATAACGGCAAACGACAAGGGGTCTCCCATGAGCCAGCTGGCGACACTGCACATTGACAAACAGGCGCACAAGTTTTCTGCAGCCCATTTCACCATTTTCTCCGAGACGGACCGGGAGCGCTTGCATGGACACAACTACGGCGTGTCGGCACGGATTGTGGCGGTGATGGGAGACAACGGATTTTCGGCCGACTACAACGTATATAAGCGGGCGCTGCAGCAACTTTGCGATGACCACGATGAGTACATGTTGCTGCCTAGTCAGTCGCGCTGGCTGAAGGTGGCTGAGGAGGAGGGCGAATATCTGGCGACTTTTAATGGCAAGACGCTGCGTTTCCCAACCGACGAGACGCTTCTTCTGCCCATCACCAATGTCACCGTAGAAGCGCTGGCCCATTACTTGCTTAATCAGCTGATGGAAGTGGCAGAGTTGGGCGATCTCGCGGAGCTGGAGCTTTTTGTCAGCTCTGGCGACGGGCAGATGAGCTCTGCCTGCTGGCGAGCAACCTAAAAAAAACATTTTTTTTGGAACTTTTCGCTCAAAGCCCTGTCACAGAGACAGTTGTTGAGATGGCGATGTCCGCGGGTGCACCGCAAGGGAAACATCTGAACAGCGAGGATCCGACTATTGAGATCCTCCCCGTTTTTGAGTGGCTCCTTCATTGCCGGCTGATATTCAGCCGGCTTTTTTTTGCCTACGTCTCGCGGTGACAACCAGGTGCTCGCTATCGTTCTGAGCGCGTTCGCCATACGGTCATCAGGCTTTCTTGCGTTTGAGGGCCCACTAGGGTATCGGTCACCGCCCCCTTCGGGTTGACCAGCAGCGTCGTCGGTAGCACGCGCGGTCGCTCAACGCCAAGGGCGCCGCCCGGGTCTTGTTCAAGCAAGGTGAAGGTGATCCCCATTTCAGCGGCCTGCGACTGCAGCGCTTCACCGTTTTGACCGTCGTAGTTCACGGCAAAGACCATCAGGTCGGTGCGGTCATCGAGGGCATTCAGCTCGGGTATTTCTTCCCGGCAGGGAGCGCACCAGATGGCCCAGTAGTTGATCACCCGCCACCGACCGGCTCCGGGCAACTCATCGACCGGCTGAGTACAGCTCTGTAGCCCCACTGCGGCAAACACGATTGGGATCAGATATTTCATGCTGATGGGGTTTGCTCGGTGGCAAAGAGCTCCGCAAGGGGGGTCGCCAACCGTGACGACTCATGATCAAGATTATCCTTTAACAAAGCAGCAGCGGTTTGTTGCCAAGGCATAGCCTGCTTGCCAGGTTGATAGCCGGGTTCGGCTCTGAGTAGCTTAGCGAGTTCAGCCAGCGTGAGATGGTGGAGGTCGCGACTGAGAAGATAGTGCCCGCGGTCCAGTCGTTTGAGCAGTTGCGCGCTGATCAAAGTATCGCGGATGCTGCGCCAGCTGTCGGCATCGATACCCCCCGGCAGCACGTCATTGGCGCGAATAATTTCCAGTTCAGCCATGCCCCGACCTTCTTTCTGGGCTCGCCAGAACAGAAAAAGAATATCCAGCGCCTTTATGAGGGTGGGGGTCTGCGACTGCTCTTCGGTCTGATAAGCGGACAGGCTATGGGCCAAGACGCCGCCAATCAAAACAATGATCCAGGTCACGTAGATCCATAGTAGGAACAGGGGCACAGCAGCGAAAGCGCCATAAACCAGAGTGTAGCTAGATTGCGCCATGACCGCAGTGAACAGCATTCGGGCGATGGTGAAGGTGACCGCCGCGAAGACACCGCCAATCAGGGCGTGACGCAGAGGGACCTGGCAGTTGGGTACCACGGCATAGAGGCAGGTGAGGCCAATCGCACTGATTAAGAAGGGCAGCAGGCTGATCAGCAGAGAGCCCAGCCCATAGAGATGCGGGCCACCCCAGTCATTGGTTGCCGCAAACAGGTAGGCGCGAATGCCCAAGCCGAATCCGATCGCCGCCGGCCCGAGGCTGAGCACCGCCCAGTACAGGAGGAAACTCGCCAGTGGCCTTCGGTTGGCGCGATTGCGCCAGATGTCGTTGAGGGCTTTCTCGATATTCCGCAGCATCAAAATCGCTGACACCAACAAAATAACGACGCCAAAAGCGGTCAGCGAGCGCGCTTGAGAGATAAAGGTGGACAAGTATTCAACGACCTGTGTGGAGCTCTCCGGCAAAAGGAACTGCAGCAGAAACTCGTTTAACTTGTCTTCGATGTTGCCGGCGGCCGGGAGCGCTGACGCGATCGACAGGGTGACCGTCAGCAGCGGCACCAGTGCGAACAGACTGACAAAAGTGAGCGCCGCAGCACTGGCGTTGAGCCGATCCTCGACGAACCGATTAAGGAGATAGCGCGAGCGGAGACTCGCGTTTTGCAGTGTGGGATGCGTTACCATTGCGGGCCGACCATGTGAGCGGTGCTGATGGATTATCCCATATTACCTTGCGCCCAGAGTCGCTTTCGAGCGGCCATCATTATCTGGATAAAAAATGAGAGGAACGGCTGATCGTGACCGGCGAGCCTTATATTTTGGTGCTGTACTACAGTCGGGAAGGCGCCACGGCCGCGATGGCAAGACAGGTGGCCCGAGGCGTCGAGTGTGTCTCCGGTATTGAGGCGCGGCTGAGAACTGTATCGTCGCTATCTGCAGCGGACACCGCGCCAGAAGACGGGGTGTTGCACGCGACACAGGAGGATCTGAAAGGCAGCGCAGGTTTGGTGCTGGGCAGTCCAACGCGATTTGGCAACATGGCCGCACCGATGAAGCAATTTCTAGATGAAAGCAGTGCTTTGTGGCTTCAAGGTGCGTTGATTGACCGGCCCGCCGGGGTATTTACCTCAACCAGCTCTCTCCACGGTGGTCAGGAAACAACGCTGATAAGCATGATGCTGCCGCTGATTCACCACGGCATGGTCATGGTGGGGGTGCCTTACTCGGTGCCGGAGCTGCGGGCCACCGAGGCAGGGGGGACGCCCTACGGTGCCAGCCATTGGTCCACCGAGGCCGGAGATCGGCCACTGGATGATAGAGAATCCGCTATTTGTCGGGCGCTGGGTAAACGGGTGGCCGAGTGGGCCATGCGCGCTCTAAGGCCACACTAGAGATGGCAAAAACGCAAACAGCGCCGCGCGGGCGGCTCACCTTCTTTTTGTGGGCCCTGATGGGGCTCACCTGGCTGGGCTTTGTGGCGCAACAGGCGGCTGATGTGGAGCGCTTTTCCGGGACTTGGCTGCTGAGTGGGCTGCGCAGCGCGCCACTGCTGTTTTTCTTGTGGGCAGCCTTCACTGACAGTATGCGACTGTTCATCTGGTTTGAGCTAGTGCTGCTGTTTTACTTTATTTCCGCGGTCGAGGCGGCTTTCGCCTATCAAGCGGATGTGTTGTCGATCGCAGGTCTCGCGCTGGTGGTGATCAACTTCACCGCATGCATGCTTTACATTCGCTATCGGGGCCGAGAACTGCGCGGCGCCCTGTGACACAGAGAACGTATTGGTGCCGAGGGGTTGGGCACTTGTTGCCCCTTGATTGTCCGAGGTATTCACACACCATTTGAGAAGCTGCCTGAGTGCAGTCAGGGCCGACTGAGGCCAGACAAGGAGAGGTTGTTGAGATGATGCGATTGTTGAAAGGAATATGGCGTGTATTGAGCGGCATCAGCCGCGCGATATCTGTTTTGGTGCCGCTACTATTCGTGGTCATCTTTGTGATTGCGTTTAGCACGACGCTGAGTAAATCAACCCCAGAGCCGCTGCCCGAGCGCGCGGCCCTGCTGATAGCTCCCACGGGGCCGTTGGTCGAAGACTCACGCCCTAGCGACACGCTGTCAGCGTTTATTAACCAGGACTATGATCAGCCCACGCTGTTGAATGATGTGGTCCAATCGATCCGCTGGGCGGCGACCGATGAGCGCATCACCGCGCTGGTGTTTGACTTGGAAAATGTCGCCGGCCCCTCCACCAGCCAGACGCTGGAAATCAGTGGCGCGATCGAGGCCTTCAGGGAATCGGGCAAACCAGTGATCGCCGTGGGTGATTTTTACTCGCAGGCGCATTATTTGCTGGCCTCCCAGGCTGATCAGATATTGCTGCACCCCGAGGGCGGCATGTTCCTCGAGGGATTCTCGGTGTATCGCTCTTACCTGCGAGCATTCCTGGAGAAAACCCGGGTGACCATGCATGTCTTCCGCGCGGGTGAGAATAAGTCAGCGGTGGCACCCTACCTGCGCGATGACATGTCTGAAGGGGAGCGGGAGGTGGTCACCCGCTGGCTCGAAGGGCTCTGGTCCACCTATACCGACCTTGCAGAGTCGGG